>Ga0224517_1000013_pt1 | contig 69620 bp, 75 predicted proteins | sample IRFST100metaG_FD_179886 | JGI IMG/M metagenome (GOLD analysis project Ga0224517, IMG submission 179886)
CGGTATCGCTGGGCGCCAACATCGGGGGCAATCTCACGCCCATCGGCGCCTCGTCGAACGTTGTCGCGTACAGCTCACTGGAGACGCACGGGATGCGCATGGGATGGGTGCGATGGATAAAAATAGCGCTCCCGCCGACCGTGGCGGCGCTCATACTTTGCGATCTTCTGCTCTACGTCAAATACGTGGGATTCTTCTGAATCGATGGTGGTAACTAAACATGAAAGTCCTTGTCTGTTTTGATGGATCGCCCTCAGTGATGGAGGGCGTGAAATGTGCCGTAAACGCGCTCCGGCGCGATATCGACTACACGCTGCTGTACGTGCTCACTGAGCACGGCATCTACGAGAGTTACAAGCGCATATTTCGGGAAGATTTGGAGCGGATCGAAGCGCTCGTTGGAGACGTTGACTCAGAGAAAAAAGCCGCGAGACGGATCTTCCTCGGCCCTCTATGCGCATATATGCGAGAACAAGGGCTCACGGTCCGCGCGGTTGTGCGGGAGGGGCACGCTGCCGAAGAGATCCTGGACGAGGTGCGCGAAGGACACTACGATCTCGTCATGCTTGGAGACGTACACTCTTTCTCAGCGTCGAGACTGCTCGTGGGCAGCACGGTGACCGAGGTAATGCGGAACGCCCGCACGTGCGTCATGGTGATACACCGCGCGCGTATGCGAATCGCAGAACAACACCGTTAAGCGGTTAGCCCACCACGATCAACGCCAGGAATCACACCTACTGATTAGGTCAAACCGCTCGAGTTCTGGGCCCGCGGGTCTCATTTTCGGTTATTGACCAGAGGTGGTCATTCAAAACCGCACTTTTGCGTATACGTCCTGCAGATCCTTATCATTGAACTGCAGGCACACAGCAGTCGTGCCCATCGACGCCTGTCCCAACACTTGCTGCAGCCGCCGGATATCGACCCAGTGCCGGACAATGTTGATGGCAAAGCTATGCCTGAAACTATGCGGATGCACGTGCGCGCCGATCACCGCTCCATACCGCTTCACCAGCTCCCGGGCCCACTGCTGGGATATAGAGAAGGGGCGCATCGCTCGCGATGGTATGTTTAGCCACGTCACGCAGCTCAGCCAGCGTTATCACGTCAAGCGGGAGCCGCCGCTGCTTGCCGCCCTTCGCCTTCACGATATTGAGACGTGATTGTGGTATTCGATGTCCTAGGGCCGCAGGTTCAGCAGTTCATTGATGCGGATTCCTGAGCGCCATAACGCACGCATTAGTCGGTAGTCACGTTCACTGCAGCTGCCGCGCAAGATATTTAAGTGAATACGTTTCAATGCGGCATCAATGCTAAAAAGTGACCTGTTTGCAGCGTTTAAGACGGCTGTGATCTTTTTAGTATTATGCGGCTTGGTTTTTCCGCTCTTATTGGTGGGGATCGGACAGATTGCCGATAAGCCGGCTGCCGAAGGAAGCTTGCTGATACAAAACGGCACAGTTGTTGGTTCGAGCCTAATCGGGCAGTCGTTTGTCGATCCGATGCACTTTCAATCGAGGCCATCTGGAGTGTCCAATTGGGGACCAAACAATCCTGCCCTCATCGAGAATGTCAGTCAAGAGGTAGCCTATCAAAAGCAGCTCAATCCGTCTATCAGTCTCGTACCGATCGATTTGGTGACGCAATCTGGCTCAGGCGTTGATCCGAATATTGCATTAGGCAGCGCCTTGCTGCAAGTTCCGCGCATTTCGAATTTGACAGGCATCTCTCAAGATGTGCTCAACCGGCTCGTGAATCAATACACCGAGAATCCCGTTGCCGGCGTCTTTGGAGAGTCACGGGTCAACGTACTACAACTCAATTTAGCATTGGATAATCTATTAAGCCCCTCGGCGCTGAAATCTGCAGAGGCGAACTCCACGGCCTTAAATGCAGCAGCGCTGAATGCAACGGCCACGAACACAACCGCGAAGTAATCTTCGTCTACGCCCTCACGACGAGGATGTTACTTTGCGCGTTTTCAATAACTTTGTCAACTACAGTCCCAAAAACGACGCTTGCGCTGCGCGGACGTTCCGAAGCTCCCATAATCAAAGCATCGTAATCTTTTGCAATCGCTATAACCTGCTCAGCGACCGAGCCTGAACGGACTTCCACGCTTACTCGCTCATTCGCGGACGCCAATGCTTTAAGGTCGTCTAGCCGGACACTTTCATTTGCTTCGGTTATGTGCAGTAACGTTATCTGGCCCTGTGTAGGTTCTGTTAGCGTTTCGGCTATCTTGAGCGCCGCGATAGAATGCTTGTATCCTGCTGAAGGCACCAGTATCCGCTCAAATGCACTGTCATATTTTAGATTCGACAGTATAACATCACACTTGGCGTTTTTCATGATCGGATAGATGATGTCGCCGTGACGAATCTTGTAGAGAGTTGATCGCAGACTGTAACCCAGCAAGGTCAGATCCGCATCGTGTTTCGCTATCTGCTGAACAATGGCATCATAAACGGAGGAGGCTTGCGTGATTTCTGGGACGGCCTCGACGTTGAACCTCTGCGCTAATTGCATCAGCCGTACTATGAGATTGACCTTGTCGCGATAGTTCTTGTTCCGGTCAGGATAGTTTTCACGCGCGCGAAGCACGCCGAGGAGTATCAGTGCCCCTTCCTTATCGAGCAGTCTTAGCGCTGCTTTCAAAGTGTACTCAGCATTTTTTGGGTTCGAAATTGGAAGCAGGATGTGCTTATACATAAATGAGTTCGCGCCTTGTTCTTCTTACAGTGAACTTGAATTGTGCGCGTATCGATGCGCTATGCGTGGCCGCATATCTGCGTTGTATGCTCCAAATAGTTTGTTTAGGCCCCTAAGGGTGAAGTTTTTATACGGGCATGCCTATTATGCGAGGGATGGATATATACTACGTCGTCTTCGTAGTCATCTCGCTATTGTTGCTCATATATCTTACCTACATCATACTATACCCCGAACGGTTTTAGTGGTGTGAATGGACATCCTGGGCGTTGTTCAAATTATCCTGGAGCTTGCTGCTGTGCTGCTCCTTGTCCGCCCCGTTGGCAGCTACTTAGTTGGCGTTTTTTTCAAGGAGCGAAGTCGGCTGGACGCGCTGTTTGGTCCGATTGAGCGAGGCTTACACTGGGCAGTCGGTGTTGACCCAAGTGAAAATATGGGCGTAGGACGCTACGTCCTGACCCTTCTTTTGGTGAACGGGCTCATGATCGTTATTGTCATGCTGATTCTAATTACTCAAGGGTACCTGCCCCTGAACCCGACGGGTGCGGTAAACATGCCGATCGACCTAGCCTTTAACACCGCCGTAAGTTTCATGACGAACACGAACTGGCAAAGCTATGCCGGCGAGACTCAAGCGTCTTACCTCACCCAGATGATCTGCATCACGTTTCTCATGTTCACTTCCGCCGCCACCGGAATGGCGGTCGGAGCGGCGTTCATTAGAGGGTTTGCGAGCAGGGACCAACGGCCTGGTTTTCGGGAGATACGCGGCATTGGCAACTTCTACTTTGATTTTGTGCGCTCACTGACGCGGGTGCTTGTACCGTTCGCGATCATCGTGTCGATTTTGTTGCTAGTGCAGGGGGTTCCGCAAACGCTTGCAGGGCCACTGAGCTACCACACTGTTGAAGGGAGTATCAGCACGTTGTACCGAGGACCGGTTGCTTCGCTCGAGTCGATAAAGCATCTCGGGACGAACGGTGGAGGGTTTTTCGCGCAAAATTCCGCGTACCCCTTTGAAAATCCCACGCCGCTGACCAACGTAATCGAAATCGTCGCAATGCTAATTATCCCTATTTCCCTGCTCTATACATTCGGGGTGATGACGGGTAACACCAAAGAGGGGTGGATTCTCATCGGAACTCTGACAACCGTATTTATCATTTTGCTCAGCATCGGGCTCCTTGCAGAGTCGTCAAACCCCGCTCTCTCGAACCTTGCGGTGAACCAGTCGATGGGAAATATGGAGGGCAAAGAGGTTCGATTCGGCACCGAGAACTCCGTAATGTTCACTGTGTCGACGACCTCAACAGGGACGGGATCGGTGAACAGCATGCTCGACAGCTACACGGCGATCGGAGGAGCCGTGCCGCTCTTCCTCCTTATGATCGGCTCCCTTTTTGCCGGCGACGGGTCAGGCCTTCTCACCATCCTGATGTACGTGATACTGGCCGTATTCATAGCAGGCCTGATGGTCGGACGTAGCCCGCAATACCTTGGCCGGAAGATCGAATCCAAAGAGGTCAAACTCACATTCCTCGCATTTCTCGTTCACCCGGTCCTTATACTCGGGTTTACCGCAGCAGGGATCGTTTTCGCGACGAGCGCTTTAGGCAACCCAGGGTTTCACGGCTTTACTGAGATGCTCTACGCGTTTTCATCAGCCGCAGCCAACAATGGATCAGCATTCGCCGGTTTGAGTGCCAATACCCCGTTTTTGAACTATACGCTTGGGGTCACGATGCTACTCGGAAGATACATAACGTTCCCGCTTATGCTCCTGGTGTCTGATTCATTGCTGCGTAAGAAGATTACGCCGTACGATGCCGGAACGTTTCGAACTGACACATGGATTTTTGGCCTCATACTGATCGGTGTCATGCTGATTCTCGGCGCACTGACGTTTTTCCCGGTGCTGGTTTTAGGACCTCTGGGGGAGGCACTCCTCTGAGGGGGCACATCATGGACAACCAAAAGTGGTATGGCGGGGCAATGCTCGTGGAGGCGTTAAAGGAATCGATACGGAAACTCGATCCACGGTCGCTCATCGCAAACCCCGTGATGTTTGTTGTCGAGGTGGGCTTCGTGTATACGCTCATACTCGCGATCTCCGCCGCCATAGCCGGAAGCGGACAGCTCGTGTTCATTAGCACGATTTCAGCGATCTTACTGATAACCGTGCTCTTTTCCACCTTTGCCGAAGCGATTGCCGAGGGACGTGGCAAGGCCCAAGCAGAGAGCCTGAAAAAAACGAAAAAGGAGGTCACAGCGAATAAGGTCGTCGGGGATCAGATCGTTGAAGTAAACGGGCACGATCTTGTGAAAGGCGATGTGGTAAGAGTCAGCGCTCGCGAGGTCATCCCGAATGACGGCGAGGTTATCAAGGGCAGGGGCGCCGTGGACGAATCCGCAATAACGGGAGAGTCTGCACCGGTAATTCGCGAAAGCGGTGGAGATTTTAGCTCGGTAACGGGCGGTACGACGCTCTTGAGTGATGAACTTATAATTCGCATTACGGCAAACCCAGGAGAGTCGTTCCTCGACAAAATGATCGCGCTTGTCGAGGGGGCGTCGCGACAAAAAACGCCCAACGAAATCGCACTCACCATCGTTCTTGCTGGCCTCACGTGGATATTCCTTCTCGTCATCGTTACGCTCAACGCGCTCGCCGGTTATTCCGGTGCACTGGTAGGCACCACTACCTTAATCGCTCTGCTCGTCTGCCTGATCCCAACGACCATCGGTGGGTTGCTTTCCGCAATCGGAATCGCTGGTATGGACAGAGTGACGCAATTCAACGTTATTGCCAAATCAGGAAAAGCGGTTGAGGCGGCAGGCGATATCAACACGCTTATCCTCGACAAAACAGGCACGATAACGATCGGCAACAGACTCGCAGAGGAGTTCATCCCGCTTGGCGACAAGACAAGCGGGGAGGTCACGAAGGCAGCGTTTCTCGCCTCAGTGCGTGATGAGACCCCCGAAGGCCGGTCAATTGTGAACCTAGCAAAGAAGCTGATGCCCGATTTGGTTGAGCCGGAGATTAGCGAAGTAATCGACTTCTCTGCGGACACAAAGATGAGTGGGGTTGATCTAGCCGATGGCTCAGAAATTCGCAAGGGAGCATTTGACGTGATGTCAGCTTACGTCAAGTACGTTCCCGGCGGATTTAAAGAAGTCGTTGACGGCATTTCACGCAAGGGAGCGACGCCGCTCGTGGTATCAATAGATCACGACGCTATCGGTGTGATACACCTCAAAGATACCGTGAAGCCCGGCATGCGAGACCGGTTGCAAGAGTTGAAGAGCATGGGAATTAGGACGGTCATGGTCACCGGAGACAACAGACTCACCGCGGCAACGATCGCGGCAGAGGCAGGAGTCGATGACTACATTCCCGAAAGCAAGCCGGAGGACAAGATAAACATCGTCGCAGCCGAGCAGGCAGCAGGCAAGCTCGTTGCGATGACCGGAGACGGCACCAATGATGCTCCTGCATTGGCGCAGGCCGATGTGGGGCTCGCCATGAATAGCGGCACGCAAGCAGCAAAAGAGGCCGCGAACATGGTCGACCTCGACAGCGATCCGTCAAAGCTGATATCGGTCGTGTCGATCGGAAAACAGCTCCTGATGACGCGCGGTGCCATTACGACGTTTAGCATCGTCAACGACGTCGCCAAGTATTTCGCAATCATCCCCGCTATTTTCGCCGTTGCTATCCCTCAAGCAAACAAGCTCAACATTATGCAGCTCTCATCGCCGGAGAGCGCGATATTATCTGCCGTAATATTCAACGCCCTTATCATCCCGGCGCTGATTCCGCTTGCCATGAGAGGTGTGAAATACAAGCCGAGTGACGCGTCAACAATTCTCTTGAGAAATATTGCGATTTACGGCGTAGGCGGCTTGATAGTCCCGTTCATCGGGATTAAAGCAATTGATGTCATCATAACCAGCCTTCATTTCGTCTAGCACGGCTCGCTCTTTTTCAGGCGACCGCTCGTGTCTGCTAACGGAATCGCCTCGTGGACCACGATTGTCGTATTGACAAAAATGCAGTAGTGCGAACTCCGCACGTTGGTAAGGGCGCCGAGTAGCTAAACTATCCAACACGTCCGCCAGATGAGTGGAATCTTAATCGAAAAGTTTCATATTCTGCACGCGAGAACTGAACCGCACTTGGAAGGAGGTACAAGATGAAAATTGAGCTTGGAGCGCAAAATTGTCTTTACCCCATGCCAACGACTCTCGTAGGGGCAACGGTAGAGGGGGGGCCTAACTTCATCACTATCGCGCACGTCGGCATTATGGACCTGGGAAGTGTCTCCCTCGGGATGGCAAAAGCCCATTACACTAACGCCGGACTCAAAGAGAACGGGACGTTCAGCATCAACCTACCATCTGCTGATATGGTGAAGGAAACTGACTACTGTGGCTTGGTGTCAGGGAAGCACGTCGACAAAGCGCAGTTATTTCACGTTTTCTATGGCAACCTCAAGACGGCCCCTATGATTGCTGAATGCCCTATTAGCACGGAGTGCAGGCACATAAAGGTGGTTGATTTTCCCAAACACGACGTGTTCATAGGCGAAATCGTCACTACGTACGCTGAGGATGCAGGTGCTCACCGACGGCGTAGTAGACTATGGCAAAGTGCGGCCGCTTCTCTTCACCATGACGGACCAGAGTTATTGGGAGCTTGGCAAGAGATTCGCAAAAGCTTGGAGCATCGGAAAGGGGTGGAAAGGGGAGAAGTGAACTGAAGCGGTCAGCAAGTGATACCGATGATGTCTTAGTATTATCAACTCCGTGCGAGGCTTCTATGTCACGGCAACTGGATACGCAGCTTGCGGACTGCAGATCAGAAACGAGCACCGATACTGGTAAAAGCGATAAGGGCGAAGCTAGGTGAGGTAGCAATGAAAACAATGAAAACCAAGTACATTCTTGTGCCGGTGCTGGCCTTGATTGTCCTGGCCACCTGCATATCGGGGTGCGTGTCAACAACCCCCTCTGGGGGGCAGGGGAACAGTACTAACGCCGTGCCTGTGTATCAGCCCTCACTGAAGACGGCATCAGTCAATACCAGCGAGGGCAATGTGACGACCTATCAGACAACTGGCTCCGCTACTCAAGTTGCTGATTTTTATAAGACTGAAATGGCAAACCGAGGGTACCAAGGTTCAACCCCCGTTCACCAAGGATCAGATGTGATCCTCACTTTCGTCAATGGAACAAGTTCAGTGCACGTCGCGATCGCCACAGTCAATCTGCAAATCGGCCCAGTAAATTTGTCTCAAGCAGGCGCAACGACTTTTATAATCACACAGCGTAGTGCGTAAGCATTCAGCGACATCAAAAGGACTTGTTTAGCGCTCCGACGTGTTGCACAGGATGCCAGGCACTTGAACGCAACTAGGGACGTTAGCCGGGCATCTGCGTGCGTTCCGGGGCTCCAAAATATAGGGATGCGTGCGACGCTTGTTGCTCAGTGATGGTCGGCCGACTGTCCGGAGAGTAACTATAAATAGCCCACACGTAAGGGTACAACAACGCCACAAATGCTTACTAGCGACCGAACGGGGATCCTTAGCTCGCAAATAGGAGGAGCGTAGACTTGTTTTGGCCTATTTTAAAGTTGCCCGCTCGCGAGTCGTGAGTACAGACAATGATCAGAAAGTCAGTCGCTCTTGCATTAGTTTTGCTCGTCGGATGCTCGGCCATTTTTGTGCCTATCGTTTCGGGGGCAGCAACGACGGTTCCTGCTACGGCCGTTCCAAAGGCAGCAACGACGGTTCCTGCTACGGCCGTTTCGACGTCACCGCCGACGGTTGCGGCTACGGCCCTAGCCGCCTTAGATGCCGCACCTAAGCCACAGCTCGACTACAGCGTGTCGCTGGCGCCCAATCAAATCTGGGACGGCACAATCGAGTATTTTAAAGCACAGGGCTTCACCACGGTAGTGCTCGTTGCAGCAGAACCCGTCCCGTACGACAAAGAGTTGCAGAAAATTAAGCAGCTGGGCATGTACCCTATTTTGGATGTCGAATATATCATCTGGAACGGAGGCGCTAACGAGTCAACGCCCATAACGCACTTCGATTCGGATTTTAGCACGTGGAAGCAAGCTGGCTGGCAAAACGTAGCTACCGAGGGAGGAAGAAGTGGCGATTTTGCTACGTTGAAGGATTACTTCGCCACTGTTACCTTTTTTAACTGCGACTTGTGCGGCGTTTGGCAAGACGGCTACATGAATCCTGATGTTACGGAAATGTTGTGGGAAGCGTACTATCCCTCAGAAATCGCGAGCATACAACAAGCGGCTCTGATATCGTACAACCTCGGAAAGCCGCAGGGCATAACGGCTGGCGTGTGGGCTAAAAACAACGCGGCCCTAAATTATAGTACATACAAAACGCTACTGGATTGGAGTTATTCCGAGGGAGTGGGTTTCACTAGCTTCAATGTGTTCTTCGGGTTGGGAGCTACGATTGCTGACTATCAGCAGCTCGGATTTCCTGCGATCATTTCACAACTGCAGCAGGATTACCCACCCAAACCGGTAGGGGCTTGGCCTGCGATCACAGTAACCTCTGTTCGACAGGTGCCAAGTCCTCAAAACTCGATCATGTGGGATATAACCAATCTCGGCAACACAACGGCTTGGGTAGCCCCCTATGCGATACTCCATAACGGAACCGCAGCGCTGCCCGGCCGCGTCAATGGCGAAGCTGTTTTGAACCAAGATCCCGGCACCGGTTCCTCGGCCGCCGTTCAACAGAACGACGGCTACGGCTGGGTACGCCTCGGCGCAGGCGAGCAGATTAGCGTCCTGTCGCCTCCGACGGTCCCCACAAACACCACAGGAGCAGCGTACAACGTCTACGTGTACTACAACGATTCCTCCCACGGGTGGCTTTATGGTGCGCCCCTCTATACCGCCGTCGGGGCTAAGCCCATACCAACAAACTTCTTCGGACTGTTTGACTACAGCAATACGGACGTAGCGGTGCTGTTACTGCTTGTGCTCGTCGTGCTAGTCACGATCGCACTTGTGCCTCGATTAGGACGGATGCGGCAAAAATAGCACAAAATTCGTCGTTACCCGCACTTCGAATAAAGGCCAGAGGGATTCAATCTATCCTTCTGATCGACGTGCTGCAGCCTTCCAAACCAGCCACACCAAATGCCCTAAGAAAACTTTTCTGTGTGCGCGGCCCTCGCAAGAACCGCTTCAGTCGAATAGATCTATTTACGGTGGGGTCTAAAGAAATTTAGATTACTGTGTATGGTCCTCCTAAGAACTGCTTCACTCGAATAGAAGTCCCTCTTTAGAGTCGTTAGCTCGGTGCGCGGCGCATAAAACACATAGATCGGGATGCCAATCAGAATCGACACGATTCCGAGTGCTATGGTGCTAATGCCACATTCATATATGAGAAACACGCTCAAGATAACGCCCGAAACGGGGATTGCCAGCCCGGGGAGCCGTCCGAAGGACATGCGGTCACTCTCTTTTTGCCTCCCTCGGAGTGTCAGCACGGCGGCACACGTGACCAGGTAGACAAAAGCAAGATTAAACGCTGAAAAAATGATGAGTTGCGTTAATCCGCCAATTAATGAAAGGGATAACACAATGGCGGACTGTATAATAATCGCATTGACAGGGGTACCAAACCTTGGATGAATTCGGCTGAAAAGCTTTGGAAATAGTCCATCCAGTGAGATCGCATAGGATAGCCGGGCGGTCGCTAGCGTAGCAGACTCCTCAAACCCAGAAATTGAGATGAGCGCCCCCAGCCCAAGTATCGTACCTCCGATAAGGGCAAGCTCCGGCGTGTACGACAGGGCGACGCTGCCAGCTGTGGCAAGGGGCGCGGGATCGAATTGGAGCGACGTCCAGTTGACCACAGCAAGCGCCGTGAAGCCTATCGCTATATAAAAGAAGGTTACAATTGCCATGCCAATAATCATCCCTTTCGGGAGGGTCTTCGTCGGATCCTCTATTTCACCAGAGGGAATAACCGCCAGTTCAAATCCCGTATATGCCCAAAAAATGATTATCAGCGCTGGTCCGAAATTGCTCCAACCAAGCGGGGCAAATGGTGTAAGGTTCGAAGCTGCTGTGCCTGGGTGAACGACCAACCAGATAAATCCTGCGACGATCAGCAGCAGTAGTGGGCTTAATTTTCCGATGGTAAGCACATCATTGACCCGTCCAGCGCCCTTTACCCCCCGCAGGTTTATGTACGCGATAACCGCGACAAAAACGATTTTTATGATGTCGCCCTGAAGCACCGTGAGCGAGGGCACGAAATACTGAAGATAACTCACCAACGCGACCGGCATTACGGCAAGCCCGGCAACTTCGGCAATCCAGAGGGGCCAGCCCACTAAAAAGCCGGCAAAGTTCCCCCAAGCCTCGCATACATATGAAAACGCACCCCCCACCTTAGGAACAAGAGCCGCAGCTTCTGCGAAGCTTAATGCTATAAGTATCGCGATTACCCCGGCAACGATAAAAATAACGAGGCTTGCAGGTCCGAGATAGGCACTGGCCAATGCCGAGACAATGAAGATATCCGCGCCTATGGCAGTGCCAACTACTAGATTTGTAACGTCGAAGAGGTTCAGTTTTTTCGAGCTAGCGCTGTCTTTTACCGCCATTTGGACCCCTTAGCAGCTACGACTTGTTTCTTTGCGGTCTTTCTATATATGGACTTGCCGCCTTGCTTCTTGCTAATGTGAGAGGCCTACGTGCGAGCGCTGTTCTTGTCAGCTCGTCACTTTGCCTCCATCTCTTGTGAGTCCAAGGGGATGTAAGCACAGCCGGTAACTCCCTATCAGATCGAAGAAGAACCAGCCGAGTCATTTCGACGACACTGGGTGGACTCAGACACAGCTACTCGAAAGTCGACTTAAGATGCGCTCTAATTCGACTGATCTCTTCTTCAGACGCGCCTGTGACCTCGAAGATGGCGCGTAATGTGTCGAGGGCTTCGCTCTGTATCACGAAGTTGTCCACAGTTCTGTATCGAGTGGTCATAAGCGTTGTTCGTATGCCCTCGAATGCTCGGGTTATGTAGTTCTCCCGAAAGAAAGCAATATCGAGATCGCGTGTCCCACTGCCGGTGATTACAAGCATCGTTTTATCACCGTAACAGTGACTTATGTCTCTCAGCAGCACGTATCCAGAAGAGGTTGGTAGGAGCAGCACATTGCCAAAGTGCTTTTGGTAATAGTCCTGAAGAAGGATGAGGTACCGTTCCAACGCAATCAGCGCCGCTTTTTCATCCGATTCAGCAAGAATGACGAAATCTGCGGGAAAACCGATCTTCCGCCAATCGATTTGAATCGTATATCGCGTGAGAACTGCCCGCGTCCTAAGACGTTTGATATGGTAAGCAGCGGCGTTGCCATCGCTGAGGCCGAGACGTTCGGCCAGCTCCACGTTCGAAGCCTTTGCGTTCGCAAGGAGCGATAGTAAGATTATAAGGTCCTTTTCGTCAAGGGCGATCGTCTTTGCAAGTGCCTGCGTCAGTCTTGTCACGTGCGGGCTCGAATCTGGTTCAAACTCCTTGCTTTGCTTCATATTCGTGGGCAACTTCCTGAAACGCCGCGAAGCTTAGTACTCCGCTTAACGCGTTTGTATTTATAGGTAGCTTTTGCGATCTATGGGCTTCGCGGCTCAAAAAAGCCAGCGCACGAGGTCCACCTTTCCCGCATCAGCGGTTGTGGGTTGCCCCAAGACCACGGATGCAACGTGCTTTAAATAAGTGCAGCACTACCTCACACTGATGCTCACAAAGCGGATTATTCCGTGCCTTGACGTCAAATATGGAGATGGCAACAGGGCACTCGTCGTGAAGGGCATTGAATTCGTTTCGCTGAGAGCAGCTGGCGATCCAGTAGAACTCGCAAAGCGTTACGATCAAGAGGGCGCTGATGAACTGATCTTCCTCGATATCACGGCCTCACACGAAAAGCGACAAACGATGCTGGACATCGTCGAGGAAACAGCCGACCAAGTTTTCATACCCTTTTGCGTCGGTGGCGGCGTGCGGACCATCGATGATGTCATCCAGACGTTGCGGTCTGGCGCGGACAAGATAGCGATTAACACTGCCGCCGTCAAGGATCCACAGTTTATAACGCGCACAGCCGATGCGGTTGGTTCGCAGTGCATTGTTTTAGCCATCGATTGTAGACGGAACACGAACGTGGAGAGAGGACAGCATATCGTTACTCTCGAAGATGGCACTCAAGCGTGGTATGAGGTCGTGATTTACGGTGGGAGAACCCCGACCGGCATCGATGCGATTGAGTGGGCGATGCGGAGCGAGCGCCTGGGCGCGGGTGAAATCATGCTCACCAGCATGAATAGGGATGGCACACGAGACGGCTATGATATTCCCATCACGAAGGCGGTATCAGAGTCCATCGACCTGCCAATAATTGCCTCCGGAGGTGCCGGCACGGTTGAGCACATCTACGCAGGCTTTGTTGATGGCAAGGCGGACGCTTGTCTTGCCGCAAGCATTTTTCATTTTAAAGAGATCTCCATAGCTTCATTAAAGCAGTACTTGCTAGAGCGCGGAATCCCCACCCGCATGTAGCCGGTTTGACCGCACGCACACAACGAGTCGGTCAATGCTGTTCGCTTGTCAAGTAGCGCTGCGCTAGTTCGGTGTAGCTTTTTGCATTTTCCTCTATCCACTGAAACTGCTCAGAGGTTACCTCTTTGACAACTTTTCCGGGGACTCCCAGGACAAGACTGCGTCGCGGTATCTGCGTGCCTTCTGTCACGACGGCGCCCGCACCGACGATGGAACCCTTCCCAACACGCGCTTTGTCTAGTATGATGGCGCCAATTCCGATAAGCACAGTATCTTCTATTTGTGCTCCGTGGACTATTGCCCCGTGTCCCATCGTTACCTGGTCTCCAATCCGAGTCTCGATTCCGTCTCGTACGTGTATGACCGCATTGTCCTGCACGCTTGTATTGCGGCCTATCTGAATCAAGGCCAAGTCACTCCGTATGACCGCGCCGAACCACACGCTCGAACCTGGGGCGATCGTCACATTTCCTATGACCGTTGCGGTCGGGGCAATGAAGACGCCTTCGAAGTTTCTGTTCATTAGTTCCTTCCAGGTCCTCAATATCACTAATGAGTTGTCTTTAGGTTCAAAAAGCCAATAATTAACCTAGTGCGCTATATCACATAGTGCACCACTACAAGTAGGGGGTTTATGGCTTCAGTTGCGATTGGTGGAACGTTTGATATACTTCACGACGGTCATAAGGCGCTGCTGAAAAATGCCTACAAACTAGGTGACGTGGTTATCGGGCTTGTTTCAGATGAGATGGCACAAAGAAAAGCCCACTTAAGCAACACGTACGATACCCGCAAGAAAACACTTACCACCTACATAAAGGCGCTAACAGGGACTGATCCCGCGATTGTCACGCTTGGCGACCCGTTCGGGCCAACCCTGAAGCTGAAATTTGACTATATCGTTGTCTCTCCTGACACGTTTCGTACAGCAAAGGAGATTAACACCCTAAGATCACAACGCGGACTTCCACCGATAAAGATCGTATGTGTCGATTTTGTCCTTGCACAGGACGGACACCCGATATCCTCGACCCGTATTCACCGGGGCGAAATTGACGACCACGGCGTGCTCCTATGAAGGAAGCGGTCTGCTTCTGAAATACACTCCAAGAACCGGTCAGGCATTGCTGATTCGATTGCCGACAGTTCATCGGAACTTCGGACGCATGCGCATATCTGCATAGCATGCTCGGCGACATTGCGAGCAGGACGAGAGGCTAGCCGCACAATCTGGCAAGAAATAGAGCAGACAGGACAAAAATAGGTACCTTCGGCTATCTCGCGATGCGGTTGATCGAAGCACGCACTTCACCCGGCTCGGCGTTATTATGGTTCTGATTTCAGAGATAGACAAAGCGAAGGCTCTGAAGCTTGTATCCCTTTAGTGGACTATGCGTGTCCCGACGCGTTTGCCTGCGAGAACATCAAGCAAGATTCGCGGTTCACGCCCGTCGACCACGACGGCCGATATTTTCGAGCGTTCAATAATCTTCGCCGCAAGCGGGTCGATGACAGTTTTGGCTCCGGCCTTCATCTCATCACACATCACGATCTTCACTAGCTCACCGGGTGAGATTTCGTCCAACTTGACGGCACTCTTGTCAATATACGGGTCTGCCGTATAAACGCCATCAACTGACGTTGCTATGACAAGAAGATCCGTCTGCACGTATTCAGAAAGGATCGCCGATACAGCATCGGTTGTCTGTCCGGGTGCCACGCCCCCCATCACGACAACTTTGCGCGAAGACATGGCCGTTTCGGCTTCTCGATAATCGTGTGGAATATCCTGAAACGCCGCGCTCGATAATGCCGAGATCAATAATCGAGCATTGACGCGCGAGAGGGCGATGCCGATAAGGTCACACACCGCTTCACTCGCCCCCATTGAACGGGCGGCCTGTATATAATCCCGGGCTGCTTTGCCCCCACCGGTCACGACAAGTAAGGTATTTTCTTTTGCGAGTTCCTTGATCACTTCAGCGTACTCTAAGAACTTTTCCTGCGACAATGTTGGAGCAATCACAGACCCGCCGACGGAAATCACTGCTTTCATCAATTACCATTACTCAAAAAGGGGTATATGTCAGTTCCCGTTTGCTTAAACTATCAGTCATTTCATCGCGTTTCCTTCGTAGTCTTTCTACCGCTCCTTGCAAGATGGCGCGAAAGAGCACCGCTTTATCAGGCGGACCTAGGACTAGAGACCTCGGCATTTGACGCTCGCAAAAGCATTTGACGTGCGCATCTGGCGCACGCTGTTTTTGGTTATCTCACGCGCTATGTTAAACCCGCGCCCGTGATTTTCTCAGTGGCTATAACGCTCTTCTAGCCACGGATCGCCCCGGTTATGGTAGCCGTGTGACTCCCAGAATCCGCGCTTATCTTCAGCCATGAACTCGACCCCGGTTACCCACTTGGCGCTCTTCCAGAAGTAGAGGCGTGGAACCACGAGCCGCACGGGATAGCCGTGTCCCGGAGTGAGGAGCTCACCATTATGCTTGAGGGCAAAAAGTACGTCGGGTTCAAAAAAGTCGCTTACTGAAAGGTTCGTCGTGAAGCCCTTCTCTGCGTGAATCAAAACAAATTTGGCTGCAGGCAGTACTTTCACTAAGTCGGTGAGCGATCGTGTGCTTACTCCCTCCCAATAGTTGTTGAGCTTCGACCACCCCGTGACGCAATGTATGTCGGAGAACACTTTCTCTTGCGGAAGCGATGTGAATTGTTCGAAATTCAGCTTCCGCTCGGATTCCACGAGGCCTGAGATGGTAAACGTCCACTTAGAGACGTCAACGCGCGGGATGGAGCCATAGTGCAACACCGGCCAGTCTTCGGTCTTTTGCTGACCGGGGGGGATTCTTTCGCTTCTGCTGGTATCTAAGCTGCGGACTATGTTTTCGTCGTTCATAACTCATCGCTTAGTTTCCGTTAACCACGCCGATACATTTCTGTGCGGCGTCGAACAACTTGACGAGTCGCTTCCTGATGCGCGGCGCACTCCTAGGTCAACATTTCACAACGGTCAGGCGTTTCCCCTGTTGATACGCTCTATTGCCTTCCCCGCGGCATCTCGGACATCGGGATTCTTGTCCTTCAAAAGGACTCTGAGCGGCTCGAGAGCCCGCTCATCGCCTATTTCTCCGAGGCTTTTCGCCGCCCTCATCTTAATATCTGGATCTTTGTCACTCAGCATTGAAATGAGGGGCCCTATAGAGGCAGAACCGATTTTCACCAGGGCGTCGGATGCTCTCCAGCGAACTCCCTTGCTTTGGTCCTTGAGATCCTCGAGGAGGAGCTCCACCTCGTTGATACCACACGTGTCGCCCAGTCCGCAAATCTCGCCTATTGCCTGGGCAGCTTTTTCGCGCACAATCTGATTATCGTCGTTCATATCCTCGATAAGGGGTTCCAACGCTTGCGCATCGCCTATTTGTCCGAGCGCCGTCGCGGCTTCGAGTCGGACGTAGTACTCTTTATCCTTTAGAGCGTTAGCGAGCGGCTCCACCGCCTTTGGGTCACCTATCTCCCCGAGCGCTTCTGCTGCACACTCTCGCACCATCATGTCCGTATCATTGAGCGCGCTTATTAGCAGATCCACCGCGCGGGCGGATTTTGCCTTGCCCAGAGTTAAACACGCCATTTTCCTCTTATCAGGACTCACGTGTTTTAAGTCACTAAGCAGCGATTCGATTTCCTTTTCGTCTTTCATCGTTCCATCTGGCATTTTTAAGCCTCCGCTTTTTGCCCAGCATAGGTCACGTGCCGAGGGCATTGCCTACACGAGTGCTCTACTCAGTTAGTGTCCTGTTAAGTCCTATATAGCTGCTACGCCATCTCCGGGTGCTTCGACCAAGAGCTACGCATTAGAGAGGCGGCGGCCTTGCGCGAATCGCTGTCCTGCTGCTTCACTGAGCCGCGCCTGATTTTCGTCTGCACTAAAAGAGTTGGATATCGGCGCAGGCTGGCGCCATCAATGCGCTTAAGGAGCATCCATCGAAGGCCTGCTCATTTGCTACCTTGCGTTAGTGGCAGTCTGGCCGTTAACTTTTTTAATCGATTAGTTCGGCTATTCCTATAAATGCTGCCGTCTTAGCTTTTCTTTTCTCTTTTTCGATTTCGATGCCTCAGTCTGTTGCAGACCGGAGCCTTTATCGTATCCTCTTACATTTTCTTCGGGCAACGAACGTTTACGAGGCAAATCATGCGCGTATACAAAATCGTGTCATTTTCTGTGGTTATTCTTCTCATTGCCGTGTTATTTGCAGGCGTTGCGACCGTTCCTGCAGCGGCGCAGTACGACACGATGCAGTTCCGCTACAACGCCCAGCACACCGGCGATTACGGCCCCGTGGCGGGGAGCAACATGTCGAAAGGGCTGCTGACGTGGAGCTTCACGACTGGAAGCGTCGTCCTCTCCTCCCCTACCGTCGTTGACGGCGTCGTGTATGTGGGAAGCGAGGACAACAACACGTACGCTCTCAACGCCACGACCGGGGCGAAAGTGTGGAACTACACAACCGGTGGCGGGGTGGACTCTTCCACCGCTGTCGTCAACGGCGTCGTGTATGTGGGGAGCGATGACAACAACACCTACGCCCTCAACGCCACGACCGGGGCGAAAGTGTGGAGCTTCACGACTGGAAGCAGCGTGTACTCTTCCCCCGCTGTCGTCAACGGGGTGGTCTACGTGGGTAGCGATGACAACAACACCTACGCCCTCAACGCCACGACCGGGGCGAAAGTGTGGAACTACACAACCAGTGGCGGGGTAGACTCTTCCACCGCTGTCGTCAACGGCGTCGTGTATGTGGGGAGCGATGACAACAACACCTACGCCCTGAGCGCGAACAATGGCACCAAGCTCTGGAACTACACGACGGGAGGACCGGTTCAGTCTTCTCCCGCCGTCGCCAACGGGGTGGTCTACGTGGGGAGTGCAGATAACAACACGTACGCCCTCAACGCCACGACCGGGGCGAAAGTGTGGAACTACACAACCGGAGGCCACGTGTTCTCCTCCCCCGCCGTCGCCAACGGCACGGTGTATGTGGGGAGCGAGGACAACAACGTCTACGCCCTCAACGCCACGACCGGGGCGAAAGTGTGGAGCTTCACGACTGGAAGCAGCGTGTACTCTTCCCCCGCTGTCGCCAACGGGGTGGTCTACGTGGGTAGCGATGACAACAACACCTACGCTCTCAACGCCACGACCGGGGCGAAGCTGTGGAACTTCACGACCGGGAGCGGGGTGTTCTCCTCCCCCGCCGTCGCCAACGGCACGGTGTATGTGGGGAGCGTTGACGGCAACGTCTACGCCATCGGCAACGCAGCTGGGGCCACAAGTCAGGGGATACCCGACTTCGACGTCACGCTCGCTCTTGTCGGACTCGTAATCGCCGCTTACGTAGTGAGGAGGAGGAGGTAACCCCCTATTTTTCCAGCGATGCAATAACCTCGCTTTTATGGCGTTATCTCGGTATCAGCAATAGTGGGTATCATTCGTTTTTTCGGACATAGGTAACGAATGTAAGGGAGCGTAGTATGTACCCGTTAATGGTGGACTGCGGTAGGTGCGTTAAATTTGTCGGCTGTAAGCTTCGTGGCGATAATGTGCGCGTCCCGTATTGTGAATATTATCGCCGTCCGCGACGCGTGGCAGATTGACGTTCCGCGTTACCCGGCCAAGCCCAAGCGTTGTTTGCCGGCGCAATTCGTTCTAGGACGCGAGCAGGACGTTTTTTGCGCACAAGGGCGAGGGGATCCGAAGACCAACGAAAACGCCGCCAGTGGTGATTGACAAATCGCAAGCGCGCCTCGAGAAATTGCATGAGCGCGCCTAGCTCAGATTTTTACGCTCACACCTCCCCAATACTTCATGTAACTGTCATAAACCGTATCAGGAAGTTTGCGGCGCACCGTGACATCAGGGGTTTCCGACGCGTGTTACGTGCAACCCCAGAGCGCCAAAACCCCACTAGCCAAACATCAACATTTTGCTCCTAAAGTTTGTTGAAACATTGCTACTAATCAACGCAACTTGAGGAGACAAAACCATACATAACACCCAAAGCTGTGGTTCAAGCGTGGTCATTTATATTATATCTGGTGGCCGCCGGTTACCAGAAGATATATCACTAGAAGCAATAATCTAAGCTTTAAAATATGTGGATGTTCGAATACACGCATGCTCAACGTTCTGCTACGTGACTAGTGAGCCATTTTACCGTTGATTGTGAAGATAAACGGTAGGATGCTCAGCTAGACCGGCAGTGGGCGCACGCGAAAGAGGCGAATCTGATGGAAACACGGTTGGCGGTTCGAGACGTTATGACGCGGACTGTCGTGACGGCAACTCCCGAGATGACGGCTGCGCAAGCCGGAAAAAAAATGGTCGAAAAAAGGGTCGGGAGCATAATAATCGTCAAGGATGATAAGCCAGTCGGCATCGTCACGGAAAGCGACATGGTTGCGAAAGTTATCTTTAAGAACGTTAAGCCAAGCTCTATCAAGCTCGAGCAGCTCATGTCGAAACCGCTCATCACAACAAAAAGCAGCGACGATGTGCACGACGCAGTACTTATGATGGTCCAAAAAAAAATCCGACGTCTTCCGGTGCTCGACGGAGATGAACTAGTCGGAATTATTACCGACGCAGACGTTATCCAAGTCTCCTCTGAGGTGAACCAAATTCTCGACAACTTGATAGAGATGAACAGGGAGAGTGTCCTCGACCGCCGGGAAGTCGTCATAACGCAAGGCGAGTGTGAGGAGTGTGAAGAATACTCAGACGATCTGCAGCAAGAGGGAGGGCGCCTCAAATGTCCGAGGTGCCGAGGCTCTACCTCGTCCGGTGTCTGCGAGATCTGTGGAGAGCTTTCTTACGTGCTCGAATATGCAGACGGCAGCATCATATGCGAATCGTGTAAGGAGAGCGTTCGATGACGCTCAACCTAATGTCACCACCCGTGACTGTGCGTGAAGACGCCTACGTGACTCACGTCCGTCAGCTCATGCGAGACGGCTACCGAAGCCTTCCGGTTGTCGATGGCCATAGCCGCGTGAAGGGTATGGTAATACTGCCAGACGTCATCAAGGTGACTTCGACGAAATCAGACGTCACGGTAATCGGCTTCGTCCGCGAGACTGGCCTTGCTACTCCTGACTCTGTCCCGATCGAGATGGCAAAAATATTTGCGACGACCGGGTTCGACATTCCTGTGGTCAAATCGAAAGAAGATCACACGATCATCGGAGTGATTGACTCTGAAGTACTGATGAACGCTCTGAGTTTTGACAGAAAAATCACGATCGACTCAGTGATGACAGAAACCGTTCAGACCTGCAGTCCGACTGATCTCGTATCGAGAGTGTGGCCTAATATGGCGCAATACGGATTTTCAGGCTACCCGGTGGTGAAGAAGAACCACCTCATCGGTATCGTCACGCTTCAAGATGTTCTCAAAGCAGGCTATGTGCGACTCGAGCGCGAGGACGAACGGGGAGGCCGAGGGATTCATTCAGCGGCCGTCGAAAAGGTTATGAAAACTCCTGTCATTACCGTCCTGTCAGATTCGTCACTCTGGGAAGCGGCGAATCTGATGAAGCAATACGCAATCGGACGATTGCCGGTGGTCGAAGACTCCAAGCTGATCGGGATAGTAGATCGACAAGACCTCGTCCGAGCCATAATTTGACACAACCACGGAAGGTTACAATGCTACCTGACACAACCACGGAAGGTTACAATGCTACCTGACACAACCACGGAAGGTTACAATGCTACGCGGAAATAAACGGCAGAAGAGAACTCAAGATGACTTCAGCGGTAAATCGGACCGAGGGAGCCTAGGCTTCAAAAGCAAGCTGTCGGAGCACGAGGGCGACATCATGATGGTCGCAACTCAGGATGTCGTCCAAATACCCCCCACAATGACTATTATGGGGGCAGTCAAAACGATGGTTAAATATCGTGTTAGGCGGCTGCCCGTGAGCGATCCTGGAACAAACAGACTTGTCGGGATAGTCACTGTAATGGACGTGGTGAATTTTCTCGGCGGGGGCGATAAGGCTCAGATCATCGAGAACAAGCACAAAGGGAACTTTCTATCGGCGATAAACGAAGAAATCAGTTCAATAATGGAAGAAGATGTTATCACCCTCCATGAGGAGGATTCGATCGACGATGCCATCAAAATGATGTCGCAGGGAAACGTGGGTGGTTTCCCGATCGTCAGTCACGATAGCAAGGTTGTAGGAATTGTGTCCGAGCGTGATTTCGTCGGCCTTGTGGCCAATGTCATAACGGGAAAGAAAGTCGCTGATTTCATGAGCCGCGACGTCGTAAGCGTCAAACCAGATACCACGGTTGAAGAGGCTGCACGAGTGATGGTTTCAAACGACTTTCGTCGGGTACCCATTGTTCACGAGGGGGTTATGATCGGCATCGTAACGACCTCAGACATAGTGAACTACCTTGGAGGCGGCGAGGTTTTTGACAAGCTTGTGACAGGCAACATGCACGAGGCTTTGGGAGTACCCATTAAGATCGTAGCACGAGAACCGCCGTTTAGTGTAGACCCCGATCTAGATTTGGGTGAAGCTGCAGACCTGATGATAGCGCGCGATGTAAGCGTATTGCCGGTTGTGGTCGATGGGGCGCTCTCGGGTATTATAACTGAGAGGGATTTTCTAAACGCGTTAGTCGGTTAGATGGCTTCACGAAAGAGACTCAGCACCGGTAAGCCAGTAAAGACGGATCAAAATGTGAGTTTTTTAACGTGACGCACTGGTGGCTCAAACGTCGTAGTGAACGAGCCTATTTTTATGGAGGTACTTGAGGAGGGTATCTAAGATCTCGTCGCACACATCCTCTTCATCCGCAATCTTTTCAATGACGACGTAGTTCCCGAAATCCTCTCGCGCCATCTCGAGATACCGCCTCCGTACCTTGATTAGAGCGGTTTCGTTCTCAAAAGTAGTCAAACTACTGTCGCGTTTTTCAATAAGGGCCATGGCTATATCTGCAGGCCAGTTGATAATGAAACTAATGTCCGGCTCCGGTGCGAATTCTCGATTCATCTTTAGTATCTCTTGCCACGGTCTACTATCTGACTGATACGCCGCGGTAGACAAGAAATATCTGTCCAGTACTACGATCTTCTTTTCTAATAACGCGGGCATTATGTGCGTCTCTACATCGTGCCTGCGATCGGCTAGAAAAAGGTCAACCAGGCCGCTCGGTTTTTCGGGGGAGCCGTGCTCAAGCGTCTGACGTATCTCTTGTGCCTCCAGAGTTTCATTAGTCGGCTCGAAAAAGCGGACGGCGTTGAACCCAAGGGCTTTTAGTCTCTCTACGAGTCTGATGGACTGCGTTGTTTTTCCCACGCCATCTATTCCCTCAATTGCCACCAGAATTCCACGGTTCAGGCAGTGCTTCATGTTAAAAAATGCTCGAAAACTCGATCGCGAATCGCTCAACTTGCGCCTTAGGGATAGTAAAGCTTACACGCACATACTTGTCGGCAAATCTTCGCGTGGTGTACTCAGCTGCTCTGATGAAAAAACCGCGGTTCAGCATCGTATCCGCGATGGTTTCAGGAGTCTTGCCCGTGCCTGAGATATCGATAACGAACATGCTTCCCTGTGACGGATAAACGGGAAGATACGCTCCTCGTATTTTGTCGACAGCGTCTTTTATGATGGCTTGATTTGCCATAATGGCCTCAACCACCTTAGGGAGCCAATCGAGTTTGGTCTTGAGGGCTGCAATTCCTGCAATTTGACTAACAATTGACGTTCCGAGGTCATTTATCTTGTAACGGGCCAGTCGCTCTATCAGCTCGCTTGTTGCGATATGAGCGCCCAGCCGTAATCCAGCTAAGCCGCAGTTCTTTGAAAAACTGTAAATGGTTATCGTACCTTCAGGATAAAAGTCGGCGGCGAGAGTATGGAGTTTTGCGACGTCTCGGTAGGTCACGTCATTTAACAAATAGACGCCCGCGTCTTCGGCTATTTCGCAAAACGCCTTGACTTCTTTTGCTGTGTAGGTTACGCCCAGCGGGTTCAGAGGGTCGACGAGGGTCAGCATTTTAGTTCGCTTGCTCATCACCTCATTTACCATGTCCGGCGTCAATTTGTAGTTAGTATCTGCTGCGTAGATCGGTAGGTCAAGAACTTTGGCTCCGCTTAGCTCAGCAAACTTATGAATGACGTAGTAACCTGGATCCGTCGAGATCATAACGTCACCAGGACGCAGCAGGGTGCGCGTCACCTGGTAAAGCGATTCTGTACCGCCCTCTGTCACATGTACTTCGTGGGGTGAGCTCAAATTCAAGTCTTGAAGTATAAGGGTCCGTAACTCCTCAAGTCCATACGGGGGTGGATATTTGTGGTATTCCTCTTTGTCGATGGCATCTACCATAGCCCGCTTGATCGCTGGTGGCGTAGGAAAATGGTTGGTATTTTGCCCCATCCATACAACCGAATCATCGTCGTAAATGTTTTGAAAGAATTGATTTTCAGTGTTAAAATCGGCCACTTGAATCACATCGCTGAATGATTGGACTACGTTTGATCGATCGGTTGCCTGGGGAGCGTTTACTACTGTCGTAATTGTCAGAATTTAAAAGCGTTGCGGTAAGGGCTTACAGAAAAACGCAGCGAGAGCGTTTGTTTTGGTCGCCGCGAGCGTTTTCCGAGCTCAACCACCACTATCAAGAGGTTAGAATAAGCTTTCCTTGACTGATCTTCTTGTAAATCGCGTTCCGTTTAAAGCTTCCAAGCGATAATCTTCTAACAGAACCCGAAACGTTTCGTCTAAGGGAACCGAGAGAGATATTTCCTTTGTTCTCCCGTATCTGCCCTTGCTGACAACTTTCGTACTGATTATTCCGAGCAGATCCAGCTCCATTATTAAATCGGTGATTCGCCTTTTAGTCAACACGTCGAGGTCTATTTGCCTGCAAAGCGTTTCGTACACTCGGTTTACCTCGCCGGTCGTTGCGCTTCGCGCTCCGTTTTGATGAAGTGTGATTATGCTATACAGCACCAGCTTCGCTTGGGTAGGGAGGGTGCGAATTACCTCTGCGACTCGGTTGAGTTCTATCCGCATCTGAGCGGTTCGAACGTGCTCCTCCTTAACGCTGTCGGCATTCACGCGCTCGGCGAATTCTCCTGATACTCTCAGCAAATCGAGCGCGCGTCTGGCGTCCCCGTGCTCCTGAGCGGCCAGGGCTGCACAGAGCGGTATGACTTCTTGGTTCAACGCGTGTTCCTTAAAGGCTAGACGCGCTCGTTCTTCGAGGATGTCTCGCAGTTGATTCGCGTCATAAGGTGGAAATATTAGCTCTTCTTCGGCTAGAGAGCTCCTGACCCGAGGGTCAAGATATTCTGTAAACTTCAAGTCGTTAGAGATCCCGATGAGACTGACCCGGGTGTCGGTGAGCTCAAGGTTAATTCGCGACAAATTGTAAAGCACATCGTCCCCGCTTTTTCGGACCAACTTGTCAAGCTCGTCAAGAATTATTATGACGCTCCCGCCTTGCGAGTTGAGTGCTTCAATAAACTCCGAGTAGACTTGATCTGTTGGCCACCCCGTCATCGGCACATCTTTATTGAACTGGCGAGCCAGATGGGCAAGGACGCGGTACTGAGTATCGACCACTTCGCAATTTATGTACGCAACGTTACACGGAACTCCTCGAGATGTGCCGACTTCCATCAATTCTTTGCCCACAAATTTGGCGCAAGCCGTTTTCCCTGTGCCAGTTTTTCCGTACACAAGAATATTGGAGGGGGTCTCTCCTTTGAGAGCGACGACCAAAATAATAGCAATCGAGTTGAGCTGATCGCGCCTGTGAGGCAGATAGTTAGGCGTATAGGATGGCCTCAGAACTTCTTTATCTTTGAAAACAGGTTTCCTTTCTAAAAGGTTGTCAAAAAGTCCTTCCAACTTCCTGCCTCCAATTTCAACAGAGGAAGCGAATGCTTGCTGGAGGCACTGAACTCTAGCATAGATAACTGACTACTCAGAGCCATCCGCTTAGTCCTACCGTATAGTGGAAACGTGAGTTAATAAACTTTATGATTTCTAAGGTTGCATTTCCAGTGCAACATAACCTACATTTCCTATGGAACTAGCGATTTCTTCCACTGCAAACCTACTACTTGTATTCCTGTGATGCCACTAAGCAATAATGGACATATATCGATCGCTCGCTACAGACTCAATCCAGGCTTTATTTTGCTTCGAAACGGCATAATCTTCGCTAATTTGTAAGGCTGCGCAAGGGTTCTCAAAGTAAGATCGATAACTTGTTCTTCTTTCCAGGCATACCTTTGTTACCAGTGGAAAAGGTTTGAGAGGCCCCCCATGTTTTCTACTGTAAAAATAAAAAATGGAATTTTGTTTGGTAGTAAGTTATAAAAAAATAGCGTGTTGTAGGGGTAATAACCTTTTAATATATAAATTTTTGTATAAATTTGTTTCAATATTTAGTGTTTAAGGTTTTATGGATACGCAAACATGGGGGGTGTGTATTATTCATACGCCTCTTGGTTGAGGGAGGCAAATCAGACTAAACTATTGAAGCCGGTTATCAATCCAAAACACCCAGCTAACATCATATCACCACCCGGTGCTGCAAAATACGGACGCAGTCGAGATTTCTTCATGATCCCTCGCTGGGGTCCTATTGTGGTTACCCAGAAGCCCCTCTCTCTGAAAGCTCGATCTATCTCCCGGTATCCGGTTTCGTGTATGTAACAACCGTGCCCCCCATCTTGAAAAATCCGTTCATTCGTTAATTTACCATCCATAAACAGGGACAAAAAATAGTCGAGTTTTTCTGTGGTGATCGAGGACGTGTGATGTTCAAACATGCCGATGATCTTCTTTTGATCGAGCATAGCTGCTAGAGTGTGACCGTTTCCGACGTTTACAATGATATGAGGTTCCCACGCATGCTTAGCCGCTTCATCATCACACAGCGCACCCAATATTGCAGCTGGACCAGTATCCATCACTAGGATCCGCTGCATTTCCTTCTCCTCTAGTGTCCGATATACGGCCTTTAGTCGTGTCAAGTAGTTGGGGATCCTGCCATTCACATAGCAAAAACTGGTCAACTCACCACCCGTCGCGATCAAGTGCTTGAAGTGCTGAAAACGAAAAATTCTATTACTTCCTGAACTCTCACCGTGATCTTGACACGCTACAGCACACATCGTAGGCAGACTTACGTCGAATTGTTGAAGCGCAGAGCTTAGCGCGGGCACGTCCACATCGTTCATCTCTATTCGAACGCAGTCTGTTTCCGGCTGTGCTACGGTTATCTTTACTCCCCACGACCGGACTTTGTCAAGATCATCATTGAGTGTTTTTGCTGCAAGCGGCGTTGCAAAAACCGAATATCCCTTCTGTAAGTGAGCTCGAACGGCTGCGCTGCTCGGCCCACCTCCCATCGTCTCGCCGCACAAAAATAAGCTGCGGCCTTGGTCTGTAACAGACTTGATCCGGTTGGCGACTATTGCCGTTTGCGAAGGCATTACCATTTTTACGTTATTCTCTGTAACCAAGCTCGTGTCGTATAGGAGCACATCTTGGGTTCCTGTACCGACGTCTAATGCGATAACACGCATAATTGAAAGAGTAGGCGACGCTTCTTATTATACTTATTAACGTGGCGTCTGCGTCTTGCGGCGGAATCTCCGTCAGAAATGCTATATACGCACTAATGCAATCCACGTGTATGCCACGCCAGCGGTCACAGCCTCACCATAAGCCCGCCGTGAACAAGCGCTTTGAAGTTGGCGTAATCTCGATCAGCACGTCCAGATTTGCGAAATATGGAAGCGTCAAGGCACCGGAAGAGGCCGAAGACCTATCCGGCCGAATCATTATCGACTTTTTAAGGAGCGCTGGCCACAAGGTTCATTCGTATACGCTGATATCGGACGAAGCAGCGTTAATAACCACATCCGTGAGGGCCCTCCTTAGTAGTACTGACGTAATCATCACTACGGGCGGGACCGGACTCGCCCCACGCGATGTAACTATCGAGGCAGTTCAGCAAATGTTTCAAAAAGAAATTCCAGGTTTTGGCGAGCTATTTAGAAGCATCAGCTACGATGAAATCGGTTCTCCCGCCATGCTCACACGAGCTACAAGCGGTATCATAGGAAACACGGCCATCTTCTGTCTTCCCGGCTCTCCAAAAGCCGTGACGCTCGCGATGAAAGCCCTCATCGTGCCCGAGCTCCAGCACATTTTGCTTCACGCGTCAGAGCAGTAACCCGTTTTTGACGGGCCGTTCATTAGCGTCGTGCAAAAACGGCTTATTCAAGGGTCGCGTGCTTTTTCTTCAAGTCGTCCTCACTCTTTTTTGTTATCTCCATAAGAGCGGCGATGATGCCGTCTAAAAATACCATCGTGCTTATTTCAAACATCGTGCCGAGTGGAGCAAATGATATGTGCGAGCCGACGACTTGTCGCTCCATAAAATCCATGCCGCTCGTTTTAGTTCGTCCCTTCACGACTACAATAGTATCTGAAATAGACCCGAGTGAAGAGTCCTTATTTGACGATACTGCGGCGAGTCGTGTGCCTTTGGCTTTTGCGAGGGCACTCATCTCATTTATTGATTTGGTCTCTCCGGAGCCCGATATAACGATAAGAAGATCATCAGTTTCAACGGCCGGGGTCACCGTCTCTCCAACTACATAAACGTTAAATCCCAAATGCATCAATCGCATGGCAAAGCCCTTAACGACGAGTCCCGATCTGCCGGCACCCATGACAAACAGTCGTTTTTGGTTCTGATGCGCGCTTAGGATATCGCTGACAAGTGCCTTTACCTCAGAATAGTCTATCTCATCAGCTATGGCCTGCACATTCGCAGCGATAACCTTCATCGCTGATTTGACGTAGTCTTCGGGTTTTTGGGCGGGAGGGTTCTGCATAGAGGTGCACCAGTGACTTTTGTTGTCCTCGCTATTCGTTGAGCTTTTTTGTGCTTTACGGGCTTTGGAGAATTCTGCCTTGACTCAACCGTTTTCCGTGGACTTTCGGCGACGTGGAGCAGGCTTTTCGACCTCTTCAAATGCCAGTCTGCACAAGAGGTAGGCTATTGTAGACTCAGCGCCAAGGTTCTGATTAACTCCTTTTTCGAGCGAGAGACCATCAAAACAACCACCTGTGCCCTCGTCATAGATCGGCAGGTTGAGCAGATTGTTGCCGGTGAACCAGCTAAAACACTCAAGCGCGTTTTGGTAGTACTGCCGCTTGCCGGTGACCCTATAAGCGTCTAAGAATGCCTCGACAAGTGCCCCGACGTCGATCGCCTGCTCGTCGCCGAGCGCTCTATGTTTTCCGCGGACGTACCAGCCGTTGCTTCCTATGACATTTATCACACCGTGTGAGGTAACCACTTCATCCCACAGGAACTTCAGGGTTCGTTCGCCGCACGCAAGGAGTCGCTCATCGCCAACTGCATCGTAGGCAAGCAGCATCGCCTGGGGCAGCCGAGCGTTCGAGTACGACATGAAGTCTTCAAACCACTCCCAGTCTGGCGCTCTCGTGTCCTCGTAATTGCGTAGGATCTCTGCTGCAAGCGCCCTGATTCTTTCTTTCGCGCCTTCAAATGACTCCTTTGAATAACAGAAGCCGAGGAGGCAGTAGGCAATCCCTCTTAAGGATAACCTGTTGGTCGCGTGTATCGCTGCGCGTTCAAAAATGACGTGTGCAACTTCTCGGACGTTCTCAGGGAGATACAAAGCGCCACTCGTGTATCCACACGCCCAGAGCGTCCTGCCCAAAGCTTCATCGGAACCTACGTTGTCAAGGAAGTCCCTTTGGTAACTCATGAAATTGCGCATGGTACCGTCGTCGTTCTGCGCGTGAAAAGTGAAGGCCATGTAGGTCGTCAACAAATCGAGCGTGGATGCATCTTGAAACAAACTGCAGTGCTTCGCTGTCACAAGCAGCGCTCTGACGTTGTCATCAACACAATAACCTTCAAATCTGTTCGGAATCGCATATTTTGCGTGTTGAAGTATGCCTGCACAATCAGTAAGCGCTTTGATGTGCCGTAACGTTACGGGAGGGAGCAGCTTATCACCTTGAAGTTTTTTTGTCGTCTGTTCCTAAGCAGCTTATCACCTTGAAGTTTTTTTGTCGTCTGTTCATATATATGACTGTTGTCCGGCGTCCATTAAAGGGAGGCCCCGTGGCCCAACTGCACAGGCCCTCAAAGGCGGTTTGTTACGCGTTGCATGTGCTGACTCGCCGACCTTCGTCAAAGCAACGCTTCATGAGCGCGCTACTCACACGTCCTTTTATATCAATGCTTACGTTAGTGAAGTAAGGCGTCAAGCTTCGTTTTTGGCCTGATCTGCTCTAAACATGCGCCGCGCGAAACTCCCTAACATTTTGTTGTTCGCTGCAATCACGCTGATTTTGTGTGCTGCTGTGGCGGTCCCGGTGAGCGCGGCAAACCTGACTGTTGGTGCCGGAGGGCAGTTTAAAACTATTCAGCAAGCGGTGGATGCTGCGAAACCGGGCGACACGGTGCTCGTCGCACCAGGCACGTACACACAAAACGTCGTGGTGGACAAACCCCTAACGATAGCAGGAAACGCCACAGTGAAAGCAGCCGATTCGAGCAAAGATGTGTTCTTGCTAACGAGTCCAGGTGTGCACATTGACGGCCTGACCATAACGGGCGGCGAATCTGGTGTACATGTTGCCGGTGTTACTTCCTGCGTCATAACTAACATTACCGCGCATGGCAACGTCTTCGCGGTATATCTCGCCAACGCGACGAACAGCGACGTGAGCCACAACAATCTAGCCAACAACGGTTATGGTGTTTACTGTGACTATGCCACCTCCAATACGATCGCGAACAACGTGGCAACTGGTGAGACAGGCGGCGGTGGGAACGCGACGTACAGCGATGGCATCTACATGTACTACAGCGGCTCAAACACGGTGAGTGATAACGACCTGAGCGCGAACCACGTTTTTGGCATTTCGCTGTTTTATTCGTCAAACAACAATATTACAGGAAACAATATCAGCCAAAACGATTGGTACGGCGTCAGATTTCGGGAGTCGGACAACAACACGTTTACCTTCAACACGCTGCGCGCGAACGTTCAGATGGGCATACGTCTCATCGACGCGACCAACCACTCGATATACCTCAATAACTTCATTGACCAACCGTCCGCTCTAGTTGTCTCGTCTTCTTCGGTGAGGATCGATTCCCCACAACCAATGGCGTACACCTACAACGGTACCGCCCAGACGGGGTATATGGGCAATTACTACTCGGACTACAACAGCACCGCTTCCAACGGCACGGGGATCGGAAGCACGCCGTCAGCGTATGGCGACAAGTATCCATTAGTACAGCCGGTCACTAGCTACAGTAACATCATCCTTGCAAGTGCCGTTACTTCCACAGCCTCCCCCGCTTCGTCGAACGTTCAGAACACGAGCATGGCTGTGACCTCCAACCAAACCAGCAATGGAACCGGCCTCCCAGGATTTGAAGCATTGTATGCTGTTGCCGGGCTTCTGATCGCTGCACTTGTTGTTGTCCTAAAACACCACAGATAGCGTGCCATTATCCCCTGCTGCCGATTCGTAACGCGTTAAGGATGACGGCGAGGCTTAGCCCCATGTCACCGACCCCGACGGCAAGCCACAGGGTGAGGATTCCCGGAAAGGCGAGCACAGCAAAAGACCCTTTGATTAGGATCGCCGCGATTACGTTCTCTCTGACCACAGACATCGTTTTTTTTGCTGAGATCGATGAGATACGTCACTTTCGACAGATCATCGTGCATCAGTGCGACATCAGCAGTTTCAGTTGCGTCTATTTTTCCCAAAAAGCGACCACTCGCTCAGCGTTGATAATATCCCGGCGGTTGTCATGCTCGATGATGATCACCCCGTCGGCACTTCCCACTACCTTCCCAGTCAGGGTTTCATTTGGCCGCCCGCCGAAGTACACTTCTATCGTTTTGTTGACAAAGTGCTCAGAAATTGTTTTATCTAGCATTTTTCACCTCCCCTATCTCTTGCTGTTGGTCACACTATAGTACTAATGCAGCTTAATACCTCACGTGTCGCGGTCTGTTATAGTGATCGCTATATAAGCTTGAACTAGTCGGGTTGCAATGCGCTTTAATTTGGCTCTGAGGTCCTTTTTTGTCGCTGTTCTAAGACTCGCTTTTTTGCGACAAATACTTTCATCCTTCTTTTGGACAAAACATACAGTTTCAGAGAAAGAGACTGAGTACCCTCGCGTTTACCCCACCGTTTAGGGCATCGTTTGAAGATACGCGCGAGATTTGTCCAAAATAGCGAGGCAGTACGTGCAACGGTGGGGCTCGGAGGGCGTATTCACACACGTATTGAACGTGCGGAGACAGAGATGACCCAGCGAAGCGTTTCGCCGCAATACGAATATATCGCCACTGAAAAACATCTTACTGCCATCATTGAGCGTATCGCACCTTCGTCGGTTATAGCGTTAGCTCTCGGAACCACGGGTTCAGACACCTTTGTTGATCGGATACGGACGCTCCAATTGGCCGTACACGGCCATCCTCCGGCCGTTATTGATTGTGATCAGGTGCCCCAGAAGGGGTTGGCGAAGCTGCACGACCTCTTTACGACACCGGCCGTCAAGGTAATGCATAACGGCAAGCTCGCCCTCAAGTTCCTCTATCAAGCCGGATTCGACCTCTCAAGCCCCTATTTCGATACGATGCTTGCCTCGCAACTGCTTAAGGGCGGGCTGGAGGCAAAACACGATCTGAAAACCGTGGCAAGGGCATATCTTGACGAGCACGTGCCGGAATCGTGCGGCAGTTTTCGGGCTGGTACCCTCACCGAGCGGCACATTCAGTGTGCGGGGCAAACTGTCGGCGCGGTCTTGAACCTCCATGCGGCGCTATCGGAGCATATCGAGAGTGCAGGCCTCACTGACTGCATGCGCTTAGAATGCAACTGCCTCCCCGCCGTTGCGACAATGGAGCGCAACGGCATGCTCATGGATATGGGACAATGGCGAACGTTGCAGGACACCTATAACGAGTTGGAGGAGGACCTCGCGTACGAGGTGTGTCGTGAGCTGACGACGTCGGGACAGCGTACCCTCGGTGACGTCGCCGCCATCAATCTCGGTAGCCCCCAGCAGGTGAAGCACGCCTTCAGAAGCGCAGGCGTTCCCGTCCGCAACGTGCGAGAGAGCGAGTTGCTGAAGTATGAGGAGCTCCATCCTGCGATACCCCGCTATATTCGCTATAAGCACGTCTTAAAGCTCAAAAACGGCTTTTTGGATGCACTCCCCCGGCACGTCCATCCGTTGACGGGGAGGATACATCCCACCTTTCTTCAAGTCGGCACGGTGAATGGGAGATTCGCGTGCCGCAATCCCAACCTGCAGCAGATTCCACGAGACGGTACGGTGCGGGAGTGTTTTGTAGCGGCACGCGACCATCGCCTCGTGATCGCCGACTACGCGCAATTTGAGCTGCGGGTCGTCGCTGACATCAGCGGTGATGAGACCATGACGCGGGCGTTCCAACGGGGGGAGGACTTGCATCGGTTGACCGCGTCGCTCGTGCTCGACACGCCCCTTGATCAGGTGACGAAGGACGAGCGCCTTATTGCAAAGGTGCTGAACATCGGCCTCATCTACGGAATGGGTGCACGGAGCTTACGGCGATATGCGAATTACATCTATGGGGTGCACTTTACCCTCGAGGATGCGATCGAGTTTCGCCGGCGTTTCTTTGATGCGTACTCAGGCCTGCGGGCGTTCCACCGCAGCGTGAGCACCACACCGCTGGTCTCGATCCGGACCTTGAGCGGAAGAATACGCAGGTGGGAGGACGGTCAAGACCCGAAGCTGACCGAACTGTTGAACACCCGAGTGCAGGGAACTGCTGCGGATATTATGAAACGTGCGTTAACCTCTCTCCACGAAGCATTAGGTTCTACGAGGGCAAAAATCGTCTGCTGTGTGCACGACGAGTTGCTGGTCGAAGCGCCACAGGTGCGCGCTGCCGAGGTCGCTGAGACCGTCGCCTACCACATGCGGGGGGCGGGGGCTGAGTTTCTGCGAAATGTCCCGCTTGATGTCGACGTGGCGATTGCTCGGAGTTGGGCGGGTAAGGGATAAAGTATTAGCCAGATCCATTGTGCCTTAGGAGCGCTTGCGGGCCGTGATGAACCCTCATACTGATCGCGAAAGGAAAATCCTTTATCCAGATCATCCTCTTCGCTCTCTTTTAAACTCAACCGGCTCAAACTGCGCACACCCCTCGGGACGATAGGATGCGTGACGGGCAAATTTCCGCGTGGGCTCCATTTTTTCGGGCACCGGACAGAGCTGATAGAAGTGTTTACACGAAAGGCACAGCAACATCGCGATCTCCTCGATGTTGCTTGAAGGTGGGTTTTTCGCAAGGAAGTTGTGAAAGTAATAGACTCAAGACCCGAAGTCATTTGGCGCACGCCGCGATGCGCACCCCCCACGTCCGCATAACGTCGAATAATCTAAAGACGCCTTGGTTGGGCCCCTCTATCGTTATGCACCCCGTGGAACTAAGCTTCTCCAACGCATCAGAGGCACGAGCCTTGGCTACCCAAAGCCTCGCGACAAAAACGAAATCCTTATAAACATTCTACCTGGTGTTGACCATAAACGAGCTGTTTGCGAGGTACATCATGAAAACCCTTAAACTCATTTCGCCACTCGTCGCCCTGCTCCTTATTACTGTCTTATTCGCCGGGTGTGCAACGATCGCTGGTGCGACGAACGCGACTACGAATAGCACCTTGAACGGAAATGTCACAACAGGCACTGCCACACCGAGCGCATCCCCGATCGCGAACGTCTCATCATCATCAAACGGCACTCAGAAAGTCGTAACAGCCGGCGCAGCGACGACGGAGACCACCCTCTCTGTTACCAATCCCACCCCCGCCGTCAACACGTCCGTCACCTTCACCGCCACCCTGCTCAGCGGCACTACGCCCATCTCAGGTCCTGTGACCATCTACCACTACCTCGATGGCGTGCGCTACAACGACACCACCAAGTCTACAACGTTCACCTTCACGACGAGCTGGCCCTCCTCTGGCACACGTTCGTACTACGCCACATTCGCCGGCAACAGCTCTTATCTAACGTCGACAAGCAGAGTCGTCACCATCAACGTCGGAGCGACGCAGACCACCACGCAGATCGCCGCTTCCGTAGACAAGACTACGGTCAAAACCACCGAACCATTTACAATCACCGCAACGCTGAACGACAGCTCTAACAAAGGAATCCCTCATCAAACCATTCGCCTCGACCAATTGAGCGGCGGCGCATACGTTTTCACCGGCGTCTCTAACACTACCGATGCAAACGGCACCTGCAACCTCACCTATTCGCAGTCTGCAACTGGGACGTACAAGTACGAAGCCTCCTTTAGCGGTTTTGCGAGTTACGGCGCGAGCAACTCTGCACCTATCACTGTTAACGTGACTAACAGAGCAAGCAGTCAACTCTTGCTGGGCGTCTTCCCTGCCTCTACCTCAGGCAAGTTTGCCTCTGGCCAACCGTTTTTCCTCAATGGCTCTCTTACATCCGGCGGTACGGGCATTCCAAATGCACCTGTCAATCTGCAATACTCTTTGGATCAGAAGACCTGGTCTACCGCGTCTGCGCCTACCACCACAGGGAACGGAACGCCCTTCGCTAACGGGTCTTACACCTTCTCTGGCTCTGTCGCCGGTAAAGGCCTCTACTACTTCCGCAGCGTCTACGGCGGGAACGTAACGTACCTAGGGAGCACTAGCAGCATAACAACAATCAACTGCACCGGCCCGCAGGCAACAACTCTCTATATCTCGGTCAGCAATACTACCCCGACAGTCAACCAACCACTCCTATTCCAAGGATGGCTCCAGACCACAACAACAAAGACGCCGCTTTCGGGTGAGCCAGTCTGGTTGCAGGCATCAACCGATCAAAAAACTTGGGAACTTGGGTCTGCTTTGGCCTCCAAAACGGTAAACGGAAGCTGCGCCTTCGCCGGCGCCATCGGAAGCCCCGGAACATACTACTTCCGCCTCTACCACAACGCGACCGACGATTACCTTGCGTCCTACAGCAGCATTATTAAGGTTACTGTCACCTCCACCTCAGCTAAACTGGCCACACAGCTCTCTATAACCGCCAGTCCGCACAACCCTAGCGCCGGTCAATCCGTGGTCATCTCTGGCGTCCTAAGAACCAAAGAATCGATCCCAGTCCCTGTTGCTGGCGGCAACGTTTACCTCTACTGGTCATCGACCTCGAGTGGAACATACTACCTCGCTTCGAGCAGCCCCTCCGTCACCAACGCTAACGGTGTCTATGCCTTCTCTGGATCTCTGCCGTCCGGCACTTACTATTTCCAGGTCACCTACAGCGGCACCTCGCACTACCTCGCAGCTTCAAGTGCACCGCCGTTCGAAATCACAGTTTCGTGAGCGCGATCTAGGTAAATTCCAGGACCGCTCGTATCAACGGCACGACTCAGACCAGAGCCAGGACAGCGGAGTCGAGTAGGCCCTAAGCCCGTCAGAGCACCTCGTCGGTCTATCGTTTGAGGGATCCCGCGCGCTAGCGCGAGTGAAAACCTAAGGCTCAAAGGGTGTGGCCGCGCTTTTGAGCCGGAGTATCTTAGCTGAAAATCGCTTGTGTATAACCTAGTGCGCATCATGCTGGATTATTCAAAAGTGGGCAGATGCTGCGGCAGACGACAAAAGAGACGGAGAAAGAAGTGATCATATTGGAGCGGCGCTTGGTTGCGTATAAACCAGAACCGCTCCAAATACTAATTGCAGTTTCGCGCCTTAACCGTTTCGTTTGTTTTTTGGCCAAACAGGCGCTTTTGCCACGCAGCAAAAAAACTTGACAACGGCGCTGAGCGGCGTCGTCACGGTAACCATCGCGCGTGCGCCTTTTTGAGCAGAATCGATTGCGATTCTCGTGAGAACTCTCTTGGGGGACAACAGTAAGACTTATTAACTCTGCTCTTTTTTATGTGTTACGAGCGAAAGCTCGTAATTATCAGGCTCGGAGACCCGACAACATGGCAACAAAGCGAATAGTTCTATTGATTGCGATCACCGCGTTGCTGATCGCGTCTACATCAGTACCGGCTCTTGCACTTCTGTCGAACGGGCAGACGGCTCCAAATTTTCAGTTCACTGATCAGTCCGGACACGTCCAGACGCTCAACGAATACCGCGGAAAAGTCGTGGTCATTCAGTTTTTTGGAGCGTACTGTGGATATTGTCAAAGTGACGCTAAGGGTACCCTTGTGCCCCTGTACAACACCTATTACAAGAACGACCCGAGCGTTCAGTTCTTAGGCGTCGAAGTCGATGGTAGCCCTGCGTCGGCCATTCAGACGTATGCCCAGGAGACGGGGGTAACGTGGCCTGTCGGAGGAGGCGCCGCAGTTTCGGCGTACCAAATCGCGAGCACGCCGACTCTGTATGTGATCAGCCCAGCAGGCAACGTCGCTCTCACGATGACGTACCCGACGAACGCGCAGACGTTACGGTCCACGATCGCCAGTCTTGAGGGCAAACCCACTCAACTTTCGCTCTCCGCATCAAACACCAGTCCAGGCGTCAACCAGGCCATCACCTTCACTGCTACCCTCAAGAGCGGCACCAAGGCCATCTCAGAGCCAATCACCATCTACCACTACCTCGATGGCGTCCGCTACAACGACATCACTGCGTACTCAACGCTCGCCTTCGCGCAGAAGTGGACCACCCCCGGAGTACGCACCTACTACGCCTCCTTCGCCGGCGGCAGCTCCTATGAAGCGTCAACGAGCAGCGTCGTTACCATCAACGTCGAAAAACCGACGCAGCTCACCCTCACCGCGTCTAATGTCGCGCCCACCGTCAACAAGCCCATCACCTTCACTGCTACCCTCAAGAGCGGCACCAAGGCCATCTCAGAGCCAATCACCATCTACCACTACCTCGATGGCGTCCGCTACAACGACATCACTGCGTACTCAACGCTCGCCTTCGCGCAGAAGTGGACCACCCCCGGAGTACGCACCTACTACGCCTCCTTCGCCGGCGGCAGCGGGTACGCAGCATCAAAGAGTAGCGAAGTGACGATCACCGTCGGCTGACCGAGGTTGACTCCCACGTCCAACTCAACCTCCGGCGTCAGCTGCCATGCCACCTCCGAGACGCGGCAGTAAGCGCCTCTTCATACCTAAGCCACTCCCTACCATTGTCCCAGCGGTAGCCGGACAACGGTCTCACCAAGAGCGCCAACGCGAAGGCCCGATCACCTTCGCCTTGCGCACCTCTAACCTTGACTACCTGCACGGGCGGCCTCCACGCTTTATCTAACTCATTGCCGGCTGGCAGCGCTGTGATAAAATCACTGTCAGCTTGATGCGCGTGCGAACCGATTTCCAGAGAGCCCAGCTCAGGAAATATGCAAGCGTTTGAGAATCAGATGAGCGCGCTCTTGTCAGCAGTTAATTTACAAGCAGAACCGTACTTGCGGTACTCGGCGCATAAACAGAAACACTTAACTTTTAACGACCCTGTTTTTCCCTGTTACGTCGTCATTTCCTGAATTGAAAGCGTGATATAAGATGCAGCAGGAGGGGAACGTTTCTTCATACGAACTGGAAGTGCGCGGAACTGTCCAAAATATCGCAAGGCGTATGGCCACTAATTCACTCATTATCAAGGGATGGACGGTGGTTGTGGTCGGTATAATCCTGCTGCTGAGCAGCACTGAATATCAAGCGCTTATCGCTGTTTTCGCTTTGCTCGTTTTTTGGTATCTGGACGCCTATTTTCTGCAGCAAAAAAAGATGTATAGGGCTTTGTACAAAGAGATTGTCGAAAATAAACTCAACATAGGCGACGATTTTTTTGATATCAGGACTGCCCGGTACGAGGCCGGCGTAGAAGTGCCGAGGCCAAGTAAATTAATGCTCTCAAAAACGTTGCTCATTTTTTATGGCTCGATTTTGACGTTGACGTTTGGTAGCGTCGGGATCTTGTTTGCCTTATCAAACGGAGGATAGCGTGGCACTTTTTTTTCTTGAGAGAGACCAGGGGCGTGACATCGCTACTGAGGTTTTTTTTAGGCGCTGAAACATAGCCTTCGTGGGAGAGCCTGTGACGAGCCCATCGCAAAGCTCGAGGTGTGACGTTACCTGAGCAGCTGTACCAAGGAGCGGATGCTCGCAAAAACGTAAAGGGCGGCGGCCATAGTCAACAGGACGTACCCCTCCACCCTGAGAGGCGTGAACGCCAGCACGAGCCCGACGACGACAACAACACCGATAATCATGGCCATCTTCCGTGGTATCGTTCCCTGGACGTCGAGAGGGGTTGCCATAGTTGCGCACCTATACCACAGAACTCCGCGCAGTTTGAAAAAGCTTGCGAAGATCGCCGCCGAGCGAAAAGGCGGCAGCTCCTGAAAAAGCGTTCTTTTTACTGCTACGGTACTCGTTGCGCTGCTGCGTAGTTCGCTAGTCCCCGCCACGGTTGGCAGTGCAGCCACATCGCCGGGAGCAATCCTCGAGCGGTACGCAGTCCGCGCAGGAACCGAACGTTACTTAAAAGAAGATGACAAGCAGATTTGCTTATCGTTTAAAAATCGGTGTATCAAAATGAAATCACTGTGGAAAGGATCAATAGCGTTTGGACTTGTGAACATTCCGATAAAACTCTACTCGGCAGTCGAACAGAAGCCACTCAAAACACGGCTCTTGCACAAGGACAAGCTCTCACCGATACGATACAAGAAATGGTGCGACGCGTGCACGCAAGAGGTATCACAGGACGAGATCGTGCGGGGGATCGAAGTCTCCCCAGATAACTATGTCATCATCAGTGATGAAGAGCTCCAGTCAATCAGGCCTGAAAAATCCACCTGGATAGAAATCGTGGAGTTTGTTCATTCCCATCAAATCGACCCGATTTTTTTCAACTCCCACTACTACGCGGGCCCGGAACGACCAAAAGACAAGACGTATTTCCTGTTCAGGGAGGTGCTCCACCAGACCGCCAAGACCGCGATCGCCAGGTTTGTCATGCGAGAAAAGGAACACGTCTGTGCGATCGAAGCGTACAGGCAGGGCCTGCTTCTGACAACGTTGAACTATGAGTATGAGATACGGGACATAACGCAGGTCGATGGCCTTGATGAGCCGCCGCATCTCTCTCAGGTCGAGATGGACCTCGCGAGACAGTTATTAAGCCAGATTACGGTCGATGAGTTTGACATGACCAGATTTCACGATACGTTCGAGGAGGAGCTCAAGGAGCTCGTCGAGAGAAAAGCACGCGGAGAAACGATTGCCATCCACAAGAGGGAATATGCGCGCACCACAGAAGAGAACCTCGTTGAAGCACTGAAGGCAAGCCTGAAATGATGCTCGCCGCCACGGGCACAAAAGCGATTCTTGCATCTACTGAGTATATTTTTGAGCCTAAGCTGGACGGCTACAGGGCGCTCTGCGAAAAAAAGGCAGGAACGCTTCGCTTCACATCACGAAACAACAGAGACATCACGCGTGAGTTTCCCGAATTCGCGTTTGGCGACCTAATCAAGGCGGATTGCGTACTCGACGGAGAGATCGTGATCTATGATGAAAAGGGTAACCCGTCGTTCTCGCTTCTGCAACGACGGAAGCATCACGATCAGCCCGCCACGTACGTCGCGTTTGACATACTGGAACTGAAAGGCAGGAACCTAAAAACGCTGCCGCTGTCAACGAGAAAACGAACCCTTGCGGGCATCATCGAAGAGGGCAGAAACTTGCAGACAATGCCGGGCACCGCTGACGGTGAGCGACTCTGGGACGTCGTAACAGTACGTCACCTGGAAGGCGTCATGGCTAAGAGAAAGGACAGCCTCTACGTTACCGGACGGTCGCACGCCTGGCTCAAAATCAAGGATGAGAAGACCGTCGATTGCGTTATCGTCGGGTACGTAACGAAGACTAGGACGATAGCGTCGCTGGCGCTCGGGTTATATGACGCAGGCAGCCTCACCTACGTCGGCCAGGTCGGCACGGGCTTCAGCGAGTCACTCCTTGGTGAACTCGCGAAGCAGCTCGTTCGTGCACGCAGCGACGTCGCTCTTCCGAAGAACGTGCAGCCAGTTGTGCCAGATAAGGTGTGCGAAGTCAGGTACATGCAGTACACGAAAGACAATCGACTGAGGGCACCAGTTTTCGTGAGGATGCGGGACGATAAGCCTGCCGAAGAGTGTACGATGGACCAGGTGCAAAGCGTTGCTTGACGAGTATAGAAAGAAACGGGACTTTGCGAAGACGGGTGAGCCTGCGCCTGACGAACTGAAAAGCGAACAGTCCCTTTACGTGATACAGAAGCATAACGCGAGGCGGATACACTTTGATTTTCGGCTTGAGCACGACGGGGTTCTTAAGAGCTGGGCGGTGCCAAAGGGGCTATCAGACGACCCGCGTGATAAAAGGCTCGCAATCAGGACTGAGGATCATCCCGTTGCCTACGCCGAGTTTTCAGGCGAGATACCCGAAGGTGAGTACGGCGCAGGGACGGTCGAACTATGGGATAAGGGAAAATTCGTCAACATTACAATAAAAAACGGAAAGGTCCAGCCTCTTGACGAGGCGTTTGAAAAGGGCCATTTCGTAATCTACCTGAAAGGCGACAAACTGAACGGGACCTATGCGTTCACCCGCCTCGACAACGACTGGATAATCGTCAAGAAGGGGGAGGAGCATCGCCTTAGCGACGAAATCGACGTGGGCGGGCACCGAATCTACGTAACGAACCCACAAAAGGAGCTTGATGCGGGGATTCCGAAAGCTGAGCTTGTTGAATACTATCGAGACATAGCGCCGCTGATGCTGCCCCACATAGAGGATCGGCTGATCTCCATGTTTAGGTTTCCCGATGGGGTCCGCGGCGAGAAATTCTTCCAAAAAAATATGCCTGACTATTTTCCTGATTGGCTTGCGAGTAAATGTCTCACGCATAAAGGCAGTGTGACGTGCTATGCGATCGTTAAGGATGAAGCAGGCATCGTCTACCTTGGCAATCAGGTCATCGTTCCCCATATTATGGTAACGCGAGCTGACAGACCGAAAATTCCCGACAAAATGGTATTTGATCTGGATCCGTCGCTGCCCGATCTCCCCTCGCTTCGATCAGCCGCACTCAAACTGAAAGGATTCCTTGAAGCGTTGGGATTTAAACCGTACGTGATGACGACCGGGGGCAGGGGGTACCACGTCGCGGTACCTATCACACGCGAGCTTGACAACGACGGCGTGAGGGGCTTCGCATTAAATATAGCGCAAACCCTCGCAAGAAGTGACGCAGCGCTGACTACTGAGCTTGGCAAGGAGAAAAGGGGAGGACGAATCTTCATCGACGTCAATAGGATATCCGCGATGCAGACGTCTGTGGCGCCCTACGCAGCTCGATCTGAGCCGGGGCTTCCCATAGCGAGCCCGTTTGTCTGGGACGAGCTGCCTAACATCAGCCCGACTTCGTACACCATCAGGAACTACCCCAAAGAGGATGCATGGAATGACTTCTTTGCGAATGCCGTCTCGATAACGGACGTGATCAAGAGGCTTGCTTGAAGAAGCCGGTATAGCCTGTCATTCGTCAGATCAAAACCATATAAGTGCAGTTATCGGCGCTGACGAATCCTCCTTCGATTTCGCGTTGGTAGACGCGGAGGGTGCCATCGGCGCTGGTAGCGGAAAGTAGTTCAATGACGCCGGAAACATGTTATGTATGAAGTGGGGTCTGGTGGCCATTACTCTGATCTTCGTTTTTCTTTTGGTGCTCAGCGTTGCGGCGGGCAATGCTCTTTTATCGTGCCCGCTGTAGGTCGAAAACGAAACGCAGTGGTTAAACTCTATAGCTGGCATACATGACCTTATGAAAACGCTCATCGTATGCGTGTCAGAGCACCACGGAAACACGAAAAAGATTGCCGACGCGATGGCAGCGGTCCTCGACGCCCAGGTCAGCCATCCTGATGACGCGAACGTCGAGGAACTTGGTGATTATGATCTCATTGGGTTAGGTTCAGGAATCGCATTTGGAAAGCACTATACGCGTTTGCTCGAGTTTGTCGACGCGCTTCCCGCGCTTCACGCTAAGACGTTTGTGTTCTCAACGAGAGGGGCATCCCGTGGAGCGTCGCACCACGCTGCCTTAAAAAGTAAGTTGGCTGAGAAGGGATTGACAGTCGTTGGGGAGTTTTCCTGCCGCGGGTTTGATACGTATGGGCCGATGAAACTCATAGGCGGGATAGCCAAAGGACGGCCGAATGAGCAGGATCTGCGCGATGCCCAGAAATTTGCTGAGTCACTCGAAAAAGGCTGAGCGCAGATGCCGAGGACTTGTCTTCATCAGCATTTTCGCCACTTTCCCGTTAGAGACCGGTTAGTCATGGATCTTGTCATCGCGGGTTATGATTGCTCGCCGCCTTAGACGCAGGCGAGGCACGAGGATGAAAAGATGACTGCCAAGCAAAAAATTCTGTTCCTCTGCACGCATAACGCGGCGCGATCGCAGATGGCAGAAGGGATCATTAACGCCTGGCACGCTGACCGGTATGAGGCACAAAGCGCGGGAAATGAACCCACCGAGGTACACTCGTGTGCGATCGAAGTGATGGCAGAGCTGGGCATTGATATCAGCTCGCACAGGGCAAAGTCGCTGGACGAGTTTGACGATCTGACCTTCGATTACGTCGTCACGCTATGTGCCGATGAGCAAGAGAGCTGCCCCATTTTTCCTGGCGGGAAGGACTATCTCCATCACGCCTTTGACGATCCGGTGCCCGATCCCGGGGAAGGCACACCGTGTGCGTCTTTTCGACGCGTGCGCGACCGACTGAGGGCGTGGCTTGGTTCAACGTTCGACCGTGACTAGCCAGCGCACTCGCTTGATCACCGTTTAACACGCGTCGGTTTACGTCGTTGACGTCCTACCACTATTCATATTATTCTGATTTATCAGAAAAGTTTAAATACACTGATAAATATACAATTGTGTAGAGTGCTATGACAGAAGCAGAAGCCTCATGTTGTGCGCCCGGCGATGCGGGCAAGAATAGCTGCAAGGTTGAAGCGGTCGTGAGCGTTGACGAGCGGGGACAGATGGTCCTACCTAAAGAGCTGCGCGACCGTGCCCATATACGCGCGGGGGACAAGCTGGCTGCCGTCAGCTGTGAGCGAGACGGCGAGGTCTGCTGCATCTCTCTGATCAAGGTCGAGGAGCTCTCGGCGACGGTCAAGGGCTTTTTAGGCCCTATTTTCAAAGATTTAGCGTGAACGGAGTGATGGGTGTATGGAAGAGGAGAAGATAAAACGCGTTGTTAGGGACGGCTATGCGAAGGTGGCGAAAGGCGAAAGGCTCAATTTTATCCCTGTAAGCCAGTGCTGCGGTAGCAACGTTGATCTGGCGCACGACATTAGCCGGGCCATAGGATACAAGGAAGAAGAGCTTGCCTCAGTGCCCGCAGGAGCAAATCTCGGACTTGGCTGTGGCAATCCGACCGCGCTCGCTTTGTTGAAGGAAGGCGAGACAATGCTTGATCTTGGATCAGGAGCAGGCTTCGACTGTTTCCTGGCCGCAAACGCGGTCGGTGCAGCTGGACACGTGATCGGTGTTGATATGACGCCCGAGATGATCGAAAAGGCTCGGGCGAATGCGCGTGAGGGCGGATACAGCAACGTTGACTTCAGGCTCGGAGAGCTGGAGCACCTGCCCGTTGCCGATAGTGCAGCTGACGTCGTTATCTCCAACTGCGTGATTAATCTGACCCCCGATAAGGCCGCCGTCTTCAGGGAAGCGTTTCGGGTGCTGAGGCCCAGCGGCCGCTTTGCGGTATCTGATATCGTCTTGCTGAGAGAACTCCCGCCTGCCATAAGGGACTCAGCCGAGGCGTATGTGGGCTGCCTGTCTGGCGCAATCATGAAGGACGCCTACCTCGAGGCTATTCGGGCCGCGGGATTCGAGAACGTTCGCATCGTCGAGGAATCCTCATTCCCGATTGACTGCATGGCAAACGATCCGACGGCACAGGCGATCGGGAACACCATCAACCTAACTCCCGACGAATTAAGCGACCTTGCGGACTCGGTGGTGAGCATAAAAGTGGCTGGAAAGAAGCCTTAGGCCGTCGCGGTTTGTTGATCCGACCCTATTTGTTTTTTCACTTTCCGTTTTCGCCTTCAAAGAGAAGATCTAAGCTCTAAGGAGCTTATCGAGACACAGTCCGCATATCTCGCTCCCCGTCGCGTTAAGCACGAACAGGTAGGGCCGTTCCTTGCTGTCCTGCCACACTTCGAGGCCATTCTCATAGACGTGAAAACTGGCGATTTTCGAGAGTGGCACGCTCAGCGGCTTGTGCCCCGCGAACGGGTTTAAAAATAGGCGTTGATTGCTTATGATCAAGTCCCCGCGCGACGTTTCAAGCAACTCGTCATGTTTGACGATGTGACCGCGCGATTGACCCGCGCGATAGCGCACGGGAAAGCCCCCCACCTTTATCGGGAGTGGGATCGAGACGCCGTGACTCGCTCCTGAATAGCCGAGGTTCACTGTTTTAGTCTCCTTGAGCACCGTCGCTGTTCGACAGTACGCAGTCTCGCCTTTTTTCATGATCGCGTCAGTAACCGTGATAACCGGGAGTTCTGCGCCGGTATACGGAGCTATTGCCGCGGCATGCGCTTTCTCTGCTTGCTCCTGCGCCAATCGTTGTCGGCAACCGTTACACAGGCCGTCGGCTGTGTGCTCAAGGAAACCGAGTTTATGGCCGCATTCTTTGCAATATGTCATTTTCGCCTCTTTTTTCTTCTCGGGAGGCTCAAAGCCTCGTGCTGGGCGCAGTTCTGTTTCCATCCGGCTTAACATGTATGCTTGCATCCTCGCCCTTACTCCGCTTCAGGTTCCAACGATGTTCGTCGCGCGAGCAGAGTTTTATATCGGAAAGAGCTCGTACGCTTTGGGGTGACAAAATGGCGCAACTGAAGTTTAGCGTATCAGCACACGTGAGCAGCGACAACCCGTCAGCCGTCAAGCCGGTTCTTGAACAGCTTATCGCTGATAAGGGAACTATTAAACAAACAGATCAAGGATTCGAAGTTGAGGCAGAGCTTGAAGGAGAAAGCGCGCGAGATCTTAACCGTATGATCCTGTCCGCCTTGCGACGAGCTGAGAAGCGAACGAGGATTCGAGCGGAATGGGCATCGGGTGATACCGTTGAGAAGTTCTTCGACTATGGTTCTAAAGGGACTCGAAAAGCGTAAGGCAGTGCGAGGGTGAAACATCGCGCTTCGAGTCGTGACGACGCTGTCCAGTTACTGCGCTGCTTCGACCGTGGCAAGCGCATTGCCAGCAAGCGCCATTGAAGGCGTTTCGCAACGCAAGCGCGCTTTCGCAGGACTGCGTGCCGACAAGGGCAGCGAGGCTGAGGCCGCTGACCAAAACGGTTATATGACCGCTTTTTCATGAACCGATAGTGATTGTTGGCATGGTAGTGTTCATCGATGTAGAGGCGTGCGTGCAGTGTGGAACATGTGTCGAAGAGTGCCCGGCCGCCGCTATTTCTTTGGACGATGTGCCCGTGGTGAACGCGAAGGACTGCGTAAACTGTGGCATCTGTGTCGGTGTCTGTCCATCCGGAGCAATCGCGTTAGCGTGAGGTGACATATGTCAAAGCTAATACAAGTTGGGGTGCTTGGCGCCACCGGTGCCGTCGGGCAGCGATTCTGCCAACTACTTGAGGCACACCCGTGGTTTGAAGTAGGAGCGGTCACTGCATCTGAGCGAAGCGCAGGGAAGTACTACAAGGACGCGGTTGATTGGCGGTTGAGCACGCCACTACCCGAAAACATAGGCGACCTTCGCGTTATTCCGACTCGATCAGCCGACATGCCAGACGACGTGAAACTGGTTTTTTCGTCTCTTCCGGCCGATATCGCAGAAAACGTTGAAGCGGATTACGCCCGCGAGGGCATCGGGGTTTCGAGCAATGCCGCCTCGTACAGGATGTTCGATGACGTACCGCTCCTCATCCCGGAGGTTAACAAAGACCACGCGAAATTGATTGAGCCCCAGAAAGCGCAGCGCGGCTGGGATGGTTTCATCGTCACCAATCCGAACTGCTCCACCATTATGCTCGTCATGACGCTCAAACCGCTCATGCAGTTGGGGCTCACCGACGTCAAGGTTGCAACCCTGCAGGCGGTTTCCGGCGCGGGTTACACCGGCGTCTCGTCGATGGCCATTCTCGATAACGTCGTCCCGTACATCGGCGGAGAGGAGGAGAAGATGCAGACCGAGACACCCAAGATTCTGGGGGCATTCAACGGCACGAAGGTCGTCAACGCGAACGTCACCGTCAGCGCGATCTGCAATCGCGTCCCGGTGATCGACGGACACACTGAGTCAGTGTGGGTGGACGTCGACGCGTCTCCTGAGGAGGTAAAACAGGCTATGGCCTCGCTTCAGCCCCTGAAAGGGTTGCCATCTGCCCCCGAACGACCCATAATCGTCAGAGAGGAGGAGGATCGCCCGCAGCCTCGGCTTGATCGTGACATCAACGCCGGAATGAGCGTCTCCGTTGGCAGGGTGAGGCGCGACGTTGTCAAGGGCACCAAGTATACGCTTATGGGTCATAACACCGTTAGAGGGGCCGCAGGAGCTTCGATCCTCAACGCGGAGATGCTCGCCGCTGAAGGATTCCTCAAACAGAGGTGAGAGCACCGCAGGGCTTGGCGGTTGTTCTCCTTAGCAACATTATTCCGAAAAATGGTTGGCGGAAGCGCCGAGAACCACAAGTCCTGCAGAATTGTCTCCCTAGTAGCTGATATGTCACCTGTTTGTATCACCGGAGGACACACATGAAAATATACGTGAGAGAGCGGCTGAAGGTACAAAAGGGCGTGGAACAGTCCCGGTTTCTGGTTGTCGCGGTAGCTGGCGAGGGGCTGCACCTTTATGCGGGCCATCTGAGGAAGACGGAACTTGAACAAATCGCAAAAAACGTGGGGGCCGAGATCGTCTACTTGGAGCCTGTGCATGAGGACTTGAAAAAGAAGGAGGCGGGGTCCTGGTAGTTGCAGTCTGCGAGAGCGGCTTCGTAGGGGGAGCTGCACTCGCCGGCCCCGGCACATTGCGCGCGCGGCAATGTGCATCAGCATCTCTTTATCCGTGGGAGTCTTCAGTGGGGCGCTTCAGAAGTCTTCTGAGAGCTGCCGTTGATTGTGCTTTCGCTTACTCTGGCCATCGAGGCCCGGACATTGTGCTCGACAGCGCCCTGAGTATTCTACTCACTCTCGATAACAGCATTTCCGTGCGTTTTTCCTAAAACGCGAGTCATATCAAACTGCCACGCGCCGTCTTGCTGATTTTTTAGTTGTGCGCCACTACTACGCACTCGCGTACTTGGGCGTCACGGAAAGGGGCGAGTTGACAACGAGAGCCGAACGGGGCGATATTCACACGACGAACGATGGCAGCAAGATCCCCGTCGCGCTTACGCACGAGCGCTACAAGAACGAGGCCGAGGCGTTACTCGGATCTGTCATATTCCGAGAGATACGACGGCGCACGGACCAGCCGTGACACGCGCTCGGCGCAAATAAAACGACAGCCCTTTATTTACGGTCGGCACAATAGGGGGTACCACTGTTGGAGTGATATAATGGCGGAATTGACCACAACACAAGCTGAAGAGATACTGGCAAAACATAGCTTTATCGACCGGGGCGGCGCTCAAAAAGAGGCTGAGGGCATCCGATTTCGATTGTTCTCCGTCGGCGCCCAGAGCAATCTTCTACTCGAAGTCGGTTCAGACCGGGGGATAAGGGTTCTCCTGTCCACGAAGATGGAACCTCTCGTCGAACGGCTCAAAGGAAATGGGGAGATCGTTGTCGACGAGTCCAAGGATTTCTCTATCGCAAAAGACGACGCGGTCAAGTTTGAGATCGAGCGCCGAGGGGAGCCGTACTGGTGGGTGTACAAAGTCGGTGACTATACGGAGGCCGTGCTTCTCAAGGCGATCGTGATGTACGAGACGATGATGGGCTGGGGGGAGGAAATTACCGCTCCGACGCCAACGCCAGCTTCATAGCCAAGATTCGCGCATTAATAAGCAAGAAAAGATCGTACCTTGCGCTTTTTGAGCCAATAGCGGCCACGGTTTGTTTAGCAGCGCTCGCGGCGCGCAATAACCTTAATATACGAACGTGTGATAGGGTAACCTGCGGGCTCGTGGTCTAGCTGGTTATGACATCGCCTTTACACGGCGGGGATCAGGAGTTCGAATCTCCTCGAGCCCACTTTCTTTTCTCAATCTGACCCGAGAATTATGGCGGATGACCAGCAGGACAAAGACCAAAAGTTGCACAACAATTTGCACAAGACTGACACGGCGACGACAAGAAAGGAAGAAGACGATGATGACGAGCCTTCGAGCTTTCTGGAGATGTGCTTGCGCGACTACGAACAAGACACGGGCAAGAAGCGCCCGAAAATGCACCGGTGTGAGCCTGAGTCCGATACGATCTCCAAACCAGATCCGATAGCTACAGGCTCCGATGGGCTTGAGCACAGTAGCGCAGAATCCGCAGAATTGGAAGGCGCTTCCGCCGATTATCTGATCACGCACGCATACTTGGGGTATTTGAGCGACAGTTATGAAAAGCGACAAGAAGAACCGTTGTCCACCCGATTTGAGAAAATTCGCTTTCCTGAAGGAGCTGCACGCCCGAAGCTTAAGCGCAAAGACTCGGAGTTAAGCTTCTCCAAATCTGACCTCAACAAGTATGTAAGCAATCGCAAGAAGGGGCTTGCCAAGAAGTCGCATGATTGGATCAACCGCGCGGCAAAGGCGCTGTGGGATTGCACTCACGGGGAGATTTCTGAGAAGACTATGACCGCGCTGAAAGATTATACAGAAAAGAAGTACAGCTCTAATTCGGCTCACCAAAAAGTGCTGGGGTTCACGAAGGCATATCTCACTTTCCTCGCAAAAACCCGAATGGATCAACGTTATCGGGCTTTGGATGTGTATCTCGAACCATCCAAAGCGTTGAAAGTCAGGAAATCGATGACGGGGCGGATCGTAAGGCGTGAAGATATTCTTGAGGCGCTAAACCGAATAGACGCAGCTGAGGCCGAAGAAACCATTAAAGCACCGAAGGCTCGGAACTATCGCGCGTTTGCTCTTCTTGCTGCGTATACTGGGCTTCGCCCGTCTACGCTAGAGCGGTTGACGGTTGGCCAGCTCAGGGCAGCAGTTAATGAGGACAAGCCCATGCTGCACGTCCTTCCAGAGCAGGAAAAGAATAGGACTGAACATTGGGTTCCCATCCATAGTGCTGTCGTTCCCGCAGTAAAAGCGGTTCTTGAGAACGATTATTCCGATAAGGACGACGCCGCGCCCTTCTTCATGTACAACTCGCTTGTAAACTGGCTTAGACACCACCAAGTGCCGCTTCCACGAGTTATGGATCCAAGTAAGGCGCACATGTGTTTGGGCGATTATCGCAAGTTCGCCGAACAATTTGGAGATGTAATAGGCTGGGATGAAAACAACCGCAAATATGTCTTAGCACACGGAATGACGGGCGTAGAATGGGAGCACTACAAAAATCCTCAGCGAGAGGATGTTTATGACAGGTACATGGAAGCGTGGAAGGATGTTGATCTGAGGCAATGAGCGACTGTGTTCGCAAGCTTGGCGTTCTATCTAACGCACATGGTCAAACCAAGCTTGTTGCGATGGCAAAGCTCCAATCGCAAAGGTAGGAAACAAAATGACATTCGAAGATATCGAGTTAATCGGAATCGATTTTGATAGCGTGAAGGATAACGTGAAGGATGCGGGCACGAATAGAGTCTTTATTCCGTACATCCTCTCTGCTGAGCCGCCAAGAGAGTGGAAGGATTTTTTCTTAAGAACTATTCGCGGGACACCATTTACTGTGGGCGGACCTGTTAAGATCATTACGGACTTGGATATGTCTAGTACAAGCATAGAGGGTAATAAAGTCATTTTCGAATGCACGCAGGATAAAGCGAGGATAAACGAAGGCGGAAATTGTTGGGAGGCTGTCGCAGATCATGTGTCAGCTTCAAATAAGTATTATCACGATCTCGAAGAAGAAAGAAGGATACAGCGTGAGCAAGACGAGATGGCGCGAAAAGCGGAAGAGCAGCGGCGCAACGAATTCGAGAAATTCAAGAGTGATTTGAAAGAGGATTAAGATATCTGTCCATCTTCACGCTCCCAAGCGAAGGAGGCGCACATGCTTGATATCGAGAACATTCGGAAAAAGCGGTTCAAATTTCTAGCTACGTTATACAAAGAAACCGACGGACATCCAGTTGCGACGCGCTTTACCATAGCAGATATCGGTGAGATGATTGGTGTTGGTCCGTCTGACGCTGATAAGATAGCCCAGTACCTTCACGATGAGAGACTTATTGAGATTATGGACAAAGATGACCACCTACGTATCTTGCACGCAGGCGTAATAGAGGTCGAAGACGCTCTTTCTCAACCAGATAAACCTACCAAGCATTTCCCACCCATGAACATAATCTATGTTGAGCGGATGTATGACTCACAGTTCGCTCAAGCTAGCCCCGGCGCGACGCTAATCACTGTTACTGCTGAAGACCGCCGCACGATTGACGAGGCGATCTTCTTGCTAAAAGAGCATATGGGCGAATTTGACTTGCCTTCTGAGCAAAAGTCCGATCTGCTTGCTGATATGGAAACGATAGAAGCTCAGATGAAATCATCCAAGCCAAAATGGACGATTATAAAGGAATCAGCCGCCTCTATCAACGGGAAGCTTCAGCCCATAGCGACTGGGTCTGCTATAGCGCTCCAAATCATCCAATTGTTGAGTATGCTGCACCATTAGTGGTAACGTCCGGATTGCTGTCAAAGTTCGGGGCAACGTCCGAAAAACTGAAAGGAGCCTCAATTCAGCGTTCAATACTCAAAGTTACTGGAGATATACCCTACGGCGTTGCATAGAGATAAGGATATTCAGAAAGCGCATGGTCGACGTTTTTTCTGATTTAGGGGTATTTTTGGGGCTAATTGCCTCAATCATCATCATTATTGGAGGGAGCATCGCCGGTTATGTCTACTTGTCTCGCCTAAGGTTTGCAGGAGGTAAGTGGAATATCCGAAGCGTCGGTTTCTATCCGCCGAGTTTAACGAAGAACATAAAAATCGAACGGACAGATTGGCAGCAAGCTCTTCCCGGAGAGACTTTGCCGCCCGATACACTCAGTATAGCTCATCCAGAAGGCGGCGAATTTGTCCCCGTAGGAGGGCTCACGCGCATTGCACTTACGAGAACTGAAAATCCCCCGGCAGTAGCGCTCCACTTCGTTGTTACGAATCCCAGCGTTATTCCGGTGGCGATAAAAGAAATAACATTTGCCATTCAGCGGCCCGACGGTGGGGGCAGATGTGAATTTGGTCCGGCATTTTTTGGAAAGAAAGACGCGCCCGACGACTCAAGAGTGGCTGCGGGGCTCCCATTCGATGAATTTTGGGGTCCGATCCTGATTCAGCCGTCGACAAGCAGTGAGCATCGGCTTGTATTCGTGCCAAAGCTGGACAATGCGTTTGACGGTTTGACCGCGGGTGAATACGACTGCTCAGTTGAACTTAAGTTTGAGCGCCTCTTTAAATTCAGGAAGGGGAAAGAAAAATCGAGGCGCATCAGGTTCAAATTTGACGGTGAGAAAGAGATGGTGGCGAACTGGAAGCACGATAAACCCGTCTTAGTGCCGTACGGTCTTCTGCGGGATGATTGAGTGATTCAACGCCGATCGGTGACTATGAGACTGGATTCGGGTTCGTTCATCACGATGAATAAGATGACGCTGAAGACTGAGAGCGCCAAAATCCTCCGGAAAGATTTACGCGAACATCTATTTGTGCGCGTTTAACTCTTCGACCGCACCAGCAAGCTCGGAGTGTTTCTTCGCGGCGGCTCTCAACTTTTCGTCTACGGTCTTCATGATGTTAGCATTTAACTCGTCGCGATCATCAGCGCTCACGACCCCTTTTTTCTCGAGGATATCCAGCAGGTTCTTGATCGTTCCCTGAACCTCAGTGAACTCAAGCGCGATATCTCCGGCCAGACTCACGAGTGAGATGCCCGCCCCCTCCTTTATGTCGGTCATGAACTTGTCGTAATAATTGATCTCATCCTCCACGTTGATCACCTTCGCTACGTAGGGGGCACTATCTATGATATTACTTTTCTTGCGTTGCTTCCGATGCGTCGCCAAAGTGGGAGCGTCAGGTGAGGGGGGGAGCGCGTCGAACGTCGTTGTCGTAAGTTGAAGCTGTATTGGCCACCCCGAGCGCCGGTGAGGGAGAGGGGCACCGGAGCGAGAGGAAGAGAGCGCCTCCGTTGCGCGTCGTCGAAGGCGGGTTGTCAGGTGGCGGTGGGGGGAGAAACGCGTGGCGGTAAGACCGCAGAGCAGTAGTTGTCCGCGAGCTGTATTCTGCTTTGTGTAATCGGGCTTGTGTGTGTGCTTGTGATCGAATTTCTGGGCACATTTGCTCAGGGAGCGTCACAGTTTGGCTATTCTTATAGACACATTTAATAGCGGCAAAATCAAAATTAGTGCAAAGAAAAAATCCGTAAAAGGAGTGAGTGGAGTGTGGTGTCTTGTGTTTGAGAAACAGGAGAGAGCACAACACCCCGCGTCGAGTAAATGAATGTACTAATTCATATTAAGGGTTTCGCCTTCGCTCCACTCGTCTCCGAGATAAAGGTGGGAGTATGGAAGGCACAGCGGCTACTCAGATAGAGCGAGACTTTGAACTGAGAGCCGAAACACTACGTAAACGAAGCATATCTGCGATTAAGTGCGGCATCAGGGGTATTGATCCTGCTTTTTTGACCGATACCGCGTGTGCGATTGAGAAAGAATCACGCGATCTGTGTTATGACTTGGCATGTTTGAGTTATCTCCAGAGCGCAGGTGACAAACCTGAGCGTGAGCGACGTGAAACGAGCGACGCTTTAGAGAGCGTAACGATTCGAACCTTACGTGAACTGCGTCTGGCTTTGCGTCTCCGGTGTGATATCCTCAAGTGGGATAATGTGCTTGAGTGGGAAGATCGGTGCTACGCACGGGCTACAACTGAGATTCTAGGCGAGATAGTTGACCTAGCGATACATCGGCACAGGTTTGGGCTTCCTTACCCCGAAACGATTGTGCAACGTCTGATAACGGGCGACGACTACGTGGAGTTACTCAAAAAAGCATACGTCTTCGCTTGTGAGTTCTCTAATCTGATCGATCGGGAACGTATTTTCCGATATCGTCCGCTCCAGCGTGTGATTATCAACGATTTGCTCGACTTTCTGGCCTGCGAGATCAAAGTGACTAGGGCTACTCTTGAGCGATGGAGGGTGCAATGAATCCCATTGAGACCGCCGACGACTCGCTCGAATTGCTCCCATTTACAGAGTTAGCGTTGATCTTTGAATTACGATCAATCCGTCAGATCGTGAGCGAGATCAAAGAGTCTCCTCTTATCAAATTCGATCCTCCGAGAGAGCAGCGCTTTCAAAAGATCGAAAACGAGCTCCAGCAACTCATCACTGATACTTTCGAGCGAGGTGGGAGCTAATGGACGATCTGAGTCGGTATTACCCGATCGCGGGAACGGAGACAATCAACGGCGTCTTCTACTCATTCGACTTCCTAAGCCGGTCAATCGGCACGCTTCATTATAGCGAGAACCACGAGCCTTTAAAGGTCGTATCGCTCTCCGGTACATCGAACGACTTTCAGGCGTGGCTCAAAGAGCGTGCCGGTGAGATTAGCAAAGGGAAATTAGACGAGCAGGTTCCACTCAGTGACGTGTGTTATGCGCGTGCATTGGAGATTTTGAGATTCGGAGACCCCATAGGGTTTATTTTAGACACCTTTAACACGCAACACGTGGGCGACAGAGACGTTGGTGAGGGTCTTCTATTGGGAACCGCGTCTCAGAGTGTATTGAATTCCCTCGGCATCCCATCAAAATTAACGGGTGATAGCGGTAAGGGCAAATCGCACGCGGCGAGAGCGATAATGCACTTGCATCCTCAGGAGTACGTCGTTTATGCGTCGCTCACTGACAAAGCGATCTGGTATCATCCCAACATCCGCACAGGTGCAACGATTTTTAGTGACGACGTGAGTATCAGCCCCGAACTCGAGGGCATCATCAAACGCGCCACATCGAACTTCCAGCGTGAGACTATGCGTATTGTGCCTCAAAAGGAGAACGGCAAATACGTGGGTGTAACGCAAACAATCCCGGCTAGGATCAACTGGCTACTCACATCGGTCCGAACGCAGGGGAGTGACGAGTTAATCAAGCGACAGATGGGGTACGACGTTGACACGAGTGATTCGCAGGACAAAGCGTACATCGACTTTGAGAGACAGAGAGCGGCAAAGGCGATAGAAGAGTTTCCGATGAGTGAAGACGTTTTAACGTGCCGCGAAATCATCAAGTTTCTAAAAGAGACCGAAGACGGTGAACCGCGCATCGTGGGTGTCGATATTCCGTTTAACGAGCGTATCGTCTGGACCGACACCGAAAACCGGCGTAACTTCAATATTTTTATGGATATGATTCGCGCATTCGCGGTGTTTCGTTTTATGCAACGAGAGCTTAGCGAGAACGGGAGCATAATCGCGACAATAGACGATTTCAACGACGCAAAACGGCATTACAGTGCACGGGCGGGACTGCAAGCACTCCACTTGGACGAAACACAAAAGCGATTCTGCCAACACCTCGCACAGCTTGGGGGCGAGTGCGATACTCCGACTATGCAGGCGCAAATGAAACTAACACGGTATCAGGTGTATCGAATCGCTGACAAACTGGAAGAAATCTTTTGGAGATTCAACAGTGAAAAGCGGAGCGTGCCAACGGACGACGGTGAGACCTCAAAAACCACGAAACGGGTCTACGTGCTCAACTTTGACGGTCGGGAAAGTGCATTCACGCTGGACGATTACGGGGGCGTCGTGTATCTCGAAAAAGAGAAACCCACTGTGCACAGTCAGCAGGACACGCAGGATGGTTAAAATGTCGAAAACGATACTTCTACGGGCTTCTAGGTTTTGGCAAAAGTTCACTGTGCGCCACTGTGCACCCACTGTGCGCGAAATCTTGCACACTCAACAGAGCCCGCTGTGCGGTTTAAACCTAGAATAGAGAGAGATATAGATAGATAGATATAGAGTATTCTCACTGTGCACTCATTTCTGTCTTTGTATAAGGACACATAGAAAACCCTGCACACTCCGCACACTCAACTTTGCATCATGAAAAGGAAGGAACATTGGGAGTTAAAAAGGAAACAGCTGGCGCAGTGGGCGTATCTCACTGTGCGGGTTGGTTTGCACACTCACTGCACACTCAGTGCACAGTGAAAAAAAACGACGTGAGAGTGGAAAATGAGTAGGAACAAAAATTCGACACTACTGCTTGAGGCGATGGAAGCGGTAGGTGAAGTTATTGAGGCATACGAGACCCGTGAGCGGGTCAGTAACAATACCGTCGCATTCTTAGAAGGAAAACCGTTGAGCGCTGGTGACACGATTTACGGCGACTTGGAACGAATGACTCGGTCGCTTGGTTCTAAGGGCATCATTCAGCACTACAAAAAGAAGGCGAGTGTATCTCACGACAAATTGGAATCACTGAATGAAATCAAAGCATCGATACTGCGCTTACTCAAAACCGAGCTGGACTGAGTGGGTGAACTGAGTCTAAATGTCGAATCGACACCACACACTCAAGAACGAGAAACTTCGAAAGCGACAGGCGAATAATGATAACAAAGCGAAGGCAAAGCAGGATAGGCGTTCGGTTAAGCAACGCGGGTTCTGAAGGAGATGGAAAGAGTGGAGACGATATTATGAATGAAGGAGGGACTGAAAGGGTTCCAAGTCGGCTATTCGAGCCACTGGCTCATAGCGAATATCGCCGGAGACACGGCTTTGTCCCGACAACGAGACTGAACAACGCGCTAAACGCGCAAAAGCAGGCGCTAGACGAGTTAACGCCACTGACCGAAGATCGTGAGATATTGAGAAAGAAAATTCTCGTGCTCGAGTTCGAGTTGAAAAACCCCGGCACGCCGCGCTCAAGAGAAATGGCAATCTCTAAGGAGCTCACTGAGCGATTAGGGCTTTACACACAGCTAAGTATAGCGAACGACGACGTATCGGAAGCTCAGAAAAAGCTTGACGGTGTGAATAAGCGCGTAAGATCAGCACAAAAGGAATTAGAAGGCGTTACGAACGATTACGTGAGCGCGAGAACTGTTGAATATCAACAGCATCAGGTGAGCCTGTCCGAGTTCGAGCAACGTAAAAGCAGAGTAACGGCGACAGCCAACGCTAGGAGCTCTAGTATGCTTTTCGAAGCCAAACGTGTGCACAATGACCGAACCGACAACTGGGGAACCAAGCTCAGTGACAAAATGGTGTTGGCGAGAGCGTCAGCGTTGCGTAAAGAATCTAAACTCGAGTTAGATAATGCACAGGTCGAAATAGAGGCTATAGAGACCGAGGCGAAGAATTACCAATCGAGTTACGAACAGCGTCTCCGTTCAACGAGGGATACCCTCATCAGCGTGGGTGGTATCGACGCACTGACCGAAGGCGAAGAGACAGTTAAACTGAGATTAGCGGAGAGAAAGTGACCAAGCGCCTACCAAAGGAGCGTAATTGTCGGATCTGCGAGAAGGTGTTCAAACCCAAATCTCGACTTCAATCATCGTGCGACGCGTGTAAGGCGATAGCGTATCAAAATTACTGTGTGGAGTCCAATGGCGATTAAAACTTGTTTGATCTGTACTTCACAGTTCGAAGCCGTAACGAGCGAAAAGACCTGCAAAGACTGCAAATCTGCTTACAGGTCGATATACGAGAGAGAATGGCGCTACACTCGTGGAAACCGGAGAGTCGAAAAGCTCCTGAGCGAGAAACAGGAGCTAGTTCAGCGCGAGAAAGACGCGCTAATAGAGCGACTGAAGGCCGCAGACAAGCAAACGGGGAGATAGTTGGCGAATGTCCGGTATTGAAGATGATATAGAGCACATCAAAGCTTTTCAAGAATTAATCGAGCGTGTGAGGGCTTCGCCTGATATTAACGGGAAGGTCGAGCTCATAGAGCAATTAACAGCCTTCCAGCAAGAAATAGCGACTGGGCGAAAACGTCCGAGTCCGTGTAAAGACAAATGGGAGGGATCCAAATGGCAACAAATATGAACGAAGACAAGATCGTAGAGACGATTAATCAGATTAAAAACACGAGTGTACCTAACAAGAGCGATTTAATCAGCGTATTACAGTCCTTAATACAGAAAATGGGCATAGCGAAATCCGCTGACGAAATAATGCTCAAAGCGGCGACAGACGATAGTGGTAAGCTCATCTCGCAAGCAATCACGTATTTCATCGGAGAGGGCAAAGACGAACCGATGGCGGACTCAATCGCGGGGAGACTCAAGCAAATCCTGATCAGTGAGAACATAAAAAGTCTGAAGGCGGGCAATTCACGGGATAAGAGCGTGACTGCAAAAAGGCTTCAGGAACAGTACGACGACGTGGAAGCGTCCTTAAAGAAATCCCTGACCTACGCGCACTCCTCTGCTCCTGAGTTCGATGAATTGCGTGAGAGTATTAGCGAGGGTAAAGGCTCAACGTACCGTAAGAAAGCCATGAACGATTACGTGAGCGCACAGGAGAAACGTGCAGAGTTGGATTACACTCCGACGTTTAATGAGTACGCGGTCACAAAGGATCTTATTGAGACATCAGGGTTCAGTAACGAGCGTAAAGATAAAATGCTCGCTATATTGAAACAGCGCCATTCAGACGAGTTGGAGAAGGCTCAGGAACCATACGATTTACCAACCGGCGTGCAAAAGAGTCTTGAGAATGCGACCGAGCAAATCCTGCGAGATTCAGCCACGCCTGAGGAATTTGGCGAGAAAATGGCAAAGCTCCTAGGGCTCAAAAAAGTGCAGGAATAGTGCCGTTTTTCGAGCTATTTTAGGCGATAGAAGGGGCATGTGTACTAAAAAGTGCAGAAAACGGTGCAAGTAAAATTGACATGTCCAATTTTCTTGCGTTCAAATAACACGCGATATTGGGCATTAAAAAGGATATAGGAGACGTATAAAGATTCTAGATACGAAAAATAGTTTTCGTTTTCTGGACACACAAGACATCATGTAACCGTCCGGGCTTTGCGTAAAATCGAGAAAGGACTTGTGTAAATGGGTAAACGGGTATTCATCCAGCGCCGCCCGTGAGCGGGCCGTTTTCGTAGTGCGTGCGTGGCACGCGTGCGGGTGTAGCTTAGCGACGGCGTGGGTGTACCTGTGCAACGGGGCGTAACCTAGGCACCGCAGACGACCGATGCATTCTCGTTTTCAGCGTGGGTTTAGCCGCAGCAGTGTCAGTGCGATTCAGGTGCGGGTGCTAAAGCGAAGCGCAGTGGTAAGTTCGCAGCTTTGTGAAATTGCGCGAGCTGGAATTGTTGAGGAGGAACGATGGGGCCGGTATTCCGGAATAGCGGACTCATTTGATCACTATCGGCCCAGAGATTTTCCCCTACTTTTTCTTGTTCGGCTTTACGATCAACGCCTGTAGAGTGACTTAAGAGCGATTTGATACGCAAAGTCGGGCTAATATTAATCAGAAAACGAACACCTGAAGAGCAGAACTTGATATCGGCATCTTGGCCGCACGCCATAAAAAAAAATGAGGGCCCACTCTGACCCTCACAAGTTCGTCACGACTTGATTTAAGCCGTCGCTGTATGTCAATGTCTGCGGAACCGCACTCTGTGGAATCTCAAACGCGACATTTCCCGTTACGTGTTCTCCCGGATTCGAGTTTGATATCGTCTTTATCGCGCTAGGATCGGTCGCCCATACCCCGCTTGCATCGTACGCTGTTCCGTCTTTGGTCGTCAGCTTAAAGAAAAGCGGATCGCCAAGCGCCTGATTCTGCTGGTTGTTATTCGTGCACGTCACGTTAAACACCACGAACGTGTTACCAGCCGCTGGCGTTGTCATAGTGCCGAAAGTGCTACTGATCTGGGCCACTGTCGTCTGCGAATTGATTTTAACTCCTATGCTCCCACTACCACCACTACTATTTGCATTCTGCGTAGTGCTCGATGTGCAACCACTAATAGATACAAGAACAAGAGCGCCGATAAAAAGCAACGGCAATGCATATTTGAGCGGCGTCTTGATGTACCGTTTCATCATCCTAACTATTGGATTCATATACTTCCCCCATTGTTTTGCTCAAGCTGTGAATCTACGCCACAAGCGCGACGCAAAACGTTGGGTCGTAGAGACGCAGCGTGATAGCTTAAGTGTTATCCTTTTTTTCTATTTTTTTGCATCGTTTTTCAATCTTGTCGTGGTAGTAGCAGGCGAACATTAGACTTTAGAGCCCCCTAAGGCCTCCAAATTCGAAAAAAAGAATATGAGTAGGTAACTACGGGGAGCGTAAACGAAACGCACCGCGCTGCTTCCTCCGATAACGTGTTAGGGCAAACGCGTGTGATGTTAAAACGGCTAAAAAAGGTAAAGAGCGTTCTTGAGAGGTTCAAGAACACCCCGAAAATGCTTAGACCATCGGCTTTATTTCGACGGCTGGTTCGATGGTTGGCGCGTCTAATTTCATTAATACTGTATCTGCGTGCGTATGCTTGTACCAGACATAGACGATGGTGGGTATCTCGAGCACTATCCAAGTGCAAACAGCTAGAATCACAATGATAAGGCCACTACCCCATTCATTTTTGCGTACTAGGGTCGTGTTTTCGCCTTTCTCCATCACGCGATAGCCAGTCGTAATAAATTCGTCAAGCGCACGTTCCATTTCGTCGCGGGTCTTATATTTTCTAATCCTCGTGGCTTCTGCGATAATTTTCACCCCCTTTTTGCGTCAATCAAAAACGTGAATGAGAGAGCGGTGATACGGCTTAAGTGTTGTCGTTTAGCTGTGCAGCTATAGCCGATTGCTCAAGCGATAGCAGCGATAGAGATAGCCGATAGCCGAAGCGATAGCGACCGAGGCGATAGCAATAGATCGGCGACGGTAAGCGATAGCGATAGCGGCAAGCGACGAGCATAGCGACAGCGCAGCGGACAGCGAGCGAGGACAGCGACGACCCGCGACAGCCAAAGATATTAGCGAGAATCAGGATTAATACATTTTCCGCTGCGATTTCTTCGAACTCAAAGAGCTGATCCATATCAAGCCCGAAGCAGGCAGCAGTTACATTTGGAGCGTATGCGAACCGTTCGATCTGGAGATGGAGCTAAATCTAAAGAAAGTTGAGGACTGGTTGACGCATTTTGGGATTTAGCCTTACACGCAAATCCACGCATCCGGACATTTGAACTACGACGACATCCGAACTGTGATTGAAGCAGTGCAACCGAAAACATTGATCCCGGTGCATACCCAACACGCTGAAGTGTTTCAGAACTTGCACGACAACGTGATTCTCCCAGAGAAAGGAGTCGCGATCAAAATCTAACAATGGTGAACAAGAAATCTTATCACTTTGAACCGCCGTTAGCGATAACCGCCTCCGTAGATTTCGAGCACAGCAATCCCAAGCTTTTCTGCGTCGTGTGTGCACATAACCTGCTGCAACACGTCAATGATCTGCCGCAGTGGTGGCTCTGCGGCACTTTCTGCGTCTCGGCGTCCATGCGGCTCTGTTAGAATCGCCGTGACAAACGCAGCGAGAGTTAGAGCAAGCTGCTCTTTTAGCTCTAGCGCAAACGTTCGCAAGTACGACCCGTCAAGCTTCTGGGCTCTGCTCAGACAGTAGCTGCACGCAGCGCCATATATTACAACGCGCGAAGTTGTGCATCTCGCCGCGCTCGTCCCATACTCTCGATCAGTTCGGTGAATGGCACGGTGTGAAGGTAAGCGGCGAACTCACGAGGCGATTCGATTGGGAGAATATCAACATGATACACGCCTCCTAGGTTACTTCTAGCGACCGTTAACCATTAACGACTAACGCGAGTACACTGGTTTGGTGACTCCGAGAAGCTTATGCTATAAGCTTGTTCCGGATCTCGATTACGAGATAGAGGGTCATGTGGGGCGAATTAAGCGGTGCAAATCCCAACATTAATTTACTATCTCGTTGTATGGAATAGTGTAATTCCGAAATTCAAAATCCCAAAAAAAACAGTGAGTGAGACGGCAGGGAAAACGGGCATATTGTTTGAGACACGACACCCACAACCCCGCCATTCTTCACCGGTTAGACGTTCGCGTCGTAGGATAAAACACCTTCGATTCGGCTGAGCCGTCCACCTGTCCTCTGTGCTCGCTCTTTTTTGGACCGGAGATTAAATGGCCAGCGAAGAACGAAATTTTAAAACCGATCTGTCAGGATCGGACGACCGAAAAGTGTCTGAATGCCGAAAGGATGAAGAAAGTCGAGTTTTCAGATCGCTACCGGAGCCGCATGGTGAACCGGAAGAACGCGACGAAGAATACTCAAAGATTGACGCGCGTGACAAATTGTGTGTTCGCCTTTTGCAGCGTACTGAAGAGCATGTGAAAAGCGACCACTGGGTTAGTGCGTATGAATGTGCAAAGCTCGTTGTATCGACGCTCGAAGAGCAGATAAAGGCAACAACGGTACCCAAAGTGCCTTTGACCGCGTGGAAAGATTCGTGAGTGGCCCAGTCACAGCCCTAATACCCACCTAGGTTCTGGCGGCTCGAAGTTATTTACGCCCGAGCGAATGCTGGGTCACTCTCTTTCCGCGCCGCTGGGCCAGTCCGCTCGCATATCCGCCAGTCTACTCAAGAAAGAAGCATAAAGAGGCTATGTGACATCCCGAACGATCCGCCGATCCGCGGGAGGCGATCCGTGATTGCCGCACAGCACGTCGCAAACGCCTCGGCCTAGGGTTTTGTACCATTCGTATTTGTGGCCGATGAAGTTGCCCTTTTTAAAGCGTGGTTCAGATGCACTGACGTCGGGGGCCAAGACGAGCGTCGCTCCACATTTTCGGCAGAATTGTTCGGCCGAAGAGACTGCGTTCCGCACCTCCGCAGTTTTTTTTGCCCGTCGTGATGCATTTTTATTTACATGCGGCCCTGACCGTCACTAAGGTTCGCCGTTCGAATCACAATATTAAGTCCGTTTATCTGCATATCTCTTCTTTCTGAGCGTCCAATACAGCCACTTCAAGCGTGAGGATTTGTTGATCACGAAGCCGGTGTTTGCATCGATCAGCTTTTTCTTACTTTTATATCGTTTACCGCCCACGCCGTCAACGCTCGCCCTAAAGGGAACTTTCCCTGAATACCCTTTTTTGAGGGCCTCTGCTATCTCCTTATTATCATACGAAATTGTGAGGTCAGGCCTTCCGGCAGCAATCTCGTATGGATTATCTGCAGGGGTCCGTCGCTGATATGGCCCCATAGGAAGAAGAAACCTACTTTCTAGAGGAAATTCAAGATACGCGCTGCCGAGTGACGTCCCTCTCGTCCCTACGTTTGCTGCGTTGATAACGACGGCTTTATTAAAATCAGGTACAGTCAATCCCGGCGTGACGTTGACTTTGATTCGTATCCGGCGATCTAGTAAGAGTCTGACAAGTGCAAGTAAAGTCGATAATCCAGCACCATAGATCGCAATATACAGCGTAATATCCTGCAGGATTATGAGCTGTATCGCAAACATGATATTTCACCTTCTTTTCTCCAAGTCGGGGAATCCGGCACCAACTCCGTTTGATCTGGTGCGCTGCTGCTGCGTCATCAGCGCTTACAAAGAAGATTCTCAGGTAATAAACCCATTAGCTTTGATGCGTCTTAGCGGGTCGCGTTTTGGCCAGCTCCCACCCGGAAAAGGAAGCTTATTGATTATTGCTTGATAGGCCGAGCGCAAATAACAACAGTTAACCGGCTCTGTGAGAACCTCTTCATCTATGATAGCTGCTGAATCTTACGCATTGGGTTATAGTGCGCGGCGACCACGTACAAACAGACTGTTGGAAGTTCATCGGGGCAAGATCTCACTCCATCACGCAAGTGCAGCTTACAGCTATCCGACGGTCAGATTGCCGCATTATCTCGCGGAATCGCTTGCGGGACTGCCAACGCGTATTTATCAGACGGTGCACGATGGCGCACTTGCGTTTCTAGTTGTGGTTTCCTCTGGTCACAGGAGTACGAGACGATCGGAAGGCACAGACCAGAGCGAAAAAAGCAGTCGTCTTTACACGGCGAAGGTCGTGTGTTCGAATCACACCGAGCCCATCGTTTCTTTTTTCAATCAGACGCTAAAATAAAGGCGGAGGTTCGTGAAGACGAGGACGAACAGTTGTGCAACTCTAAGGCAAAGTTGTGCAACTCTGATCCAGTACCAGGCGAACAATCTGTGGCGGCACTAATGACAGAAGCACGGCGCAGATAACAAGATGCATCGCAGTACGGATGATGAGATTCCGTACGACCCCAGGTACGATCCAGAGGCATTAGACCCCGAAGACGAAGACTACGAGTACCACAAGATCTTCGCCAAGGATTTGTTAGAGGCGAGAAGACTTCGGCTGAAGATGGAGGGATTAGAATCACGCTCTGCTCGACGAAATGGGGTGCGAGATGCGAGATTAACCTTTAGCTTCACGCGTAACGAGCTGGATGACTTTACCTCAATTCGACTGAACGGGCTTGCCGAAAAATCACACGACTGGATCAAACGTGCATCACAGGATCTATGGGAGAGCAAAAAAGTCGAAATTGCGGCTCTAATCAATTTTTTAGTGCCAATTTAAGCTCGAAGTAAGTGGTTTCCACTTTCTTGTTTTTTGTGCAGTTTGGAGGGACTGACTTTTGGCTTTTCGATCTGCGCTTAGATCATTGCTCGGCTTATCTTCAATTCGATTTCGCATTTAATCTTAACCTGAGTTTTAGGAGATTGGGCCGGATTTCTTTTCGGCTTAATGCCTATTTTTTTATCGGTGAAGAGTAGGTAATAACGATGAAAAATATTGAAGAAGGTAAGGTCAGCTGGTTCGTAAGTCTATTCGGTAGTGAAAACGAAAAGGAACTGTTGCGTGACTTTTTGGATTTACCTAATTGTCGTTTGGTTCAGGCCAAAGAGAAAAATAAGGGATGTTATTTAACCGCTTCTCGTTTTTCCAACCTAGCAGACGACGAGGAAGTATGTGAATCAGCTAAAAAACTGCTTACAATGATTAAGGCATTCGCAAAGATAGAACTTGGAGGGGATTTTCAATCTATCAATGTCGGAGGTCGCGGTAAAATTGTGGTGGATAGTGAGAATGCCGCTACGATTATCAGGAGCCTAGATGGTAACGTAGAAGGTAATGCAGATGTTTTCACATCTGGAATAACGGCAACGGCAACTTTTAAAGCAAACGTAGCGAACGTTGTCATTCAAGATGAAGACGATAACGTCGTACATCAAGAGAGTTTAACGCGTCCGGAGCGTTGGTTCGACCATTACCTAAACCGGTGCGATGAAGAGATTGATAGAGTAGTATTTGACGCGCTTTATCATTTTGCCCAAGTTACATCGTGGTTCAGTTTATACGAAATATATGAGCACATTACGTTTGATATCTGCGACGAAAGCAATAATAAGGCAAAAGACAAGATGATAAAAGATGGATGGGTAGATGAAGGCAAATTAAACGATTTCCTCTTCTCAGCCCAGTATTACGACGTCGTAGGCGGTGCCAAAGACGCATATTTGGGTTCGGAATCATCTCGCCATTCTTTGGCGCAGTATCTAAAGGATTTAAGAAAACAAAAGAAATCTAAAGCGGATAACCCTCAAGACAACATCATGCACTTACCGGAAGCCGAAAATCTAATGGGGCACATTTTAGAAAAATGGCTTAAATCTAAACAAACTAGCTGATACTCTGATTTCTTAATCCTCCAAAAAATGTTGCAAAAGTTTGAAGTCCGTCGCAAAGTGATCGGAAAATAAGACCCCTGCAACGAAGCTGTACTTCCTTTGAATCTGTGAGGGGCAGGTAGTGATGCCAGTTATCGAAATCCATTGCCAGAGAACGTACACGATATCTACATGAAGTACTGGGAGAACGTCGACTTCACACTCTAAGACGGTCGCTGAACGATCCTGCTCTCGAACCAGCCTAAGCCTTTTCGCGGAGAGGAAGCGTTACGTTAATCGATCCATTTGGTTACCGCGCTCGCGTCGGGACGTTCGACTGGGGGGAGGCGCTCTACCGGATAACCGATCGCACATCCGTTTGTCCCAAATTCACCGTGCGGTATTCCAAGTACTGAACAAAACTCGCTATCCTGCCCCATCTGAGCAGTCACTGACACGAGCTGAAATCCCAGGCCCAGAGCGGTTGCCTTCAGCCACATGTTTTCAAGACAGTAAGCGAGTGATTGCTGCTCTGCAGGGGGGATGCCTCTCCGTTCTGCTACGACGATGTAGTAGGGAGCGGTACCGATACCTAGTATACCCATCTCTGCGAGTCGCTCCAGTTTTGTTCTTGTTACAAACCCCCGGGCTTGGTATTCCAAGGATGGATTAGTCGCCAGTTTATCGCGCAGCTGTTCCGCCATGCGCTTCGCCTGACGCTTCCCAAGCTCCGCGACGTGTGCAAGTTGGGGGCTCCCCTCTTGGAATATAAAAAATCGACGGAAGTCCTGTCCAGCAACGGCCTGCGCCGCATAGGGGGCGAGCAATCCCGCCCGTATGATTTTCAAGATATGCTCTTTTGACGGAACATCGGGCGCGAACAATCTCACTGAACGCCGTGATTCGAGGATTCGGTCAAGGATCGCGTTATCTTCTTCGGTGAAAGGTGAAACGTGCGTCATAGTCATAGACTTACTCACGAGAATAAATATCATATTCTTATTATTAGCGTGGGCGGCATCGACTGGAAACACTACAAACACCCGCTCCCAGCTTCGGTTTATGACATCTACATGAAGTACTGGGGCGGCGAGCGCCTAAAAATCTGAGGGCGCGCTCATGCCATTTCTAGGCGTTTCAGCACGCCACTGAGCTTAAAGAAAAAGAGGGGGGGGTTAGCTCCTCCGCCTCACTACGTAAGCGGCGATTACGAGTCCGACAAGAGCGAACATGACATCGAAGCCGGGCGTCGCACTCTGACTTGTGGCCGCAGCTGCGTTGCCGATGGCGTAGACGTTGCCGTCAACGCCCCCCACGTACACTGTGCCGTTGGCGACGGCGGGGGAGGAGAACACGCCGCCTCCGGTCGTGTAATTCCACAGCTTCGCCCCGGTGGTAGCATTGAGGGCGTAGACGTTGTAGTCCTCGCTCCCCACGTAGACCACGCCGTTTGAGACTGCCGGAGAAGAGAGCACAGCGCTTCCGGTCGTGTAATTCCACAGCTTCGCCCCGGTGGTAGCGTTGAGGGCGTAGGTGTTGTTATCCTCGCTCCCCACGTACACTGTGCCGTTGGCGACGGCGGGGGAGGAGAACACGCCGCCTCCGGTCGTGTAATTCCACAGCTTCGCCCCGGTGGTAGCATTGAGGGCGTAGGTGTTGTTGTCACCGCTCCCCACGTAGACCACCCCGTTGGCGACAGCGGGAGAGGAGAGCACAGCGTTTCCGGTCGTGTAGTTCCAGAGCTCGGTGCCTGTGGAGGCGTTGAAAGCGTAGACGTTGTTATCCTCGCTCCCCGCATAGACGACGCCGTTCACAACGGCGGGGGAGGAGCCCACGGGGCCTCCGGTCGTGAAGTTCCACGTCAGCAGCCCTTTCGACGTGTTGCTCCCCGCTACGGGGCTGTAATCGCCGCTATGCGTAGCGTTGTAGCGGAACTGCATCGTATCGTACTGCGCTGCTGCAGGAACGATTACAACGCCTGCAAATAAGACGGTTACGAGAAGGATAACTACAGACAATGAGACGCTTTTGGATACACGCATGATTACCTCTTAAAATGTTCTTAGACTCATATGAGCGTGTCAGAAGATACGATAAAGGCTGCGGTCTGAAACTGACGGCGAGCAGCGCGCTCTAAGGCCCTGAGATTGAAAAGAAGGAAAAAACGAGTCAGGAACTATAGAAAGGAGGAAGAACATGCTGTGCTATACTGGTCGGGGACTACCCGGAAAAATTACCAGCCTTGGGCTGCATTTTGGTCTCTATTTGATAAATAGGCGTTGTTAACCGACGGTGTACATTGATGTACACAGCTCGCGGCAAAAATTATTACAGTACCCCCCAAAGGGATTTTCGCTATATAATGTTGAAAAATATCAATAGGCGTATACGGTCTTTGCTCCTTGCGTTTGCCAATCAGACGGCAAAATAAGGGAATCAATACTATTACAAACCGTACTGTTGCCTCCGTTGTTTGCAGAGTGCGGGCCGCTCATTGCGCTCTTCTGGTCATCTAAGAAAAAAATCTTGATAGTTCTTACTTCTTGCTGGCTTAGTTGCTCGCGAGTCGTGCGGATGCTCGCACTTCGCCGTCCCTTGTTACATCATAACACTTCATAAGCTCCGGCAAAAATCTGATGAGATTCATTTGTTGCTGGAAAATTAGCAAGCATCACTTTCTGCCAAGCGCACTGGGAAAACACGACGCCTTTCACAACGCTTCGCCTTCGGGTTTGAAGGCGCATGGAGGCTGTCCACAGTTAGCGCATTAAGATCGACTTCAACCTAGTGAGAACCTAAATCGGCCTCATGTAGATATCTAAAAAAAATACTGTGAGTCACTCAACTGTTAGTTAGCCCCTGCTGATTATTGATTGGGCTGAGTCAAATTCGCAAACGATGGTTTCAGGGCTTGACATATCGATTCGAGAGAGGTGAACCACGAGCCTCAACGGTGTAAACGCATCTGTGTGTCTGTTTATGAAGTCACCCTCAAGGTGCATCTGCTTGTCAGTTTTAAGGTGCTGGTATAGCTGCGGCAACAACCTCTGGTCTTCCTGGGGATCAAGGAAAATTACACCGTATATGTCCGCAAGTCCGTTAGCCGTGGCCCTTGGGTTTTCCAAAGTTCCCGCGTGTATCTCATCTGGCTTGATTGAGCATCTAGCAAAGCCCTGCCCAGTTTGCACCTGATCGTCAAGACAGAAGGTCAAATCACCGACACTCTCATATTCTTCCCGCATTGTGTCCAAAAAATAGAAGGCCATTTAAGTCTTTAAAACTGTCGAATCATACTCAGAATCATACTCACGCACCATGCTCCTTGACACGCGCTGTTTCATTTTGCTCTCCTTGCTTCGTACACAGGGTTACCCCCAACATTAGAACGCTTGACGGTTGGACAATTTAGATCCGCACTCCGTGAAGAGACGCCTGTGCTTCACGTGCTTGCTGAGCAAGAAAAGAACAGGATCGAGCATTACGTGCCTTTGCACCCCTCAGTTATTGATACAATTAGCGAGGTCTTAGCGCACGATTTTGACGAAAAAGACGATGCCAAGCTCTTCTTTATGTTCAATTCGTTTCAAAACTGTGATAGAACGACAGAGAATCCCGCTTTCGCGTGTTCGGGACGCAAGCAAGGCACGTATGTGGTTAAGTGACTTCCGCAAGTTCGCTGAACAATTTGGAGATATAATCGGCTGGGATGCGACAAACCGCAAGTATGTCCTAGGGCCTGGGATGACTGGCGGTGTCTGGGAACATTATAAGCACCCCCTTCCCGAGGACGTCTACGACACATCCATGCGATATGGCGAGATGTAGAGCTTCGTGCATAAACTACTGCACGATTAGGTACTCCCGTAACGCTCCTCGCGGCTCTAGCGCTCGGTGCCCTGAACAGAACTCTGAGGCCTAAGAAAGGGGGGGAGGACGAGATCGTGTTTAATGCTCGATCGCAGCAGCAAAGTAGATGTTTTTCCCGGAGGCTTTCAGGGGAATCCCATACACCATACTGCATCCTTTGACCATCCCGAGTTTCATTGCGGCAACGCCGGCGGTATACATGACACGGTTGTCCACGTTATGGATGCTCGCCGTTTTCACCGCTGACCCTACAGCAATGCCAAGGTCAGTAACCTTGAACACGCAGTTCGGACCTTTGTAATCCGTTTTATTGGCCTTTGCCGCTGCACCGGCTATTTCCATAT
>Ga0224517_1000017_pt1 | contig 61443 bp, 53 predicted proteins | sample IRFST100metaG_FD_179886 | JGI IMG/M metagenome (GOLD analysis project Ga0224517, IMG submission 179886)
CGAGACCGGTGGCAATTGCATTTAGATTCAAAACTGAGTGAAGATCTGCTGACGCGACGATGTTTTGCACCTTGATCTCCGGCGTTCCCTGCACGTCGATTCCGATATTTCGTAGACTTTGAAATACCTTTTCCAGACCCTTGTACACATCATTTATACTCTTTGCGCCAGTGCAAACGATTTTTCCCGATCGAAAGATTAGTGCAGCGGTCTTCGGTTCCTTGGTGCGATAGACAAGGCCCGGAAACCGTTTAGGATCGTAATCTGCGCCATCTAAAGCAAGCGTTGCTTGCTTGAGGTTTATTTCTTGTCCAATGCCGGTGGATGCAACCACATTTACAATTTCAACAGTGTCCCGCGGTTCAGCCATACGCTTCATTCTTCCCTGTTAGTTTATAAAGGCTTAAGCTGGAGAGCTCGAGAGCTGCGCGCGTTTGATACGTCGAAAAAGGAGGAAGTTATCAAAACTGCCGTAGCGTGCACGCTGCGCGCTCGCACTTTGAGATAAAAGCCGTCTAAACGGTCGCGCACTACCCTTCTTTTTTGTAGTATGTGATGATCATCGGTACCTGTATTTTGTCACCGAAGGATTAAATGCTGATGATCATTACAAAAGTTGTGGGAATGAGCCATGGCTCAAGAGGCAACGCAAGAAGACCTTCACACAATCAAAGAATTAATAGCTGACTGTTATGAGCTCCTACCTAATATGGAAGGTGAATAAATGAAAGAGAGGTTATTAGAGGTTATTGACTTGCTCAACCACGAGAAAGAAGACCTAGATCAACTGTGTAAAGACGTTTCGTTCCCTGAAACGAGACTGGCCCGTTCTGCTGCGATGACCAATAGACGGGTGAGAGAGATCATAGAAGAAGTTCTTGAGGGTATTGACGGTGAGTGAATAAATCTATCGATGTTGCAGAGCTACATCCACTTTTTCATATTCGTGCCCCTCGCGCAGATTGCCTTCAGGCCCCGATTTGACCTGAAATGGAGACGGTCTCGCGTCACGCTGTGCAGTAGCTTATTAAAGGAAAGCGGAAAAAGAGTTATTTTTCTCCGTGATGTCGATAGGTAAATTGAACACACGGCACTATCTGTCTATCGATCAGAGCGGTCTTCACTAAAACTAGCGAGATCAAATTCGCCATTTTTTCGGCACGGATCGCGACCGTGACTTTCGTGGTTCAGGACGAGATAAAAGAGCTCTTTCAAGACTGAAGATGAACGTCAGATACTGCGGGGCGCATGCTCTCAGTAGGCAATCCTTATTGCCGACACTGGTCTAAGAAGGTGAGGCGACGGCCTATGAACGTTATTGCTGGTAGCCTCCTGACATTGGGCTAATGGTTGCATCCGTCGCTATGAAGTTATAGGTGGCCTTCTCTAATGGCCGTCTGAAGAACGACCCGGGGAGGTCTTGAGTCAAAAATGCCCTTTCTATCGTGATTTGATAGAGTCTCTCTGATTCCAGATGCTTGAACTTCCCTTTGATGGTGACGGTAGGTAACGGAAGGGTATACAGATCCGTCAACGTAAATCTACTATCCAAGAAGAGATACCTCTCTGCATCACTGTCTGGCTTTGCATTCCCGATGTATCCTGTTGGTCTTAAAGCTGTGTCCGGAAGCACGACCTTGAACTGCCCGTCGATTAACACATTCTTGAGCTTGATTTTTTTCTCTGGTTCACTGTTCGATAGCTCAAAAGACCTAATTAACGTAACAGAAGCGCTATCTAACTTAGGCATGCCCTCAAGTGCCGGGTTCACATAAACGATCTCCAATGTCGCATTCCCATCATTCACTAACTCATAGCGATCTTCCACAACATAGGATCCGGTCTTCGGATAGTATCCTGTTATTGATTCTTCTGATTCTTCATCCCACATGCTTTCAATATCCCCTTATTTCGGCAACGACAGCCGCAAATAAAGCTTCCCTGGCAAACAGCTTTTCAGGCCCAAATCCGTCTTCATTCATCTCTGTCGCCCCAGCATCAGCCACTCATGCGCGCGCTATGCTCGACAGAAACCGCAGACAGCACGAGCGATCTGCAATAACCGGTAACGACAGTCGTTCTACTTTTTGACAAACGTGCCTTCGCGATACTCTCGGAAAGCTGTGCGAAGCTCTTCTTGCGTATTCATCACGATGGGGCCCGCCCACGCAACAGGCTCGCCAATGGGTTGTCCGGTGATGAGGATAAAGCGTGCCCCATCATTTTCGGTGCTTACTGATATCTCATGCCGTTCACGCTCGTACTCGATTACGCTCTCTGGACCGTGTAAGCTCCCGCGCGGCTCCCGCTGTAATGCGCCTCTGCTGACTGTTTCAGACGGTGATTTCGGCTCTTCATCAAAATAAGCAGCCCCGTCGAGCACATAAGCGAATGCCGTATAGCCGTATGTAACGCGGTGCTGGAGACGGGAATGAGGGGGCACGGTGACGTCAAGGTATTCTGGCTCGGCGATTATGTCCTGAACCGGCCCGCGGACCCCCTCCACTGTGCCACAGATCACCTTTATGCGAGAACCGGAATTAACAACGACTTCTGGGATGTCCTCAGCTTTAATCTCCCGATAACGGGGCGTCATCATTTTATGGGAGCGAGGGAGGTTGGTCCACAGCTGCAAGCCCCACAAGCGACCATCTGCCCCACCTTCCGGCATCTCCTGGTGGATTATTCCGCTGCCGGCGGTCATCCATTGCATGTCGCCAGCGCTGATAGTCCCCTTATTCCCCATGCTATCACCGTGCGCGACCATTCCTTCCAAAACGTAGGTTATGGTTTCGATTCCGCGGTGCGGGTGCCACGGAAACCCTGGCAGATATTCTGACGGAGTGTGACTATGGAAGTCATCCAGCAGAAGGAACGGATCGAGTTCCGGGGACGCTCCTTGAAAGCCAAGCGCCCGCTTCAAATGGACTCCTGCCCCTTCGATGGTGGGCGCGCTCTTCCAACTCCTTACAACCCTTCTGGTTTGGCTCATGATAACGTCTCTCCTTTCTAATGAACGATCTCCAAGATTACTAAGCGCTTGTAGTTGTGGCGCCACACCAAGGAATATCTTTTGCGTCGAGCTGTGCTATTAAATCCGTAAGAGGTTTTCTAATGCTGTACAAGAACCTTGCAGGACAGATGAAATGGGAGAATGAAGATGACGAAACACAAGGAAAATGAAGGCCCCTACGAAGCGTTAACTTCAGGAAATGCGGCGTTACTGTTCATTGACCACCAAGTGGGACTGATGCAATTGGTACGTTACGCATCCCCTGAAGAATTCAGAAACAACGTTTTAGGGCTGGCAAAAACAGCCAAATTGTTTGAATTGCCCGTCATATTGACGACCAGTCTTGATTGGGGCCCCCGCACAATTTATATGCTATGCCCATGATCTCCTCGAAACGCTGCTGGTCAGCCACCACTTCAAGTGGTAAGATAGCAGGATCAATTCAAGAATGTGATTACAGCACAAATATGACGGCACTTTATCTAAGGCTCAATGATCAGGATCCGCAGGAAGTGAGGATAATACGGGCCGCAGTCTCCCTTAATTTTTTATATCGATAATCTGAATGACGATTCATCAACCAGAAATGGAGACTTCAAGATACGTGATAGAGGGATAAAGATATGGCAAAAGGCACTTCGCAGACGGGCAGGACCAAGGTATTATTGAACACCAGCATGGGGGACATCACCCTGGAGCTTTTTGATGATATGCCCATTACCGCGGGCAACTTCCGAAAGCTAGTGGAGAAGGGATTCTACGACGGCACCATCTTCCATCGGATCATCGACGGCTTCATGATCCAGGGCGGAGACCCCACGGGCACTGGCCGTGGTGGATCTGGTTACGCTATCAAGGATGAGTTCACTGATCACAACCGCAACGATCGGGGGACCATCGCCATGGCCAACGCCGGTCCGAACACGGGCGGTAGCCAGTTCTTCATCAACCTGGTAAACAACAACTACCTGGACAAAGCTCATCCGGTCTTCGGTAAGGTTGTTGCGGGAATGGATGTGGTGGAGAAGATGGGCAAAGTGAAGACTGGCGCTATGGATCGGCCAGCGAAAGAGGTGAGGATAATAGGCGCGAAGATCGCAGATTAAATTTTTTGGGCTGGAAGTAGGGCGTGTTGGGCAAAAATAGTCACATACACGACATAATTGTTTATCAAGCTTTACAAACGGGAAAGAACCTTGTGAACCGGAGCTTAATACAGGCGCCTGCCAACGCCTCTCCACTCTCAAATCTGATCGTTTGGATGAATGTCCCTTCTAGATCTGCGTAGTGCTTTCGTCTCTTACTATAGTAAACCTGCTTGAACGGAAAAGCACAGGGTTAAGCTACGTTCTAGATACGGTGACTGAAGCCAGCGTTATGCTTCCTGAAGGAAGGGCAGGCAACCCCGGATAATCACCACTCGACTCACTAGCCGCTTGGTATAGTGAGAGAATTTCGTTGGCGTTTTTATCTGCAGCGAGCGCAGTAATATCATGCCTTCCGTTGTTCCCAAAAGATGCAGTTAGCTCCCATTGACCGTTTGAGGAGACAGCAACGGGTCCTTCTTGCGGGTAATAGCGGTTCGCGTTGTAATCATATGATACAAGCCATAGCCAATATTGTCCTTCCCCAATGTTTTGGGCGGTGCCCTTAACAAATACTGAGTTTTCCACCCGCGTGTTATTAGTGGGGGTTGTAATGGTGGCTGCTGGAATTCCAGGTATATACTCAGGTTGATGAACGAACGGCATAGGAGCAGGTTGCGGACGGCTCTGACTTAAGTTTTTGCTTTTAGTACGATGCGTGAAAAACAAACTGATGATGATTACCTGTAGCCAAAATATCGCATATGTGCAACAAGTAGGGGCGCGTGTTTGCATCCGATCCATAGGTTTTTACCTGCCAAACACGTAGTTATGCGATAAAGCCACAAGGAGGTGAACGAATGGCAAATGAAATGACTCCAGCGCCCCAAATGACTCCAGCGCCTGAAATGACTCCAGCCCCGCTGCAGTACCGTAGCGTCGGTGTCAGATTCGTAGCTCTTCTTATTGATGTCATTATTGCGGGCATTATAGCGTCAGTTTTCGCCAGTCCTTTGGAAACGTCCGTCTTCAACAGCGCGAGTTTTACTAACGGAACCTTTCACGTATCCACCACAGCGAATCCGCTCGCAGGAGTTGGCAGCCTCATATCAGCACTCATCGTGCTCTTCTACTTCACGCTCCTCTTGGGAGCGTATGGACAGACGGTGGGAATGATGGCCCTTAAGATCAAAGTGGTCAAAGAGGACGGTTCAAAGATTGGCTATGTCGACGCACTCGTGCGTTCCTTACTGCTGATCATCGACGCAATACCGTTCATTATTCCGTTCTTGCTCGGTGCAATCCTTATATGGACATCGGACAAGAGACAGCGGACTGGAGACCGCGCAGCGCACACCGTTGTAGTCAAGGCGTAGTAGGGGCAAAGCCCCTTTTCTTTTTTCTATTTAAGGGCCGTTACGGGGTCCGTTCACGACCTGACCCAGGAAGGCATAGAGTGACAGAATAGAAATTGTTTCCTAGAGGTTTTGTTTACTATTCAGTGGCCCGTTGGGCCGAGCGTCGCTAAGATAATGGTTATGCGTCCAAATATCGACGCTTGCGGCGAACGTCTAAACCCTAAAGAAACTCCTAAATTCAATGTTTTCCACTTAATAAAGAAACAGATAAATATAACGATTAAACATATTCAACAGGAGGTGAAAATCATGGTTGAGACAAGACAAGCGAGTGGCGGTGGGTTGATCCTACTTGCGATTATACTCGCGATCCTTTTATTCCTACTTCCGGGTCTAGTACTTTGGTTAGCTTGGATCGGAGTTATCATATTGTTCATAGGCGGGCTTGCTTCCTTATTCGCGTGACAACTCAGTTACAGCCTTGAATACGTAAAATTTCTTTTTTTTTCGTTGTGCATAGGTTGCAGTATGCTGCAGTGTTTCCTTAGTGTCGAACCTGAAATAAGGACATAAATGTCTCGGAGCAGTGCGTGCCTACCTCAGCCAGAGCAGGAGCCATAGCGGTTACCAACACTGATCTGCGACGCACGTTTTTGCGAGAACGTCACAAAAGTCAACCAAAAGTCAACCAAAAGTCACCGACGTCTTCTGAAGGAGTGGCGAGAAGATCAATCTGAGCTAATTGAGGTCGTGTCACGTGAATGTCGTGCCTTTCCCCGTTCGCGCTCGAAAGTGATCGCCCCGCAGTGGGCCTTCCCCTCGCTGGTCGGGGCCGTCTACGAAACGAGACAGAAGAATTCCAGTGACAATCCTTATCATCATGTTTTCGCTGATATTCGCACTAAGCGCGTGTTAGGACATAGGCAAAAGAACAAGAGGTTAACAATCCCATGAAAGAAGATCAGACAAATTTGAAGGTCGCAACCCTCGCGGGTGGCTGTTTCTGGTGCATAGCTTCCGATTTTGAAAACGTGTCTGGTGTTGCAAAGATCATATCGGACTATACCGGTGGTCAGAAGGAAAACCCCACCTACGAGGAGGTCACAACGGGAAAGACGGGCCACTATGAAGCGGTACAGGTATACTACGATCCTTCAAAGGTGAGCTATGAGCAGGTCCTGGATATCTTCTGGCATCATATAGATCCGACGGATCCGAGCGGGCAGTTTGCTGATCGGGGCCCTCAGTACCGGACGGCGATTTTCTACCACGATGAGGAACAGAAGCGCATCGCGGAGACATCGAAGGCAGATCTTGAACAATCCGGTCAGTTCACGAGGCCTATCGTCACGCTGATTGTGAAATTCTCAAGGTTCTACGAGGCTGAGTTTTACCACCAGGATTACCACAAGAAAAGCCCCGTAAGGTATAAGATCTACCGATCGGGCTCCGGCCGTGACCAGTTCCTCGATAAGACCTGGGGAAAGGGGGAAGACGACGGGCACCAACCCCGGCGGCAACCCGAGCGGACAAAAGACCTATTCCAAGCCCGATGACGCCACCCTGAAAAAAGCTCACGCCGCTTCAATATGAGGTAACGCAGCACGAAGGCACTGAGCCGCCCTTCCAAAAAGAATACGATGACAACAAAAGGGAGGGGATTTATGTTGACATCGTATCCGGAGAGCCTCTCTTCAGCTCGCTCGACAAGTACGACTCTGGGACGGGATGGCCAAGCTTCACTAAACCCCTGGACCCGGAGAACGTCACGACGAGAAAGGACAGGAAGCTCTTCGCAGTGAGGACCGAAGTGAGAAGCAAGCGCGCGGATTCCCACCTGGGTCACGTTTTTCCCGACGGGCCCGCGCCCATGGGGCAGCGTTACTGCATGAACTCGGCGGCGCTTCGGTTTATCCCTAAAGAGGACCTGGAGAAGGAGGGCTACCGGGAGTATGTGAAGCTCTTTGCAAGCAAGAGCGAAAAATCTGTTTAGGGGCTCAAGTGGGCTGCGCTCATCGGCTTTAGATTCGTGGCGCTAGCAAGCGTGTAACACCATCGAAACCTCATAACGACGAGTCTCTACAACGCCAGTATACGGCTTGAAATACAAGTACTGCCAGCTTAAACCTTCGCTTTTAGCGCGTTTGGTTGGCGTGTTTAGAATTCAGAGCGCGCCGAATATAAAACCGAATATGGCCATAAGGCCGCAAACGCCCCCCACTGTCAAGGCGGCGCCAATAAAGAAGATAAACCCATATTTTACTACGCGCTCTGTTAACGTCATCGTTTGCCCTCCTTAGGGTCAGTATCTTCTTTAAACGTGCACTTCTTTAGGTTAACCAATATTTCGGGGGCGATTTGGTCATATTTGGCGCATTTCATACCTTGCTCGTGAAGCTTACAGAAATAACATTGCGGTACCATAGCCGTCATAATCCGAGCGTCTCCGTAACCACCTAGCTAGGCGCATAGCAAAATCGTTATTGTATGTGCTGGACGTTATGCATTTGGCGCTTTAGATGTCGCGCCCCGCTTCATATTATTTACCGAAATATTTCACTACGGTCTTCAGGTTATCGCGGATAGGGAGACTCTGGGGGCATTTCTCTTCGCACTCCCCGCACTCCTCGCAGAGGGACGCGTACTTTGGAGTGCCGTCCATGGCACCGCCGAGGAACGCTACATAGATCCGCCGGGTCTGTTCCTCGTCTTCGTACATGTGCCCCCTGTTATAATATTCAAAGCACTCTGGGACGCTCACACCATGCGGACACGGCATGCAGTACTTGCATCCGGTGCATGGGATTATGATCCGCTTCTCTAACTCTTCTTTTACGTTCTTGAACAGGGTGAGTTCTGCCTTCGTCAATGAGTTCGGTAACCCGTTTTTTGTACTATCAACATTCTGCCGGACCTGCTCCGGTGCCGACATGCCGGAGAGGACGACGGTCACTTCCGGATGGTTCCAGACCCAGCGGAGCGCCCATTCTGCGGGGGTTTGTTGGACGTCTGCCTTCTTCCAGATCTCTGAGATACCAGTAAGATCCCTGGCAAGCAGACCGCCCCGGATCGGCTCCATGACCACGATGCCAAGCCCTTTCTTCGCCGCGTATTTCAGCCCCTTCGTCCCTGCCTGGTAGCGCTCGTCCATGAAATTGTACTGGATTTGGGCAAATGTCCAGTCGTAACTTTTCACGATCTCCTTGAAGACCTTCGTGTTGTCATGGAAAGAGAACCCGGCATAGCGGATCCGCTCGTCCGCGATGGCATCGTCCAGAAAGTCCGTGACGCCGAGAGCCGAGAGGTTCTCCCAAAACGGCTCATTGAGCCCGTGTAAGAGATAAAAATCGATGGAGTCGGTTCTGAGCCGGGTGAGCTGCTCATCGAGATACTTGTCCATTTCCTCCCGGGATTTTATCAGCCAGCTGGGGAGCTTAGTCGCGAGATGCACCTTTTCGCGGTACCCCTCGGCGAGTGCACGCCCGACGACTGGTTCGCTTTCACCGTTATGATAGGGATACGCGGTATCGATATAATTCACACCGTGGTCGATCGCGTACCGGATCATCCCGGTTGCTTTATCCTCGTCAATCTGCCCGCTTTCTTTCAGGGGGAGCCGCATGCACCCGAACCCGAGGATGGAGAGGCCAGGTGCGGCCTTTTTCATCTTCCGATAAAGCATTTCTGTCACCGATTTCCGTTATCCAGATTGTGAGTGCGATTCTGTTCAAATGCGTGTGTTGGAGTAAGACTTTTTTTAACCGCCGAGAGGCGCCGTGCTACACCTCATTTCATAAATGCAAGCTTATGTTCAACAACGCTCAATGACGTTCGGCAATGGAAACCATTTCCGGGGGCAGCTCAATGCTCGTGAATTAGATTTATTATCTAACATAATTTACAACATCTTCATTACGGATCCCCTTTACTGGCGGTGCATCAGAATAACCAATAGCTGCGGATGCACATACATGATAATTCTGCGGTACACCAATCTTTGTTAATGATGCTCTAACCTCTGGATCATCATCAAACCACGTCGGCGCGTTAATGTATACAGAACCAATCCCTTCTGCATGAGCTGCAAGTAAAATATTCTCAACCGCACACGCGCAGTCGGCCATAGCATTTGGATTAGCGACGTCGCCAGATACAAGGATTAGTGTAGGCGCCCCATAATAGAAGCAGTACATATCGCTCTGTGCTACTTTTGCGGCACCCTTGATAAATCGGTTATCAGAACCTGCATTTTTAGCAAATGCGTTTCTTATTAACTCGTTCAGTTCTTTTAACGTATTCTGGTTTTGAAGAACGGTGAAATGCCACAGTTGTGTATTTCCACCGTTTGGTGCAAAGATGCCGGCCTTTAAAATTGCCTGCAAACTTTCTTCTGGGATTTGCGCTTCTTTATATTTGCGCACGCTGCGTCTGGACATTATTAATTCTGTGAAATCGCTCATTTTGATTCACCCATTATCTCAGTGATTATATTTAGTTAGATCTATAGTCTCTTTTCCATTCTTTCGCTTCGATATCTCAAACAATTTACTCTTTATTTCCAGATTACTTGAACATCTTCCAGTGGCGCAGTTCGATAATAGGTAACATCAGGATAGCCCAACCCAAATCCTACTATGATGTCCTGTTCGGGGCACAAGAAGAAGAACTCCTTAATAACAGGCGTATTATTTTTATGTAACCCCCCATCCCGTTGAAAAACGCGCCCAATCCTAAAAGGTTTGGGCTGCAGCAAGCAGTTTCAGCACTATCGCCGTATCGCTTTCTGAGAGTGTGCCCATGCCGCAGGAAGGCGTGAAAAGAAATTGTTCACGTAACAGATTTTCAGCAATCCCCTTGCCGACAAATTCCTGGATAAGGCTTTCATGTTTCGCCTTGAGGCTATCGGGCGTTTCGGCGCGCAGTTTCTCGACATCACCGGTCGGCACTAGGCCGGAAGCCAAGATCCCGCCGCGTTCCAAAAAGGCCTGAATTTTGTCAGGATACAGCGCCACTTTAGTGCCATAAGAATACGCGTCAAAGGCAATGATGTCAATCTTGGTACCGGCAAGCAGGCCCCAATCCATGTTGCCGCAGCAATGCACGCCCACCAACGCGCCGGCATTGTGAGCAATTTCAAAGACTTCATTCAATCCATTAATCACATCATCATCCTGAATCGTCATGTATGCGGCAGTGCCTAACGCGGCAAGCACCGGCTCATCGAAGAAGATCACCACTTGCTCAGTGTAGGGCTGCAATTGCTGAATTTGCCAGAGCGCCTTCATGCCCAGACCTTTCAGCACAATGTCGCGATATTGCTCGTCGAACCAGACCGAGCGGCGTTCCTGATCCGCCAGCCCTAACCCGAACGTAAAGGGGCCTGTAACCTGCCCTTTCAGAAATGGAAGTTTCATATTGGCAGCGGCCAACTGTCGCAACATGCCATGCAGGCCGGCGGCGTACTCTTCGGAAATCGCAAAGGCGTCCACATGCTCCGCGACAAGGTGTTCATAAAACTCAACCATGGCGTTGGGTAGGTCATCATCAACCTGCACCCAGATGCGCTTCGCGACCTCATCGACTCGAATACCCGGAAACGCTTCGGTGTACTGAGGAATCATAGCTTCCTTAAATGACCGTCTCGGCAACTGCGGCCAGGCTGGAATAGTGAGTGGAACTTGTTCAAGCGCCTGAAGAGCCTCTTTGGGGGACAAATTGGGCATACTGCCTATCACGGTCGTCTGGTGTGCTGGAAGTACAGACATCGTAATAAACTTGTTATGAACGCTCAAATAGCTTTCAGCTGTTCTTTATTTTGCCTCGGTCTCCAACAAGATTGATAAGTCTTTTTTTTCATAAATCGATTTTTTTGTCGATTAGGCATCATCCTTCAAATCCGCCGCTTTTCATAATCGGCTAAGACAAATCGACGAGCAGGGAACTGAACAAAACACTAGGCAAGATGGGCGTTGCGGTCGCAATGTTTTTTTAAACCGCTGCCGTTTTGCTTAGCAAACAAAGAGTTTAGCTGAAAGGATGCTGTCAATACGCCTCTCGCTGAAATCCAATTCTGAAAGGCACGTTGATGCCATTCTAGTGACCGTTATTTCGCGAAAAGACGAGAATGAAAGTTGCTAGCGGCTCGGGGCTTCGCTTATCAAAAAGAGATCTAGTCACGTATCAAGGTAGCGCAAATATTCTCCATATTTCCTTTGAAGCTGTTTGAGTTTTATCTTGTTTATTATGTTAAGCGGAAAAATGAACCGTAACCACCGTTCTATCCAACATACCAAAAAAAAAGCCGGTTCACTTGATTCTTTCAGTTTTAATCGGCCAACAAGAAGAAGGGCCGTCGCTTTTTTATTGCAGAAACGCGTCAATATTTCCGCAATAGCAGAGACATTGTCAAACTCTCCCTTCAGGCTTGCTCGCACTGCTAGCGCGATAAGAATGTTGGCTAACCACGCATTAAGTCTATTCTTGACTTGAATCCTGGTATCTAATGAGAGAGATTCATCTGACATCATTTTATTAATAATAAGTTTGAACCCAGGCAAATATAGTTTATAATCAGACGAACGGGCGTAGAAATTCTGTGAGTGCAGCGTGTAAATTGCACTCGGCTCATTTGAGATAATAACTGGATGATGCGCAGCAACGCGGAACTCAAAGTCTATGTCTGCTGGTCCACCCACGTCAATGTCTAACACGCCAACGCAATCCACTACCTTTGATCTGAAAACAATCGAATTCCACATTAATTGCTGGTCTAATATGTCTAGTAGACTACCAGGAGGGGACAAATATCCAAAGCGACCGCCGTTTTTCGAAATACCGGCGATCTTGTTATCTTCAACTTGGATGGTCAACCCTGCATAAAACATGACGTCAGGATTAGAGCTGAGAGGCTGCATAGCCGCTTCAAAAAAATGTGGCAAAAGTAGGTCATCATCACTGAGAAACGAAAAAAAGGGGGTATTCACCTCTTTTAGTCCATAATTGAAATTTGCTACAGCGCCTATGTTTTGTTCGTGACAGTAATATTTGATTCTTGAATCAGCTTCTGCTAGTTCAGTCACAACTTTTTGTGTATTATCATTTGAGGCGTCATCGTACACGCATACCTGAAATGCTGAAAACGTCTGGTTTAGTACACTTAAGATCGCTCTTCGTAACAACTTCGGCCTGCGAAACGTTGGGATAATGACGGTAATTAGAGGTTCTGCGTCTATCACAATAAGGAATTAGGTGATAGAGTATTAAGATTTCTTTTTCAATTGCTTATATTTCTTCATTCACATAAGCGGAAAGAGATTGCATTAGCGTGCGAGCATGTAACAAAACAACAATAGCTTTAATGCGCTTGGATACTCGTCCCATTTCCGTCACAGTTGGTTTGGTAAAAGATTTGTGGACTCATTCAAAGTTATAGTTATAGTGGAAATTAGCAACCCGCTCACGCTCGCATTATGCCAATCCTTCGATGCCTAGTTTTTCCTCTATGCTCTAAGACGATCAATCTGAGCTTGGTTATTGCATCTGCGGTGTAACTAGGAAAATAAAACCCTTCGAACTTCTTCGCGATTTTCATAGCATCAATATAAAGCAGGAGGGAGACCAGATCTCCTTCAATATCAACATCAGTGAATGCGGGGAGTAATTTTAGAACCCTTCCTTCATTTTTGCAAAGTGTCATGAATTGAGAGATTTCTACGCCCCCGGAAAACAGCTGGTATTTTGAAAAATATTCCGGATCGAAATGCCGTGTAATTCCCACGAGATAGATGCCCCCCTCGCCAGCGGGACCGAGAACCACTGAATTATTGCTCCTATCTTCCATGAGAAATGAGAATGCGCGGTTTATAATATCCGGGGGTAAATAAGGGAGGTCTGCGCCTAAAATTACTAAATTTTCCGAGCCCATGGCAAAAGCTGCGGAGACCACGGACCCAAATCGCTCATCAAAATTCGTGCCGCTTTGGGTGAGAAATGTAATAGGTCTTTCTAAATGTCTCTCCTTCACGACTTCCTTTACAATACGCTCCATGGATTCCCGTTTGTCTGCAGGGGTAAATCCAATCACGATTTCGCTCGCGTTACTTTCGGCGGAAAGTGCTATCGTATCCTTCAACATCGCCTCGGCGAGTACGGCCGCATCCTCTGCATCCAAACAGGAATCTTGGATAAGGCGAGTTTTTACGGTCCCTGTCAGCGGAACCTTAGAAAATATGATAACGACATTCTTTATTGATCCATGTTCTGCTTCGCGAGACTTAGGTTCGACAGATTCACGTTTTAGTTGCAATCCAGAGGCCTCTTCCAACTTTCTTTTCGTGAGCGGCCTTATTCCAAGCTATTATGCCCTTTTCCGCTTCATTATACAGATCATTGCCAAAGCCTGCAATGATGTTCCCCTTGTTCTTCTTTAGGGTAACCAAGTATTGATCCATATTCTGCGCGAAATCAACACTCAGGTCTTCTTGTTCTTTTAGCTTCAGTCCTGCTGCCCGAATCAAATTTGCATAACCATCCAAGGTCTGCATATCGGGAAATACCATAAACGCCATGAGGAAATCCGCCTCATTTGGGGGGGCTTGTACCGAACCCCAAATCCAATCCGTAAACGCTAAAGTCCCACCGGACTTGAGTACTCGTGCCGTTTCGTTTATGAGCCGTTTCTTGTCCCTGACATAGCACCAGGAATCTTGACCCCACACGACATCAAAAGATTTCGCGTGAGCGGGCAAGTCTAGGGCGGAACCATGGCGATATTCGATCTTGTCCTTGAAGGGTTTACCTATGGTTCGCTTTTGGGCTTCTTCGATCATTTCCGGCGTGATATCCACTCCGATGACTCTGATGCCATATTTTTCGACCAGGTGCCGGGCAGGACCGCCGAGCGCAGAACATATGTCTAAGAGAATGAGATCCTTGCCTTTCTCATCGATGCCGGCTTTCTTTGCTAAATAATCTGTCTGTTCGGCCCCACCGACGTGGATCTCTTCACCCATTAACAGTTCCCACAGTTTTCCGCCTGGTCCAGCGTAAACGGCACTCACGTCGTTAACGCTAACGTCATATTGTCCATTCATCCTTTCTCTAGCCTCCGTGTGAATCAGATCCCTTCTTTTTCGTGGAACATTGGTTATACTGAAAACACTTGGGGTCTGCGGCCATTAAGTCGCCAGCGTAATAATAGGCGCTACTCCGACACCCGAAACAAAAGGAATTATTGCAGCAACTGCTGCAATTGCCAGGGAGTTTGGCAGGATCCCGGAAATCTAAAAATAGGAGTCTTCGCCTCCCGCGCTCCAGAATGGTTAAAAATTCTTCTTTATTCACGTTTCCAAACTCTTCTGTTCGGATCACGGAACAAGGGACCACCCACCCCCCAGCAGTCACACATACGAGCGTTCCACAATAGAATTTCGAAGCATCCATAGGCCCGCACGAGGGGTCGTTCGGGTAATTTACTCGGTCACGGAAGTCAAAGATGTCCTTTATCTGGGCGTGGGTCGGTTCCCAAGAACTATTTCCATTGCGTTGGATTACGGGGTTGAATAATGTGACGCAAGTCTTGATGCCGAACTTTTCCTGAAAATAGGCGATTGTCGCTCGGGCGTCTCCAGCTGCCAATGGGGTTGTATAGGTGATGCAATTGACTATCCCCCCCGGCTCCTTCCCCGCTGCCAAGCAGTTGTTAATACCTTTCAGGATTAATCCGATATGACGTAAATCTCCGCGACGTTTTTCCCCGCCGTGCAAAATCCCGTAGAGTTCCCGATCGAGCGAATCTAAATGCGTCGAGATAAATCCCCCTTTGGTCGCTTTTACCGCGCTTGCTGCGACCCCCGGTTTGGCGAGCGGGATGCCCGATGTCCAGATGTTGTTAATTAGACCTAAGCTGGTGGCGTAGGTACAGAGGGCTTCCCAGTCCCTCCGCATAAGGGGGTCTCCTCCCAACCAGTCTATCATCTGCACCTTCAAAGCGGCCGCAGCGTCCAATAGCTGCCGAATAGTTGCGGAGGATAACTCTTGAGGGCTCTCAGGGGTGCTTCCCGCGTAGCAATAGTCACATAATTGGGGACATTGGAGGGTTGATTCGATCTGGAGGGCGAAGACTTTTCCTTCTGCATAATATTGTTTCTGGAGGTCAAATTGCGCCGCCATTCCCGCGTGGGCCAAGGGTACGTCTTCTTTCATATTCGTGAAGCAACTCGACGACTTGTTATTCGTTCTTTGGACCATGCTGGGCATAAAAAATTGAAAATGGCTTAGAGGTAACTAGTCATTAATCCAATAAGGCTTGAGCCCATCTTTCGTCAGCGTGCTAGTTGAGTAAATTCACTAACGCGTGGCTAATGCCACGTCGTTTCCAAAACGGATACAATTATCGATGCCTTTGCTATTCGGATTCCATTTCTCCATGATCCCGTCATTCAAAACCTGGAATCCGCCTTCTTTAAGCCTTTCAGATATGACCGCTATAGCCTCGCCGCTCCATCCATAACAGCCGAATGCAGCGGCTTTTTTGTTCTGGAATCGCAAGCCCTTTATTTCTTCTAGGATAGCGGCCGCAGCGGAAAGGATTCCCTTGTTCACGGTTGGAGATCCGACCAGAACCGCCTTCGATTTGAATATTTCCGTGATCAGATCGCTTTTGTCTGATCGGGCAATGTTAAACAGTTTTACGGTTACATCTGAATCGGCCGCCGCGATTCCGTGTGCAATCGCTTCAGCCATGCGACGAGTTCCGTTCCACATGGTGTCATAGGCTACGGTGATCTGGTTTTCAGAATAGTTGTTTGCCCATTCAACGTATTTTTTCACAATCTGTAGTGGGTTATCACGCCATATCACCCCGTGACTCGGACAGATCATGTCTACTGGAACGTTCAACGCTAGTACGTCCTTGATTTTCTTGTCAACCAGCTTACTAAACGGCGTCAGGATGTTCGCATAGTATTTGATGGCTTCCTGAAACAGCTCTGCTTGATCCACCAGATCATTGTACATCAGTTCCGTTGCTATATGCTGACCAAACGCGTCGTTGCTGAAAAGGATGTTATCACCCGTGAGATAACACATCATGCTGTCTGGCCAGTGGAGCATCGGGGCTTCGATGAATACCAGCTCCTTCGATCCGAGGCTGAGTGTATCTCCCGTCTTTACCACCTGGAAATTCCAGTCCTGATGGTAATGGCCCGTAAGCGAGTCTAAGCCTTTGGAGGTGCAGTAGATCGGGGCTTCGGGGATATGGCGCATCAGTTCCGGCAATGCACCACTGTGGTCAGGCTCTGCGTGATTTGCTATTACAAAATCAATCTCGTCAAGTGAGATCTCTCTTTTAAGTCTCGCAACGAATTCGTGCGAAAACGTTCCCCACACCGTATCGATCAACGCTATTTTTTTGTCCCTGACCAAGTAGGAATTATAACTTGAGCCGCGATGTGTCGAGTACTCCTGCCCGTGAAATGCCCTTAGTTCCCAGTCAACCTTTCCAACCCACGAAATATTTTCTTTGATCGTAAATGGCAATGTGCTTCTCCTTTTTTGTGTGTAAACATATCGCAATAAGGCGGCGTAAAACGATCTTATGATCCGCTCGTATTTATAGCAGTCCGCGTCTTCGATCTTCAGCCGGACCACTGCTTAGAAGCGTATATGATGGACCACATATAAGATGACGTGGATTTTTTTCGTCACTTTGTGAAATGATTATCACCGCTCCGGCGTTCTTGATTTTTTGCTTTTCTGAATTCAGTCGGATGAGGTCAAAGTATTACGATTTGTGCTAAGTGAATGGCAGATGATCATAAGCCACATAAAAAAAAGACCTTGGAGCCTCTTTTTTGTCACAGTTCTCGCTTCCGACAAATGCCTAATGCACGGCATAATATGTCCGATTGTAAAAAGAACGATGGGCCCGGGCGGATTCGAACCGGCGACCTCCGCCGTGTGAAGACGGAGGATTCGGGACTTTCTGAGGCATTTTTTGGAGCCGATATGACCACGAGAAGAGCCAACGCGCCCTCGTGATTGGTCTGATAGATTCTAGTTTCAGCCCTGCAAGCTTTGAGAAAGTTGTTGCAGATGGAGATGTTAGCTATATGAGCAGCGAAACACTATTATTCACAGTAGAGCTGTTCAACAATTCACACCACGAAAGGAGTAAACATTATGAATGAAGATAGCAAGAGCCCGGTAACAGGCAGTGCGCACAAACACACGGCCGGCAGAGGCACGTCGAACCGGGACTGGTGGCCGAACCAGTTGAACCTAAGGATCCTCCACCAGAACTCTTCCTTATCCAATCCCATGGGCGAGGCGTTCAACTACGCTGAGGAATTCAAGAAGCTCGACCTCGAGGCCTTGAAGAAGGACCTCTATGCGCTGATGACGGACTCACAGGACTGGTGGCCGGCCGACTACGGTCACTACGGCGGGCTCTTCATCCGGATGGCGTGGCACAGCGCGGGCACCTACCGCATCGGCGACGGCCGCGGGGGTGCGGGGTCCGGCACCCAACGCTTTGCGCCCCTCAACAGCTGGCCGGACAATGCGAACCTCGACAAGGCGCGCCGTTTGCTTTGGCCGATCAAGCAGGAGTACGGCAAGAAGATTTCCTGGGCCGACCTGATGATCCTCGCCGGCAACTGCGCTCTGGAGTCAATGGGCTTCAAGACCTTCGGCTTCGGCGGCGGGCGCGAAGACGTCTGGGAGCCTAAAGAAGACATCTACTGGGGGACCGAGAGCGAGTGGCTTGGCGACAAGCGCTACTCCGGTGACCGAGAACTCGAGAATCCTCTCGCCGCGGTGCAGATGGGCCTGATTTACGTGAACCCGGAAGGACCGAACGGCAACCCAGATCCGGTCGCGCAGGGCCGCGACGTCCGCGAAACCTTCGCGCGTATGGCGATGAGCGACGAAGAGACTGTCGCACTCGTCGCAGGCGGGCACACTTTCGGCAAATGCCATGGTGCCGGCGATGCCGCCCTTGTCGGTCCAGAGCCGGAAGGCACCAGCATCGAAGAGCAGGGCCTTGGGTGGAGCAGCAGCTTCGGCAGCGGCAAGGGGGGTGACGCGATCACCAGCGGCCTGGAAGGTGCCTGGACGCCGAACCCGATCCAGTGGGACATGGGCTATTTCGACATGCTGTTCGGCCACGAGTGGGAACTGACAAAGAGCCCCGCCGGCGCCTGGCAGTGGAGGCCAAAGGATGAAGCTGACAAGCATCTCGCACCATCCGCCCACAATCCGTCGAAACGGGTCCCGACCATGATGTCCACCGCGGACATGGCGATGCGGATGGACCCAATCTACGAGCTGATCGCGCGGCGCTTCCACGAGAACCCGGAAGAGTTCGCAGATGCCTTCGCCCGCGCGTGGTTCAAGCTGACGCACCGCGACATGGGTCCCCGCTCGCGCTATCTCGGCGCGGAGGTCCCGACGGAAGAGCTGATCTGGCAAGATCCCGTGCCCGCAGTCGACCACGACCTAATCGACGCGGCCGACATCGCGGAGCTCAAGGCAAAAATCCTTGCCTCGAGGCTGCCGATCCCGGCACTCGTCTCGACCGCCTGGGCGTCGGCCTCAACCTTCCGCGGCTCCGACAAACGCGGCGGGGCGAACGGGGCGCGCATCCGTCTCGCGCCGCAAAAGGATTGGGAAATCAACCAGCCGACCCAGCTGAAGACTGTGGTGCAGACCCTTGAGGAAATCCAAAAGGAATTCAACAGCGCGCAGTCAGGAGGGAAGAGGGTTTCGCTCGCCGACCTGATTGTCCTGGGTGGGTGCGCAAGCGTCGAGCAAGCGGCGAAGAATGCCGGTCATGATGTGACTGTTCCCTTCACGCCGGGACGTACGGATGCGTCGCAGGAGCAAACCGACGTGGGGTCATTCGCCGTACTCGAACCGGCTGCGGACGGGTTCCGCAACTACCCAAAAGCCAAGTATGCAGTAACGGCAGAGGAACTGCTGGTTGATCGTGCGCAACTGCTGACGCTGACCGCTCCTGAGATGACGGTTCTCGTTGGTGGTATGCGAGTCTTGAATGCCAACTTCGGAAAGTCCCAGCACGGCGTCTTCACCAAGCGGCCAGAGAGGCTCACCAATGACTTCTTCGTGAATCTGCTCGACATGAGCACGACTTGGAAGGCAACCGCGGAAGACGATGATGTGTTCGAGGGCCGTGATCGCGCAACGGGCGCACTCAAGTGGACCGGCACCCGTGTCGACCTAATCTTCGGTTCGAACTCCCAGCTCCGGGCCTTGGCGGAAGTCTACGGATGTGAGGACTCCCAGGAGAAATTTCTGCACGACTTTGTGGCGGTGTGGAACAAAGTCATGAACCTTGACCGATTCGACCTTGCCTGATCGTAGCATAAACGTCTTCGAGGGCTTCTGACAGGGCGGCGAAAAAACGGTCAGCTAACAGCCGGTTCCAGTGGACGGCGTATCGCCGCCGCTGTTCGATCGCGCAGGCGTTGAACCGGACCAGGGCATCATTGAGTTGGGCGGCAAAGAGTCCGTCGGCGAATTCATCAAGCTAAGAAGGGCCGCATCTGGGGCCGCGAGACAAAGCTGCGCTCGCCGGGTTAAGAGAAGCAATCGGGCGCAGTTTTGCGCCCTCTGCTGTGCACGTGGGAAGCTACCCTAGCTGAGTGTTTGAACGACGTGAGCAAACCAGCGCAAAGGTTTTCGCGTTCTTCCAAGAACCACTTTGCTGATGACTACCGCAGCAGCGCGTTTTGCAGCGCACCGCGTGTCGCAACGATTTCTCTCACAAACACTGTAGTGCTAATCCCGCACTAAATATGATAAGATCGAATGAAGATCCAAGAAATAGCTGCAAAATCCGTCCTGTCGAAATCCCAGGTCTATGATTACGCCCTGAACCCGTATAGGGGATGCAGCCATGCCTGCAGATATTGTTACGCTGCATTCATGAAGCGGTTCACCGGTCACCGGGAACCGTGGGGCGAGTTTGTTGACGTCAAGATCAATGCTCCGCAGGTGCTAGCGAAGGAAATAACAAGGAAGCCGATGGGGCGGGTCTGGGTAAGCGGTGTTTGCGATCCATATCAACCGGCAGAGAAGAAGTACCTCCTGACCCGGAAATGTCTTGAAATCCTTTTAGGGGGCGATTGGCCAGTAACGATTCAGACCAAGTCCTCTCTCGTGCTGCGAGATGTCGACATCCTTACAACATCGGGGAAAGTGGAGGTCGGCCTTTCGATAACTACGGCAGATGAAAAGATCCGACGGATCTTTGAACCAGGGGCCTCCACGATCAAGGAACGGATCAATGCCCTGAAATCGCTTCATGCCAAAGGGATTAAGACCTTTGTCATGATCGCGCCGCTCCTGCCCGGAGCTGAAAGGCTGCCTCGCGAACTTGCTGGTGCCGTTGATTTCGTCCTGGTGGACCGGCTGAACTATCACTATGCACACCGCATCTACCGGGAAAACAACATGGAGTGGGCGATCGAGGATCGGTTCTTTGCTGAAAAGGGCGACGAGTTGAAGAGAGGTTTCGAGAGGGTGGGGATTCCGGTAAACATATTGTTTTAAAGGCGACGTGTCAAAAAAGCTCACAACACGAGAAGGAGAGTTGGTAAGCCAGCAGGCTGATATGTAGGGCAGAAAGCAAAGCCCTCGGCAGGCTGATCAATAGAACATCACTGCCTGATAGTGCTGAGCTAGACTCTTATCTGTTGTGCATTCGATCTTTGCTTTACGTGTTACTTTTGCAGATAGCAGGTGATGACCTCTAAAGTGGTTTTAGCAGCGGGATCTTTAGCAAAGACCGTCTGGATGTCCTCTCTGATGCTCATCTTCCGGCCACCTCTTAACTCTCGAAGAGCGCTGTGCTCAGGTATCGCTCGCCAGTATCGGGAAGTATTACCACTATCAGCGTGTCTTTGTTTTCAGGTCGTGCGGCTACCTTCAAAGCAGCCCAGGTTGCAGCGCCGCTTGACATTCCTACCACTAATCCTTCCTCTTTGGCCAGTCACCTGCCGCAATTTTGGCTCATTTTTGATCTAATTATCATTAGTTACGTGGTCGCCCCTGTGCGCTGTTTGCCGTCATAAGCGCACTCGCCGTTTAGCGGCAATTAGCTAAAATAAGCCACTAGGTTGTCCCAATAAAATTCGACCCACCCGGACTCGAGATCCGCGTACAGGTCTTCTGGAATGCCGGCCTGCGTAAAAACTAATTTGGTTTGTTGGCCTTCCGCGCTCAGCTCGAACGTTACCGTTGAATAATGACCTTGAGGCCAGTCGGCGGCTCGCCATTTTTGCTCGATTTTTTTGTCGGGAATCAGTTCGAGGGTCGTTCCGGAGGCCCAGCCATCGAAGGTAATAAACTCTCCTCCGACCTTCCGATCTATTATCGCCGGTGAATGCGTGAACTCCGCATGCTTCTTGGAATCCATGAGCGCTTCATAAACCTCGTGAGGAGTCGCTCTAAGCAAAACCGACTGCCTAAGCGTTTTTGTGTTCATTTATATCGCCATTGCACGAAGGCGTGGGCGTTTTGGTGCTTGTTGATAGCTGGCACTCGTGTAAATCGACGGAAAAAGATCCGCGGGCTCCAAATCTGGCGGAGCCCAAGTCCGAGATGTCATTTTGGGATCCGATTTGCTCTGCGAAACTGACTTAATCGCCCACGTCAGCAAAGAACGCGCTATATTTGCGCCTTCTTCACCTCTTGTATCGCCTTTGTCGCCATTTCTGGGGTCGCGTCTCCGGGAATGAGAGGCGTGAATTCTGGGTACGTCCCAAACTTCTTTGACACAATGAGCATCATCTCTGTCATTTGAGCCTCGTTCAGGTCGACCACTATGAAAATAGCGCGCATCCCGGCCTGTGAATACCACGCTTCAGGCGCGAACCGCTCCATAACATATCCGAGGATTTTCGCCGGCCCGCCTTCTTCGAAGTCCATGCGATTGCCAACTTCGGTCGGCACCTCGATGTACACTAAGTAACGCACGATCGATCACCTCGCGCACAAATCAACGTTCAAGGATAAGTCCTTTCACCCAGATTTCCCGCTATTTCGCCTTGACTAGAAAGGTAATACGCAGCTTTGAGTCCGTGCTTTTCGCGGCAAAAAAGCATCTCGAACACTGTTGCCAGTCGACGCGTCTAAGTAATTAGCGTCAATAAGACTTGGAAAAACCTTAGGGAGGATTATAAGGCCACAAGGAAGAGTAATGCATTTTGAGTTGCCTGCCGATGATCCGAAGCGGGCGATAGCCTTTTACGAGAAGGTGTTTGGCTGGACCATCACGAAGTGGGATGCGCCCATGGATTATTGGCTTGTCACGACAGGCAACGACGACGAACCGGGAATCAACGGTGCGATAATGCCGCGCAGGATGCCTGAGCAGGTGACGGTGAACACGATCAGCGTGGCGTCTGTTGACGACTTTACGAAAAAGATCGTGGACGCTGGCGGAAACGTCATGATGCCAAAAATGGCGGTCGCAGGTCAGGGTTATCTCGCCTACTGCGCGGACACAGAAGGGAACGTTTTTGGCGTCATGGAGATGGACCCATCCGCGAAATAGGTACCAGTTTGAACCGTACTGACGATCGTACCCGCGGCTAATACGCTTGCGGTAGCCGCGTCATCGAATGGTCGTATCATGTTCTTGCATAGTGGTAAGATGGCACTGTCGCGGCTCTGATGCGTGCCTTTGATCATGACATACGCAGCTTTCATTGGAGATTGGTCTGCGCTCTTAGTTCGCGTGGGCACATTAGCCACGCCTGCTGCGTCGCATGCTTTGTACAACATATAGAAACCTTCTGAAAAATATTTAACACTTCAACCTACGATTCGTCAAAAAGAGCTTGTTCTGGACCTAATTTCTTCGAACAGTCTTCATAAACTGGCGACGTCCTGTAGGATATGAAACGGCCTTGAAACGAATGAGAGGAGCATGCAGCCGCTAATACCTATTATGAGAACGCTCTAACAGACATGTTTAGGCAAGAGGTAGCGAGGCCACAGCGTGCGTTTCGACAATTGATTATCAAAGGGCACTGATACGACTTGTATTTCGCTTACTGGAAGTGACGTAGCTTTTATACACGCCGCGAAAATAGTACCTGGGGCGATCCGTGTCGCATGGCAAGCATTCTCATAACAGGTTGCAGGGGCGGCATAGGGCTCGATGTGGCCTGCCGGCTCTTGAAAAGGGGACACACGGTGTATGCAACCGTTCACCGTGAGATCTCCGTCAATGGCGTGCGAACTGCCTTGCAGTCGTGTGGCGAGAACTTCGTAGTGGACACACTTGATATAACGGAATCCAGCGACATCAACAAAGTGGATAACTGGGACATTGACGTCCTGATCAACAATGCAGCGATCGGCGATTCAGGGCCTTTAGCGGAAATAGATCTTGAGAGAGTTAAGGCTGTATGTGAGTCCAACGTGTTTTCAGCGTTACAGTTGACGCAAAGAGTCGTGCCGAAGCTCATCGCAAAGGGTGAGGGGCGGGTTATATTTATGGGCTCAATGGCAGGGCTTACTCCCACGCCCTTTTACGCGCCCTATGGGATGACCAAATTCGCACTCGAATGCGTTGTGTCCTCGTTACGCACGGAGTTGAAACCCTTTGGCATCAAAGTCATCATCATCAACCCAGGGGTGTACAAAACGGGCTTCAATGAGAGCTTGATGTCGCAGAAATACGAGTGGATGGGCGCACAGAGCCTTTACAAGGATCACATGGCATATATGCGGCGCAAGGAGTGGGTCCTAAAGCTCGAGTTACCAGGCACTTGGAGCATCGCGAGACAAGTGGTGAAAGCTGTAGAATCCCGATGGCCCAGGCGCAGGTACGTCGCTCCCAGGTGGGGGTGGGCTTTTCTTCCACTGCTTCGCTGGTTTGGGTAAAACCTCTAAACGCGCGTTACCCGCTTGCAATTTCGTGGCGAGCGTCACCACTTTCTTCGTCAAACTGCTGCACTCCTGAACGGTCTGATCATTAGGTGCGCCCGTGGCAACAGCGCCAAGGTGCCTCTCAGAGGAGATATGGCCGCCGCATACGACCATGCCGTGCATGATGAACTCCTAGAGGAGCGCCATAATGGTGGTTTCCCTCGCTCCTGCACGGTGTCCTGAGCTGACAAAAACAGCGCCGACCTTGTTTTCCAGTTGGCTCCTGACCCAAACCGAGTCATGGATGAACCTCTGAGCATCTCCTTCACTCAAATCTAATCTATTGGAAGAGTCACCGTCGCTTGCTCAGCTCATCTTTAACGGAAATTTCCTATCGACGTGCGGACGGTCAGGCTCAGCGTGAACCGTGCAATACTGGCACCCACCATCGGTCGCGAGACGACTTTGCACCTCGTCAGCGATCCGATCTGCGTCTTCGATAGATGTGCCCGGCGCGACGGCCACGTGCATCTCGAGGTGCACCATTCCCGGGCCGATGTACTCCCCGCGGAGCTCGTGCACCTGCTTGACGCCGTTCACTGCCTGCGCAATGTCTGCTGCGCGCGTCAAGAAGGCGGCATCGGGGGAACGCCCGAGCAGATATGATGCGTTGTGAAGCAGGAGGACAACCCCACTCGCGGCGATAATAGTGGCGACGATGATGACGGCGATCGGATCAGCGATGGGGTATCCCTGGATGAGGAATATGGTGCCAATGAGCACCGCGACAAGAGCGAGCTCATCGTTTATCAAATCGGTGAGTTGGGCGGTGGCCGCGGGCCCGCGGTAAGTGTGTCTGAACAACCCGATCAGCGGTGTCGCCTCCGCAACCATTGACAGCACGACGATGCCGATTGCGAGCGGCAGGTGTTGATAGGTGTTTGGAACCTGTCCGACAAGCTGGTTGAACGCCTCTTCGTACAGCTGGACGCTCGTGAATGAAATAAAAAGGGTCGCTGCCACGAGTGCGGCGACGTTCTGGGCGCGCGCGTGGCCATACTGGTGTGCTTCGTCGGCCGTCTTGCGGGAGTACACGAACGCCAGCACAATGAACGTCGCGATTACTAGATCGGTAAGCGAGTGCACGCTTTCTGCGAGAAGCGCGAGAACGCCGGTCATAAAGTACGCTACGAGTTTGATGGCGAAAACAAACACGTAGACGCCCACTGCGAGCTGCAGTGCCCTGAGTTCTCTGCTTGAAGAGGGTGGGTTAGCGCTCATCACAAATCTGCTAGTGTTAGTATCGCGTATACTTCATCCTATCGTTTGCTGCGGTTAATCTCCACAAAACTTGCAAAGGTCGCCTAGCACGAAGTGGCCTTCGATTTTTTAAGGGTTTAGCTTGACCTAAGCTGTCACCGGCCACCACGATGGTTCATTCTATCGTAATTATTAAATAGAATGATTAATAATGATAGAATCGCGATGAACGACCTTCAAACGATTTTAGAGAAGGGAACCCAAACAGCAAAGTTGTTTGGCATAGACTCAGAGAAAACACCACGGCTATCTGCTGCACTAGCCATTAACGTATGCCTAGGCAGTATCTGCTCGTGGAGCCTCATCCGGGCACCGCGCCAGAAGCTTTTTTCGGTAGATGCGGTAGCAAGTCGATTGGCGTTCATCGTATTTCTACGGTCTTTGCCATTCTGAAGCCGTTTGCTGAACGGCCCTTGGCAATGACAGTTGCTGCATTTGAGTAGATAACGTGACTAAAAAATATAGGAGACTCAATGATTATGACAGACGAATCAGGAACGATCGACGTCACCCAGGTGAAAAACCTGGACGTGACCGCAAACCCGGCGGCGCTCGGGCTGACAGCCTTCGGGATAACGACCGTCCTTCTGAACTTGGGCAATGCAGGGTACTTTGGGCTCGGCTCGATGATCCTCGCGATGGGGATCTTCTACGGGGGTCTCGGCCAGATAATTGCGGGGATCATGGAGTGGAAGAAGAACAACACGTTCGGCATGACCGCATTCCTGTCGTTCGGGTTTTTCTGGCTGACCCTTGTCACCCTTCTGGTTCTCCCGAAACTGGGGCTCGCTGATGCGACCAGTGCGAGTGGGATGGCGGCCTACTTTGCGATGTGGGGACTGTTTACGCTCGTCATGTTCATCGGCGCGCTCAAAACAACCCGCGCATTGCAAGTTGTCCTTGGCCTACTTACAGTGCTGTTCTTCATGCTGGCAATTGGTGAGATAACAGGGAATGCCACCATTACCCAGGTTGCTGGCTATGAAGGAATCATCACCGGTCTTTCGGCAGTCTATGCCGGCCTCGCAGAGGTGCTAAATGAGATGTACAAGAGGACGGTTGCTCCGCTGGGGTAAAGAGGACTCCGGGCACCATTCACCGGGATCCTCTTTTTTATCTTCTAAAAACCGGTGCGTTTGCGCAGATGAATATTTTGCGGGAACGAAGTAAATAGTCGATTTTACGAGAACCAACAAAGGATGCGGCATTATGGAGACAGAAGAAGATAAAGACCAAAAAATGAAAAGCGAACGGCAGGAGGACGTTTCCGTTCTCCTTAGAGAAGAGCGTCTCTTCACTCCGCGGAAGGAAGTGACTGATCTCGCGTACGTGCAAGACTGGGATACCGAGCTCGCTGCAGGAGAGGACATCGAGGCGTACTGGGCTGAAAAGGCTCGGCAGTTCGAATGGTTTGCGCCGTGGACACAGACCCTCGACACGAGTGAGGCACCGTTTTACAAATGGTTTGTCGGCGGTAAAACGAACATCGCGTACAACGCAGTCGACCGCCATGTCCGGACTGACAAACGATACAATCTTGCTCTCCTCTACGTCAATGAACGCGGCGACGAGCGGAAGATCACGTATTATGAGCTGTACAGGGAGGTCAACAAGGCAGCAAACGCACTCAAGAAGCTGGGAGTTAAAAAGGGCGACCGCGTTGCGCTCTACCTCCCGTCGTGCGTAGAATCGGTCGTATCCATGCTTGCCTGCGCGAAGATTGGCGCTGTGCACAATGTCGTGTATGCCGGGTTCAGCGTGCACGCCTTAGCAGAGCGAATTAACGACGCTAAGGCAAAGGTGCTGATAACGGCGGACGGAACGTTCAGGCGAGGGCAGGTGATCGACCTGAAGGCGGTCTCAGACGAGGCGGTCAGCAGCTGTCCGAGCGTCGAGACGACGATCGTCGTAAAACACGCGGGGAATCCGATAACGATGTCTGACCTGAGCGGAAAAGAGGTGTTTTTTCACACCCTGATCGAGGGGGAACCGGCCGAATGTCGGGTCGAGCCCATGGACGCCGAAGATATCCTCTATATCCTGTACACCTCGGGCAGCACAGGAAAGCCAAAGGGCGTCGTGCACGCGACAGGCGGCTACATGGTTGAGACCGCGACTTCGCTTAAGGACGTCTTTGATATCCACGACGATGATTTGTGGTGGTGCACAGCGGACATCGGGTGGGTCACGGGACACAGCTACGTCGTGTACGCGCCGCTGCTCCTGGGGACCACAACGCTTGTCTATGAGGGGGCCCCTGACTACCCGCAACCTGACGCCCTTTGGAGCATCGTCGAACGGTATGGGGTCACGAAGTTCTACACCGCCCCGACAGCGATTCGGCACTTGATGCGGTTTGGCGACAAGTGGCCACAGTGTCGTGACTTGCGATCACTCAGAATACTCGGCACCGTCGGGGAGCCAATCAACCCGGAGGCGTGGATGTGGTACTACACGCACGTCGGCAATGAGCGCTGTCCGATCATGGACACGTGGTGGCAAACCGAAACGGGAAGCTTCATGATATCCCCGTTGCCGACGGCTCCACTGAAACCCGGATCAGCAACCAAGCCATTGCCAGGGATCCGCGCAGACGTGGTCGATATGGACGGGAAACCGGTGTCTCCCGGGAAGGGTGGATTTCTTATCATAACCACGCCGTGGCCTTCGATGCTCAGGACGCTCTACAAGGACCCCGAACGGTACGTGAAAACATACTGGGAAGTGATTCCCGGTGGCGTGTACTGTCCAGGGGATATTGCGCGGAAGGACGAGGACGGGTACCTCTGGATTCAAGGGAGGGCCGATGACGTGCTCAAGATCGCCGGTCATCGGGTCGGAACGAGCGAGGTCGAATCTGCCTTCGTCAGCCACGCCGCTGTGTCAGAGGCCGCGGTCATCGGGAAACCCGACCCGATACGAAACGAGGTCATTAAAGCGTTTCTCATCCTCAAAGAAGGACGTACCGGTGATGCGGACGTGATGGAGGAGCTTAAGAAACACGTGCGACACGAGTTAGGACCGGTTGCCGTGGTTGGAGAGATCGTCTTCGTGCAATCCCTTCCCAAGACGCGCAGCGGGAAGATTATGCGGAGGGTGCTCAAAGCACGAGAGCTTGGTATTGACGCTGGTGATGTGACTACGCTTGTAGAATGAGCTTCTGCTGGCTTTTTTCCAGAACGATCAACGATCTTCACTAAAAACGCGATTCCATCGTCACAGCTTGTTTGACAGATCTCTGCACTCGTGCCAGCAAGTTCCAGGAACTCACGTGGGAGCCTGATAATGGGGTAGGCGTGAGATCTTGGGCTTTGAAAGCTTATGGTGTGCGTGCAGATCGGTTGCATTAGGGGAACACATCGCAAGCGCATACCGGTTATGATTCGCGGTAGCAGCGTTTCAAGAACTAGTTGCGCAGCACCCCAGAAGAAGAAAACCCGCCAAGAACGAGGAGGCGCAAGTTAAGCGGCCGCAACGAAACGGATATATAGGGCGCCCCGCACTTCTTAACCCGTCCTTGGTCGTGAGGCGGGCAGTGCAATGGTTGAACGGAAATTCGTCTGGGCGACGCTCTCCATTGCCTCTCTCGCTAGCTTCATCATCGTTATCGATTCGTTTTTCCTGAACGTCGCCATCACGACACTGGTGCGCGACCTGCACACCACCGTGGAGGTCATCCAAGGCATCATCGCGGCGTACGCGCTCACCATGGCGTGTCTCATGCTGCTCGGCGCCAAGCTTCAGAACGTCTTGGGGAGGAAGAAGACCTTTCTCTACGGCGCGTTCATTTACGGCGTGGGCACCACGATTGCCGCGTTGAGTCTCAACGCCCCCATGCTGCTTTTTGGCTGGTCACTGCTTGAGGGGTGTGGGGCGGCGCTCATGTTGCCGGCGACGGCGGCGTTCATCTCCGCCACGTACGAGGGCGATGAGCGCGCGTTCGCATTCGGTATCTGGGTGGCAATCGGTTCGGTCGCGGCAACCGTCGGCCCGCTCTTAGGCGGTTTTCTCACGACGTTCCTAAGCTGGCGTGTCGGCTTCGGCATTGAGGCGGTCATCGTCGTGGTGATATTCGCGTACTCTGGCCGACTCACCGAATCGGCTCCGACCATCGGCTGGCGCGATCTCGACATCGTTGGGTTCGCGCTCTCGGCGGCAGGCTTCTTCTTGATCGTCGCCGGGACGTTGCTGCTCAACGATCTAAGCGCGTGGGGCATCGTGCCAATCCTCGTCGGTGCGGGGCTCCTCTTGCTCGCCTTCTTTGCGCTGTGGCAGCGACGCCGGATGCGTCACGGGCAAGCCCCGCTCACCGACATCTCGCTCTTCAGGAAGAGCACGTACAGCGCCGGGAATATGGCGAACCTCATTCTGCGACTCGGCCTCGCGGGGACGCTCTTCATCCTTCCGGTCTTTTTGCAGGCCGTTGCCGGTTTGAGCGCCTTTATGACGGGCGTCGCGTTTGTCCCGCTCACCGTTGCGTTGCTCGTCGTTTCACTCAGCTCGGCGCGGCTGTCGGCTCGCATAGCGCCGCGCTACCTTGTCCCTATCGGATTTCTCGTGGCCCTCTCAGGCTCAATTCTGCTTCGAGGTGTGTTCAGCCTTAACACCCAGATCGTTGACATTTTCCCCGGGACGATATTGATCGGCGTCGGGCTCGGGCTGTCACTTGGCCCACTCAACAACCTCATCCTGTCATCGGCCTCTGATGCGCAACAGGCAGATGCGTCTGGCGTCGTGAATACGACAACCAACCTTGGGAACTCGTTAGGCACGGCCGTCATCGGCGTGCTGCTCTTGGTTAGTATCTACGCCGCGCTTGGCCCTGCCGTCCAAAAGGCCTACCCCGGCCAGGTGACGGCACAGGACGTCAAGGCGCAGCTCCCCGCATGGGTGCACACGCTCAAAACGACGAACTTGCCGGTCGCCAAGGGAGAGGAGAACACCGCGACGCAGATCGTTAACGACACGATCAGCACCGCCATGCAGCGCACGGTAGACGGCATCTCGGTTTTTCTGTTTGCCGGATTTCTCGTCTCGCTTTTTATCGGTCGTCAAAAGCCCGCCGCCCCGGCGCATTAAGTTCGATTCGACTGGTTTCGGTAAGCTCGTTCGTGCCGGCGTTCACGAAAATGAGCGCTCGGCGTGACAGCGAGGAGATTGTCTCTCACGGAGCCAAGGGAGGGGCAAACTGAGTGTTGTCGTTCAGCTGCGCTGCGGTCTGCTACGAGAGTTCTTTTCGTAATTCACAAAGCGCATCAATGCGACTAGAAGATCGTATTCACCAAACGTGAGCTGATCTTTTTTCGCTCAGTTTCAGCACTTTCCTACAGTTGAGTAATCAACGAAAACATAAATTGGACAGGTAGCATCCAAACCTTAATATTCAGTCTTATGTTTTTAACTTGCGAGGGAGCTTATGACTGGAGTTATGGAACGCTGTCCGCGTCAGGGTATGGAGAAGAGCTAGTCAAACCTGTTGAATGAAAGGTCAGGGTTACGATCATAAGTGAGCGCGCGACCGGGCTGTACAACCCTGCGGACTCGTGATAGTCTGCCACACAGCAGTCGAGGCAGAAAGAGCTATATTGCTTAGACATGGAAGGTGGTCAGACCCCTTGAAATTCTACATACCGGGCCAGGGGGTTACCAGGTCTTGACCAGAGATTCCCAAAGGAGAATAAGGTGCCAGTCCATCTGAATGGAAGCGTCAGCCGTAACCAACTGCAGGACCGTTTTAGGCAGGCGATAAGCGACCCTCTCGGTCAGGCACAGCAAATAGGCGCAGCGGATATCGTTGTGGGGATTCCCTTCTACAATGAAGCGGACTCGATTGGTCACGTATTGAGGACGGCCGTCCAGGGACTGAATCAATACTATCCCGATGCGAAATCGGTGATCGTAGCCGCTGGGTCGCCGGCGGGCGGAAAAGCGCTCCAGGCCATCAACTCCACGCGTCTGGGGAAGAAATCCCCTGTGGAGCGGATCGCCTTCAAATTCGATGACGACCTGCTGGATGGGAAGGGCTGGAGCATCCGGGCGATCATGGAGATCGCGGATCAACTGGGGGGCGATCTGGTCCTGCTGGAGGCCGATCTGACCAGCCGAAGAAGCAAAAAAGAAGTGGTGGGGATGGCCCCGGAGTGGATTCGGTCTTTGCTCGACCCCGTCAAGCGTGGTCAGATGGATCTGGTGGTCTCCCGGTTCAATCTGCATTATCCTGATGTCATCGCCCACGCCAATCTGACGTATCCACTGCTGAGTTCGGTATACAACTCTCCGGTCTATTCCCTCGTGGGCGGCCTCCGGGGTATCGCCCACCAACTGCTTCGGGTTTATCGGGATGAAGCGCGCCGCAACTGGAGCACAACAACCGGCGGACACGGGATAGACGCCTGGATTGTCACCAACGCTATCGTCACCAACGCACGAATCGGCGAAGCCAATCTCGGAGTGAAAATCGATAAAGAACCAGGTGGGAAGTGGGAACTGGTGTTCCGGCAGGTGACCCGATCGCTGTTCGATCAAATTCTCAAAGACCATGAGTGGTGGCAATCGACTCAAATAACTGAAGAGCCGCCCATTCTGAAACGATTACCGACAGTCGGCGTTCGGAAACCGCACCGGCCTATGGCGGCAGAGATGGCTCCGGATGTGCTGATGGCCAAATACCAGGGGGGTTTCAACCGATTCCATTGGCTGTACGATAAGATATTCCCGGCTGAGATCTGCCGACAACTGGAGAATATGGCTGAGGTCCAAGCAAGAGAGTTCAAATTCTCAGCCGCCCTATGGGCAACCATCCTGTATGATTTGCTTTTGGCCTATGCCTTCAATCGAGACTTCACCCAGGATGATCTGTTCGATTCTCTCATTCCCCTGTATGACGGTTTCACCGGCAGCAACTTGATCGAAATCGAAGCGCTGAGAACCGAACTGGAGTCGACCGCTCCTGTGAACGTCGACCATCTCATTTCCATCGAAGCCGAGTCGCGGATAGAAGCGCTGGTGGATGAGTTCCTCGTGCAGAGGCCGACATTCGTGGCGACATGGCAGGAGCAGGCCGAAGCGCTCAAACCCCCGGTGCCCCAGGTGACCTATCGGGAGTTCATTCCCGGCGTGCCTCTGGTGGTTCCGTCGCAGATGCCTGCTCCCGATGGTGGGATCGTGACGGCGAACAGTATTTATTATTCGGTGTTTGCCAGACGCCGCCAAGAATTCGAGCATTTCGTCTATGAGCGGCTGGGAGTCCGGCGCGAAGCCAGCTCTCAGGAAACGTCTCTGGCTATCCAGCAATTCCTCCTCTCGGTGGAGAACCGCCTTTTCCCCGATGCCGATCTCTCGACCATCGAAGGCACCCAACAGGTGGTCGACGCCATTTTTGCCGACCTCCCCCCTCAGGATGCTTTCTCCCTTGTTCCCGAAATGATCTCTGCGATATTGGCGCAGATGCCGCCGACAGTTCTGCCGATCAAACTCGGTTTTGACACTCTGGATGAACTCCAGCAAAAATTCGATCCCCGGGACGTTCTGGCTCTGGTTAGCTGGGTTGAGGATCGACACTACGTCGACGGTCTCTGGAGCATCATTCGGGAGACCATACGTCCCGAACATTCTGGCCCCTGCGATATCAAGTCGCTCGTGGTCAATGGCGATGATTTCCCGTCGCTGGTGGAGATGAAGGATTCTTCCGCCCTGGATAAACTGGGCTCCACCATTTTGGTGACCAGCCTTCATAAGGGGATGGGCGGTGAACTCCCCCGGCTGCGATACCTGACGACCATTGTCAAGAATATCGTTGAGGCTGAAATGTTCGGTCAGGTGTGGCAGAGATTTGCTTCGGAGCGAAAGAACTTTGGCCGGAAGGTCATCGAGTCGATTGAGGGCCACTGGGGAAGAAAACCTCTGTCGGCGTACAGTATGTTCGAAGCCGCCATCCACCGATCAGTGGCCACGCGCCTGCGCCAGATGGCTGAGGCCATCGCCACGAAGAATCCGGGCAATAAGGATCGATTGACGCTAGCCGATGATCTCAGATCGGTAGCCGATTCCTATCATCTGGCATTGTCGCTCCCCGATGGCGGCTTTGTGACGTGCTCTGCATGGTCGTGGGCGAGCTACAGCTTCAAAGGGGGTAGGACTTCCCCACCACCCCTCTCAGCGCACGTTGAGACGGACTGGACATCCCGGGAGTTCCTCCTCGAATATTTCAAGGCTGTTGGAGGGAACGTCGAAGACTTGGGAGAGAAGGTGACCGAGTTGATGGGGCAAGGAAGGGCACGGGAAGATTTGGCTCAACTGGTGCTGGGAACGGGAAAGGAAGCCAGCGAAATCATGCCCAAAGCAACAGCAGGTCCCATCGAAGGGCAGCCTACGGCCGGCATGCTGAAGCGGTATGCGCATAATCCGGTGCTCGAGTCCGTCAAAAACCATCCCTGGGAATCCAGATATGTGCTCAATGGGGGCGCTATCAAATTGGAGGGCAAAGTCTATCTGGTTTACCGCGCCGTCGGCGAAGACAACGTCTCGCGGCTAGGTCTCGCCGTCAGCGACGATGGATTCAGATTCAAACAGCGGCTCGATCATCCCATCTTCGCGCCGGAGGAAAAAGCGGAAGCGCAAGGGTGCGAGGATCCTCGTCTGACGCGGATAGGGGAGCGTATTTACATGACCTACACCGCCTACGATGGCATGATCGCCCAAGTCGCCCTCGCGTCAATTCCGGTGGATGCTTTCCTGCATAGACGCTGGAACGCCTGGCAGAGACACGGCACGGTCTTCCCGGGAATCACCAACAAAGATGCCGCCTTGTTTCCCGAGCAGTTCAACGAGAAGTTCGCCATGCTTCATCGCGTGGATCCGCATATGTGGGTGACCTTCTCTCCCCACCTGAGCTGTCCCTGGCCCAGAAAGATGCATAAAATACTGGCGGGAGCCACCTCCGGGATGATGTGGGATGCGACCAAGATCGGTAGCGGGTCCCAGCCGATCAAAACCAGGTTCGGCTGGTTGCTCATCACCCACGGAGTCGACTATGCGCATATCTATCGGCTGGGGGTTATGCTAGTGGACCTGGAAAATCCCGCCAAACTGCTCTATCGATCCCCTAACTTCATTCTGGAGCCGGAAGACGAATGGGAGCTGGGCAAGGATGAGCGGTCGTGGGTTCCCCGCGTCGTGTACACGTGTGGAGCTGTTCCACGAGATGGGGAGAAAAGCATCCTCGATGCGGATGATGAAGTGATCGTCTACTATGGCGCTGCGGATTCGGTGATCTGTGCGGCCACTGCTTGCGTTGGGGACCTGATACCGGAGAGGCTCCGCTGGGAAAGGCGAGGTTACACGTGGTCTTAGATTAACCCTCACTTGCAACAAAGGGTGCCGTCAAGCGTAGCAGTTCGGTCAACAATATATGATCGACTATGTACGAGAGGACGATTCAGCGTACTTTTGCATATTTTGAGCAATGACGATGATCACCTCAGCGTTTCTCTTTTTTGACTTCTGCCGAATCGGTCGAATGATGTCAAAGTATTACGATTGTGCTAAAGTAACGGCGATCCCACGGAATCACTCGGAAAATACGACGTTGGCGGGTGAGATCGCTTTAATGTTCGATCGCGGCAGCAAAATAGATGTTTCTCCCGGAGGCTTTCAGGGGAATCCCATACACCATACTGCATCCTTTGAACATCCCGAGTTTCATTGCGGCAACGCCGGCGGTATACATGACACGATTGTCCACATTATGGATGCTCGCCGTTTTCACCGCTGACCCTACAGCAATGCCAAGGTCAGTAACCTTGAACACGCAGTTCGGACCTTTGTAATCCGTTTTATTGGCCTTTGCCGCTGCACCGGCTATTTCCATATCCTTGCAGCTTACGTACCCGCATCCACCACAGTTCAGTCCGAGTGACTTCTCCCCGCTTACTCCGATGAGGAACGTTGCATCACTGACTTTGACCTGTTCACCGTTGATCCGAAAAAAGTCCATGTCGGTTTCGGCGGCGATTTGGATCATCTTCTCGGCGATCTTCTCCTGGTCTTTGCCCGTGACGATCTCAATAGTGATTGAATCGAGTCCTACGGCTTTCGGTGCGGTCCGTGCTGCCAGCGCCATAAGTCCGGCAACGGTTTTTACTGCTTCTGTTTCTGCAGACATACCGGATTATTAGTATTACACAAGAAAAGTATTACGCCACCTGAAACACTTTTTTAGCCGCTAATTCTGTCAAAATCGCTCTTGATGCTTCTAGCAGCCAGCATTCCCGTAGAAAATGCCGCTTGCAGATTATAGCCCCCCGTATCCCCGTCCACATCCAAAACATCGCCCACCAGATATAGTCCTTTGACCAGTCTAGACTGCATGGTTTTGGGATCGACCTCAGCGGTTTCCACTCCGCCTCTGGTGCACATGGCCAGGTCAAAGCCACAAACATCGGATACGACCAGAGGTAGACCTGTCAGATTATCAATCAATCGATTTCGCATCTTTCGGGTCAATTGAGCCGTTTGCAGGTCTGAGGCAATCCCCGAGATCTCCAGCAATCTCTTTGTCAAACGGGGTGGGAGTGGCACACCAGCAGGCACAAAGTTAGGCAGACTTGCCAACACAGACCGTAAGCTCCTTCCACCATTACGCCGTGCCCTTTCCACGAGCCATTCCTCCAGTGCCTCTCGTCTGTCCTCCGGCACAAAAGAGAGCTTAATTACGTCTTCTGCTCTGATATATCTGGATAGGTCCAAGATTCCTGGGCCCGAGAGTCCATCATGGGTGAAAAGAATATCGCCCCGATATTCTTTGATTTTTGCATGGCGATAGAGCGAGATCTTCATATCCGAAAACGAGAGACCAGCCAGCTCAGAGAAAGGATATTCCTTTATGAAAATTGGGGTTAGAGCCGGACCGATCTCAGATATGCTGTGGCCAAGAATGCCGGCAAACCTGTAGCCGTCTCCGCTCGATCCCGTGGCTGGATAGGAGCATCCCCCTGTGGCTATCGCCAACAGCTTGGAGTGATAGCTGCCACCAACACAGCCCACAAAAAAACCATCCCCCCTCCTGGTTATGGACGTGACAGCCTGGCTGCACTTGATAACTACCCCCAATTCCTGGCATTGCAGGGTCAAGATATCCAGCACATCTCTTGCCTGCATAGTATCTGGGAATATCTTACCCCCCCTTTCTTGGACCATGCCCAGCCCCCGGTCTTTGAAGAAGGAAATGAGATCGCGGTTCGTGAAGCCGAGAAGAGCCGGGCGCAGGAACCTGCCATGATTTCCATAGTGGTCAAGAAAGTCCTGAGTATCTCCATCGTGAGTTATATTGCAGCGGCCAAAACCTGATATCAGGAGCTTATGCCCCGGGGAATTCTTTCTTTCTATAATCACTATTTTTTTATCATTCTGCATGGAGTTTATGGCGCAAAAAAGCCCGGAAGGCCCGGCTCCGACAATAATCAGATCGTAGTCTTCGGGTCCAGGCAAAAGCGCATCCCTCTCGCCGGTTTCACGTACATCATCTGGCTTAGCTCGGATTTTTTTATGAAATTTTGCCAAAGGAACCACTCTACAATACTTGCCACTGTCATCATTTGGAGCATTTTGTTTGGCCTGACTTACCTCTCCTGTTTTATCAACAGTTGCCTCTTATTGTTAAACGAGCGCTATTAACAACCAAATATACAGCTTCATCCGATGAAGTGCTTTTATAGATTCCACATCTAAATAATAAGGAGGCATTTAAAAAATAAGGAGGATATTTTATGTTAGAAACGAATCAACATTTTAAGGGTGAAAACGGCTTGGCGTTAACCAATGTAGAATGGCTTCTCGACCATCATACTACAAAATTGCAGGAACGGCGTAACACGGTTGATGAGTTAAATCTTAAACCAGGAGATGTAGTACTGGATTTAGGATGTGGACCAGGCTTATGGACACACCTACTAGCAGAGAAGGTGAAGCCCAATGGGCGAGTTGTTGGGCTTGATTTCTCACCAGATTTAATAAATTACGCTGTGGAAAAACTGGAAAAAGATCCCCTTAGTAACATCATTGAGTTTCGAAAAGATGATTTCCACGATGCCTCCTTTGACAATGATACCTTTGATTTAGTCTTTTTCAGCAACTGTTTTGCTTATGTCACAGATTATTTTAAGATTATCGAAGAAATGAAAAGAGTGACTAAGAACGGTGGAAGAATTGCCGGTAAGGATTTTGATGGTGGCCTTTTTATTGTCCATCCCATCGAGCCTCAGTTGTCTTTAAAAATCTTAACAGCAGCGGCCCAGGCTCTTAAAGAAAATCCCCTAGAACCTCCATTTGATAACTTTACCGGGCGAAAATTGCATGGGCTTTTTTTACAGGCAGGCCTAAAAGATGTATCTACTAAAAGCCATGCCATACAAAAACTCTCACCTCTCATTCCAGAAGCAAAACGCTATATTGCAGGTAATGCAGAATGGCACGCTAAAATAGGAACTCCATATTTATCAGAAGAAGATCTTAAGCAGTGGCGAACACACTTTGATCCCAACTCCGACAATTATATCCTTGATTTGGAAGAGTTCTATTTCTGTATGCTGGAAGTGCTAACGATAGGTACGACGTAAAAGGTTACCCAAAGGCAAGATCAGAATATCAAGAAAAATATGTCTTATGGCCCGGGGATTTCAGATGCTAACGTTTCTAATACAAGTGAGTTCCCGCATTCGGAACAGAACTTGTCCTCTTGAGTTACACCTTTCCCACAATTTGAACGGAAGTTAGCCGCCAGCCGTCGGGGCGTTGATAGCCCTACTTCAATGATCGCGTGACGGATAGTCCGCGCCAAAAAAACAGGGGCATATCGTGAATATAGAGCTGCCGTTGTATCATTACTGATATATGCAAAACCGAGGGTCTAACAATGGCTATTAACTTGGATAAAGCAGCAACGAAGATTACAAAAGCGTTACGCCGAGATAATACCCCCGATAAGGCCAGATATAAGGACAATGTCGGTTGGTGGATGAACCGTTATGAGGCGCTAATTACGACCGAGGCGGAAGACGTCGTACGAAACGCGGCAACGATGTTTAACGACGCGGCCGCCCTGAGGGATGGCGCAGTTGACTTACTCGCGCAGTTAGATCAAGAAGTTAACGAGACGGAGCGCGAAATAACGCGCCTGGGTGGAATCGCGTTTATTGAACAATTGCAGCCGACGATCAAAGAACGAAAGGCATACCTCGATAATTTGTATGAATCGCTCACGCGAGGGCGGCCCAAAGAGAGGCAGGAGAATCCGTGATTAACCAAGAGATAGCCGCAACACATACCCGCTAACCGCTAAGCATCATAGCTAGCGGTACAGGTTTTTTCGATATTCTAGCACCCGATCGACCTGCTCTTTTTCACGGTAGTCGGAGATTTTCTTCATGCGCGTTGCCGAAAAGGGACTTACCGGCAATAACGGTTGCTATTTTGAACGTGGTCTTTCTCAGAGGGGTGGTGCAAGGAAATCAGTAGACAAAGCGGCAATCTCTCTGCCGCATGCGGCTAAAAAAAGAGGTACTCATCGCTGTAATGAGCCAACACGAGAAGATTACAGCAGGTGCCTGACCACAAGAACGTCAACAGGACGGCGTTGTTGCAACTCTCAACTTTGGCACGCACCTGGCAAACTGCGAGTAAAGCCTTAAATCTTTATAGCCGAATTAGTAGCAGCTAAGTTGTCTGTTGTGGTTTGACAGCCGCGAGAGCCTTATCTGCGCCTGCGAGTTTTGGCGTATGTCCGGTACATGGTGACAAGGTTTAGTGAAGCATTGCACGAAGTGCCACCGCCGCGAACATAACGCGTGCATTGAGTGCGGTAAATGCATGCCAAAGGTGCCGTACCATGACAAAAGGAGCGCCGCACCTACTTGGTAGAAGCGCTGACTAGCAATCTTTATTGTTCAAACGCGTGCCGCGAGAAGGCGTACCGCAGGCGTAAGAAATGAATCATGAAAGAAGAACGACGTAAGCAGGGTTCCCTGCTCACACTACGGGCCAGACAGTTAACGCTTGAGCTGTGGGTGCCCTGGCGATTGATAAGAAAATGAAAGCTAAATCTAAAAAGAACATCAAGAAGCGACGCGAGGACGTGCCAGGCCGACCTATTAAAGGCAATAAATGGACTCGTTTCGCTGAGACTGAGACGAAAAGATGACTATGGAAATACAAGAAGAATTCGCCGCCGATATGAGGCACATACGCGCCGACCTGAGCGACATTAAAGAGCTAATGCCGGCAATGCTCCAGGACCTCCGCGTGATGGAGCAGTGCACGAGAGAATAATATGTACCATTTAAGCGCGTCGCGCGTGGGTGCCTTGCATCGTTCTCCGTGTCCTCAACGATACGGGCGGGTTTGTGCATCTCCCGCCAATATCCGCGACAGCATCGTGATTGATGCCGTTCCTTTTTCAATGAGGAGATAGCGACGTAAGCACGCACGCGCATTTCCTCAGGAGCAAGCGTCGAGCCGGGCGTTATCCGCTAGTCTGATAATTCCCAAAATAGATCTATTGGGAAATAACGCCTGACCCAGACCCGTCCGTTGATCTCCGTCCTTTTTGCTCTCCATGCTCTCTAGCTTAAGCCTTTATAAACCAACAGGGGAAGCGTATGGTTGAACCGCGGGACACTATTAAAATTGAAAATGTGGTAGCCTCAACCGGCATTGGAATAGAGATAAACCTCAAGCAAGCCACGCTTGCGTTAGAGGGTGCAGATTATGACCCCGAACGGTTTCCGGGCCTCGTTTATCGGACCAAGGACCCGAAGACCACCGCGTTAATTTTCCGATCGGGAAAAATTGTCTGTACGGGTGCAAAGAGCATAGATGAGGTTCATAAAGGCCTTGAAAATCTATTTCAAAGTCTACGAAATATCGGAATCGACGTGAAGGGAACGCCGGAGATCAAGGTGAGCAACATCGTCGCGTCAGCAGATCTTCACTCAGTTTTGAATTTAAATGCGATTGCCACCGGTCTCGGGCTTGAGAACATTGAGTACGAGCCCGAACAGTTTCCCGGCCTCGTCTACCGGTTATCAGAACCTAAAGTGGTGATTCTTTTGTTTGGTTCCGGCAAACTGGTTATAACCGGAGGGAAAAAACCCGAAGATATGGTCAATGCGGTCGATCGAATCGTTGAGGAGCTTAACAGCTTAAGCCTTATACGCTGAACGATAATCCCTGAATCAGGACGCTCAAAGGCACCGATTGTATCTGCGCCGAGCGTGAGAGTGGGGGCGTTCAGTATGTGCGCTCCTTGTCAGCGGATGACCGTCAACCTCTATCGGAAAGATGTTTCCCCCCACGACTGGTTCAGATTCTAAGCCAAGGCAAAAACGCGCCACGCCGCGTTCAGTGATCCGCAAGGGACTTTATTATCTAAAGGAGACTAGATATGGTGTTTTTTTAAGGAACTGTGAGAAGTCCTTCAGTCCGCATCCCGTGTTATTCAGAGGCCATACTTTCGTGATTCAAAAAAGTTATTTAAGGGCGAAAAAAGGGGTATGCAGAAACGGAGCCCCCCCTTAACGCTTTGACATTGCCTGTTCCAACTCAAAGAAAAGTCGCAAGGCATGATTGCGGCAGGACTATCCGTCATAGGAATTGTTAAGAGTGATATAAACATCGAGGGCATAGAGGGTTAAAAATGGCATGCTGCCGTCCAAGTCAAACACAGATAGCGCGTGATGGCGTTAAGGGAATAATCATATCGACAATAGAGGTTAACGGCGCGCCCGAAACCGCGCTTATTGATAAAAATACGAGTTACGTGGTCGCTAAGTATAATACGCTCCGGGGGGCGCTAAATGGACATACCTATTTTTGCGATGCGGTCGCTAAATCCTACGTGATAAAAGACGCCTGGGATGATGAGGTAACTCTCGTACCGCGCGACGAGAACGACCCCTATTATTTAGAGAGTGTCAAGATAAGCGCGGATAGGTGTTTTTAAAAATATGGCATTTTATGACATCACGTTTCGCGATTCGTTCGGATCAACTGTTAGTATGTCCGAATTTCGTGGAAAGGTTGTTCTCATTGTTAACACAGCGACCAAATGCGGTCTGGCGGGTCAGTTTAAAGAACTCGAGGAACTTCACCAGACTTACAAAGACAAGGGACTTGTGGTGATTGGCTTTCCTTCTGACCAGTTTAAACAGGAGCCAGAGACAAATGAGACCATGGTCAAAGCGTGCCTGATAAATTTTGGCGTAACATTCCTCATCTCCGAGAAAATAAACGTTAACGGTAAAGATACCCATCCTCTCTTTGTTTATCTGAAAAAAGAGTTACCCGGGGGTATTCTTGGAAGCAACATAAAGTGGAATTTTACAAAATTCTTGGTTTCCAAAGAAGGTGTGCCTTTTAAGCGGTATTCGCCAACAACAAAACCCGTTGAAATAGAAGGAGACATCATCAACCTATTGGATAAGTGATACTTCTTCAATCTCAAGTAGATAGGTGGATTTGGAATAAATAGTTTGATCAATTGCATTTATAGCGAAGGTGAGCTCATCTTCGAGCATTCTACATGAAATATACTTAAGATGGGGATGTGGCCTCACCTCGTGAACACTACTTTTTTGCAACACTTCATATATGGATCATATACGTCTTCAGGCAAGGGATGCTTGTGATGCTTCAAGTCGATTCCACTATGGAAGAAGCTTCTCCCTGCTGATGAGTTTACTTGAAAAGACAAACAGCGCGATCGCCAGAGCGGCGATGACGACGGCTTCAGCGAGATCTACCACGACTACTGCGACAAAAGGTAGAGTCCACGGGGTTAAGTACGCGGGCACCACCAGCAACCCCCCCAAGGCGAGGCCTAACGGCTGATTTGCCCCCGCTCTCGGCTTTTGCAATGAGCTGAACGTCATCATAGCCATCGTATCGAAAGATACGAGGGAGAGGGACAAAGCGGCGGCAAGGGCCGATGCCTCGAGAGGGACGGTGAGGTCTCCTCTCAGAATCAATCCCACAGCAACGTTTGCAACGGCCACCGCTATCATAAGGAGTGACACGAGAATGACCCCCGCTTTCAGGTAGCGCTTGTAGATGTCTCCTTGATTCATCCCGAGCGAGAGGAAATACTCGAGCACGCCGTTATTCTTGTCGTAGACGTAGAGCAAAATGACGGACGTCGTAAGCGTCACAGCGGCGATAGCGGTCAGCGCGACGGAGAGAAGCGAGAGTGACGTCCCGACGTCGATGCCGCTATTCCCGGGCACCCCTCCTAGGAATGCGTTGCCAAAATTTGCCGTGAGGATAGCCATTGCCGCGAAGAATGTCGCAAACACGATGTACGATTTACTCAGAGCGAATCCTCTCGTAACGATGATTATTCCAGGATCGCGTCCCAATTGGCGCAAAACGTTGTTCTTCACGCGTTCACCGGTTACGCCGTTTCAAACAGCTCTTGCAACGGGTTTTCGAGCTGCCGCATCTCCGTCACCAGTACCCCGTTTTCGATTAGCTTCGTTAGGATCCGTCCTGCCTCTTCGGGGTTCGAAACGCTGAGGACGTAGTAGCCCTGCTCTACCCGCTTCGCGTCCACGATTTTTGAAATGTCCGTTGAGGTCCTAATTCCCACCCTGTATTCTCTCAGTTTGATGTTTGCGATCTTGTCGGCGAGCGCAATGGTTCCATCCTTAATCAAGATGAGGTTCGTGCCGATATCGCTCGCTTCGTAGAGGTTGTGCGTGGAGTACAGGACAATCTTATCCTTGCTCAGCTTAATGAGGATATCTCTGATCTCCTTCGAGTAGCCGGGGTCCAGGTTTGAGGTGGGCTCGTCCATCAAGTAGAGGTCGCGCTCCCTAAGGAACACCTTCGCAACTGAGACTCTCTTCTTCTGTCCCTGCGAGAGGTCAGAGACTTTTGTATCCCTGAGTTCCTGAAGGTGTAGCAGCGCGAGAACCTCCTCAGCGCTTCCTCCCTGCACGTTGGCGTAAAATGTGAGAGCGTTGTATACCGTCATCTCCTCCGGAATCGCGTTGTAGTGCGAGAGGTAGTTTATCCGCTTTCTAACGTCCCGGGACGAGGTCACGTTTTCGCCGTCAAACACGACTTCGCCCGAATATGGCTCTAAAATGCCGGCGATCGTCCTAAACAGTGTCGTTTTCCCGGCGCCGTTTGGACCTAACACTACGTATATCGACGGCTCGTGTATCGTGAGATTTACGTCGTGCAAGACGGTTTTTTTGTCGTATCCAGAGTTCACGTTGCGCAATTCTAACGTGTGCACGTTCAAGACTCCTAAGGCGCTCTCTCTGACGTACTCTTGCGCTAAAGCGGTGGGCTTAGATTATCTCACTTTTGGTCGTCGCACTGACACCGGCAAACGAGCTTATGAGTCCGGAAAGTACAGCTGATGTCTGTCGCGAGTTTCAAGGGACAAATCTCTTGGTACTGTTGCTTATCCTGAAAATTCATGGGCACCACCCATCGTTGGTAGCCTAGTAGTTACGTCTTAAAGGTCGTAACGGCCCGGTGCTTCGCGCGCGCCATGTACGTGGTCAGGCAGCCGATTCGATAGGCGCTCCATTCGACTCGCCAACACCGTGAGTCAGCATATAAGCACGATTTGACTCGTAACGCGATTATGTCGCCCACCCTCAGCGAACTTCCGCATTTTTTTTGGAGCAGGCCGTTTAGACAACCTGCAACTAAATACAAATAGACAGTATCACAAGTACTAGCGTTAATAGCCAAAGCAGCACAGGAAGAATGACAAATGACAAACACGCACGATAAAACGACCATAACCATCTCGAAGGATACGAGGGAGTGGCTCACTCTGCTCAAGCGCAAGATAGAGGCGGCCAAGAAGCAGGACCTCTCCGACGATGATATAGTCCGGCTAGCACTTGCCTGCTTGGACGACCATAAGGACGAGGCTGACATGGCATGCTTGCTTAGAGCGGCATAAGAAGCCGCCGCGGGCCCACACCTACGACTCAGCGCGTGCAAACGGCCTATGTTGGGGGGTACGCACAGCACCAAACGTAGGCTCAACACGGTGCGGTGATCGTCACGTGTGCGCTGGATGAGAATACAAGCGGCACGTCGTAGCGTCGGAGCGGTGGCATCTGAGGCCAGGGTGATAAAATAAGGGAGTCTTTTGTCCAGGGGCTATTTCTAGGGCTATTCTTGTTCGTAGGCTTCTGGCTGCTTGTGGTAGCCCTGCTTATCATTGCCGCTATGTTTGCGGTGCTAGGGCCTGTTGGGGGGGCTGCAGTCGCTATCGTGCTTCTTGGCCTGTGCTTCGTGACGCTGCACAGGATTTTTAGAAGGGTCCGAGCAGCCTGGAAAGCTGCCAAGAGGGCGAGCGAACTATCGTCTCCGTAGCGCTTCACTCCTTGTTTCTTTTTTGAGCGCAGCCAGCAGTTGCGACGATTGTCAAAAGGATACAAGTACAGATACACCAGGCCCGTGAATTCGGTTGGGCGTATGAACCGACGTGAACGCAAATCAACACGTTTAAACCTCCTTGAACCTAGTACGTGAGTTCGGAGGGCTCCCCCTAAAAGAGGATTGAGCGATGGCGTCAGGACAAGCACCTGCTGACGACGCGAAGGGAGTCGTTGAGGAAGAACGAGGGACTCCCCCTCCGCCTAGAAAATTGTCCGATCGCCTCTATTTCGCCGACAACCTGCGGACCTTTCTTATCACGCTGGTGGTGCTGCATCACCTGGCAATCGTTTACACTGGGGCGGGGGCCTTCTATTACGTGGAGCCGACCCCGATCGACCAACTGGCGCTCGCCGTGCTGGTCATTTTTATAGCTATCAACCAGGCCTACTTCATGGGCCTCTTGTTCCTGATTTCTGCGTATTTCTCGCCGGGATCGCTCGACCACAAGGGGGCGAGACGTTTCGTCAAGGACCGGCTGATCCGCCTGGGCATCCCGCTGCTTATAGTCTTCTTCGTGCTTAACCCGATCGCAGTCATCGGCTCGTACGCGATGCCGGCATCCGTGAGCGGCATCACCACGCCTCTGTCCTGGCAAGCTTACCCCCAGCTCGTCGGTTTTGGACCCATGTGGTTTGTAGCGATGCTGCTCGTCTTCGACATCGGTTTCGCGATCTGGTGGGTTGCAAGAAGAAACCGAATGCCACGGCAGGAGAGCAGCAACGAGCCCCCCCGCTATCGGGCCATAGCCGCGTTCATCCTTATCCTGGCCTTGACCAGTTACTTGATCCGCATCGTCATACCGATAGGCGAGTTTGTAGACGGCTTTCCGACCCTGTCGTACCTCCCTCAGTATGTCAGTTTCTTCATCATCGGTATCGTTGCTGTTCGTCACAATTGGCTACGGAACGTTCCGAAGTCGATGGGGAGGGCGGGATTCGCCATGGTGCTGGTCGCGACGATCATTGTCTTTCCCATTGCGATCAGCGGAGGCGCCACAAATGTCGCCGGCTATGGGTCCTGGCAATCTGCAGTCTATGCGGTGTGGGATTCGACCGTTGCCGTGGGAATGTCCCTCGGGCTTATCACACTCTTCCGTGACCGGTTCAACTGGTCGGGCAGCTTCACCCGATTCCTGCAGCGACACTCGTACTCTGTCTATGTCATCCAAGCCCCGATCATCGTATTCGTTGTCGTAGCGCTAATGGGACTCTCTCTCGAGCACCTGCTCAAGTTCGGTTTGGCGGCGGCGATCACAGTTCCGCTCTGTTTTGCGGCGGCTTATCTGGTTTTGAAGATTCCGGTCGCGTCGCGGGTGCTCTGACTTAACAGAAGCTGGGCGCTCCAGTTCCTTCTTTTTTCCTTTTGCCCACCGCCCGCTATAGTAAGGCCTAACTGATTACAAGGCACGTACATCAAGGGTGGGGGCGTCGATTAGCGGTTTTACAAACATTCGTTGCCTGATCAGGTGCGATGTGTACTTACGATACGGGACAGAAATAGAATTTAAATCGGGTTAAAAAGCACCTCGAAATAACGTTAGACCAAAAAAAGCCCCCCAATTGCATGGTCGCGCGCCCGCTGCTTAATGATAACCAAAAAAATGGAGTTAACGAACGTTCCGTTTACTTAGTCAGATAATTCCCTATTCCAGCTCAAGGAAGTTCTCATAAATTATGTTCTGCAGCTAAAAAAAACTGGAATTACCAGTTCTTCTTCATGGCTTCTGCCTTCAGTTCCTTTGGCATCAGCTCAATCGCGTACCGCAGCGCCGTTCGGGGCATTCGCCTCTTGTTTTTCATAACATAGGCAAAGACCTCGTCAGTGTGCTTCCGGCTTGCCTCCTTCAGTAACCATCCGTACCCTTTCTGCACCATATCGTCTGTATCGGTTAGCAGCAGGTCGGCAATTTCAATGGACTCTTTTAAGAACCTCCCGTGTTTTGCGGGGACAATGAGAGAAACGGCTGATGCCCGGCGCATCCACCGGTTTTTCGACTGAGTCCAGCGTTTCAGTTCATCGGTACATTCTGGGTATTGTTCGATGAAGTCACCCATTGTATGATTGCAGAGCCCGTCGCACGACGCCCAGTTGGTGATGTACGTATCGATCCAGCGCTGGAAGACGGCAAGATCATCGCGCTCATACCGGCCAGAAAGGGCGTGAGTCCATTGAGAAACGATGAAAGACTCCTCCATGTATCCCGACCGGTAGAGTTCCTCGCAGAGAGCAAAGATCTCCGGCTTTGGGCGGTTCTTAACCTCCTTCCAGTATTTCTTTGCCATTACAATCACGGCGGCGGTCTTCATGCCGTAACACCGAATCTCTTCCTTGAAGAATTTCTTTGAGCTTGTCTGAATTTCAGGATCAGCCCGTGCTTCCAGCTCCTGCCGTATCTGCTCAATGATCGGGTCCATAAAAAATGGTATGGGGGAAAGAGGGATAAGGGATGTGGCGGAAGGGAAATGAAAGTGAATGGAGCCCGAGCAGTTTCCCCGCCTCGTCTACCGGTTATCGGATCCTAAAGTGGTGATTCTTTTGTTTGGTTCCGGCAAACTGGTTATAACCGGCGGCCGAAAGCTCGAAGATGCGGCTAATGCGGTCGATCGAATCGTTGAGGAGCTTAAAAGCGTAAGCCTTCTACGCTGAATGATACTCCCTGAATCAGAGCGCTTAAAGGCACCGATTGTATCTGCGCGAGCTTGAGAGTAGAGGTGTTCAGTATGTGCGCTCCTAATCAACGGATGAAGATTCTAGCGGCATTTTGCATCCTACATTTTTGGGCCTCAAACTTGAGTGGTCTGTCATCTACCATGATGCGACGTAACTGAGAATACGTTCGCTCACCGATTGTAACGACCTCCAAAACTGCCCGCTTTTCTTGGAATGGATTTGTAAGCCGCCCTTCAACGATAAATTGTGCTAATGCGTCTCGACGTTGTTGCGAGAGCGTCTCGTCAGCAGATTTGCGAACAAATTTCAACGTAAAGCTGCCCTCTACAGGAAAATGCCTCAGGCGATCAGTTGGTATCGCCTTCTTACTATTAGGTGTTGGATGTTCCCAAGCCTTGTACCTTATAAAGGTGAGATTCTCTAAATCGGCAAGCAACCCTCGCTCAAATGTGAGCAAAGTGGCCTCTTTCAGTCTGAATTTCTCACTCTCCAATGTAGGGGGTAGTGGCATGCCACTTACATAGGCGCTATCTTGCTTAATTGTGTTGATAATTGCAAGAAGCTATTTGCAGAGATGGACGCACATCGATTTGTTTGAAATATTTGGCGCGCGTTGCACGCTAACAAATTGAGATGAATGCCGTTTGAACGGTTACGTATCTACCTCTCCTTTTTTCATAATCCTAGCTTACTTAGGCGAAATTGGGCTGTTTAGCAACGTAGCATAAGACTATATAACGTCCAAACATATGGTTATACAGTAAGAAAAGGAGGTGAAACGTGTACAAATCGAATAACAGCAGTTTTGGCAGTAGTTTTGGAAGTTACGGAAGCGGATCGTCTAATGACTCTCCAGTGAACGTCGGCACACAATACGACGTAAAGATTGAAGATACTGCTAGACAAGGAGACGGCATTGCGCGCATTAGCGGGCTTGTGGTTTTTGTTCCAAACACAAAGATCAACGATTCAGTTAAGGTTGAAATCAAGGAGATAAAGCGCAACTGTGCGGTTGCCGAGGTCGTCGTAGTTCCTGAGGATGTAACAACCTTAGGGCAAGTCGAGTAGCCTCACTTGTTTTAATCGAGTTTTTTCTTGACGGATGGATCGATCGCATTGTTGTTCGGGGTTTCTGACCCTGTTATTTGACGAGGATGTTGTTTTTCCATCAGTTTTTTATTAACCAGCGGTTTTTTTGAGCGGGGCGAATTTTTTTCTAGCTTTTTTCGGATCGAGTCTCCACGGTGAGCTTATTTTCGCTTCTTCCTTTCTTTTCACTTTCAACGTGTTCTTGAAGTTGAGTTATCCCGGTCAGCGCCAAGGCTGTCTTTGTGCAAGCAATATATTCCCCGACCTATACAGGTGACAAGAAACAAGCTCTCTACAACCTCTTCGTTGCGTACGTCCACACGGTGCCACTAGAAGAACTATTAGCAAGCGTAGAAAGAGCGCGGCGAGATCCACTGCTCAGAATCCTGATCTGGTCTTGGTCAGAGAATGACAAAATCTATAACTCCAAGCACGACAAGGAATATCGAGTGAGATGTTATGAAGGATGAAGTCTTTTTCGGCGAGGGAATGGCAAGGGCCAAGAACGAATATCCCGACCTCTATAAAGCCATTGTATCTTTGAATGAGGCAGCTTATACTGGTAAGGTCCTGGACTATAAGACCCAGAAGCTGGTTGCCATAGCCATCACTGCTGCCGCCTCGGACGACCGGGCCGCCAAGAAGCAGATGGTGAGCGGCATGAAGGAGCTGGGAATCACCAAGGAAGAGATAGTGGATGTCCTGAGAGTGGTTTTACTGACATCGGGAATGCCTCCCTTCACCAAGGCCATGAAGATATTGGGGGAACTGGAGAAATAATATTTTTTAATTCTACTGGCACGTGGAACATCACGACCGTTGACAGCACGGGCTAGCCGTACATGGGTTACGGGATGAGTGCAAACACGCGCAACCAGATGCAGCAGGAAATACAGGAGCACTTGGGCGCGATGGGGCAATAGCGTAATCCTGAGTTCCTCGCACGCAACCCGACATCGTCCCCTTATTTCGTGCTTAATCTGCGCAGAAGGGTCACGGTCGCGTGCGCAACCGCAAGGCAAATTCTCTTTGTGACGCGCAGCTGATCACTGTGGGTGGTTGCTATGCAGTCCACCGAGCAAAAAGTCAAGCTGAAGGCCAACGTCTGACGATCAAAAAGCGACCGCTGAGGAAGCTGGCTACATATGGACCGGCAACAATAAAGGAACGTAGGGACCAGGCGCGTGTGAACCTGGAACGTAAGGAGAGGGAACGTATGGCCCTGGAATATTGAGGAACGTATGGGTCGTGACAGACAATAAACTATCCTAACCAGGCTAAGAACCGTGGGGCCTAAAAACGACGGAAGCTCCAGGGTTAAAAAGGCTCCTTGGGTAAATCTTAACTTCTAAGAATCCGGCCCACCTACCATCTTTCAGGCATAAAGTGACAGATAACAACTCTTAAACTTCATTGGCCGCATCTTACACATCTGTTTTTGCATAAAGGGGGGATACGCACGAATCAGACTTCGTCGACGGCTTCTCCGTTGAAGGTGAGCGCTGTCGTAAGCAGGCTCGGATTTTGGTCAGCGGTCCTGACGGCAGTATTTGCGGCGGCGTTTTTCCTGGCTGGTTTCTTGACCCCTCCGAGATCAGGGCCCTTCGCCCCGGCGGCAAACATAGTACTTTATCCATATACTAACGTAGCCGCATTCATTCCCAATGATTATCTATGGCTGTATCCGGGAATTTTGCTAGCGCTGATATTCATTGTACTGGTGGTCTGTATCCATTCCTACGCCCCTAGCGACAGGAAAATATTCAGTCACATCGCCCTATCGTTCGCCGTGATTTATGCGACCATCATCCTCATTGACTACTTCATACAGTTTACTGTCGTCATACCGAGCATTTTAACCGGGGAGACAGCCGGTCTCACATTGTTCACCCAGTATAATCCTCACGGGTTTTTCATTGCTTTAGAAACTCTCGGATACTCTATGATGAGTGGAGCTTTCCTCTTTGTTGCTGCTGTGTTTGCTGGAGGGAAGCTAGAGCGTGCACTGCGATGGATTTTCATCGCGGGTTTTGTCGCGGCGGTTCTGTTTTTTACAGCTCTTTCTTTGTTGCACTATGACCTTATAGCATTCGAAGTAACGATCATCACCATAAACTCGATAGTGCTGATCGTTTCAGGCGTGCTGCTGAGCGTTGTATTCAGGCGAGCTGTTCGTGGGAGTTTTGAGTCAGCCCGTGCTGTTTGAATTGCGAAGTGATGCGGGAACGCGGAAACTGCAACTGCACGGTGTGTTGTTTCACGCTTACGTGCACGTATTGCGCACAGCGGCCGGAGCCTAATACAGGCTCCGACTTCACAACCTACGTGGCTACTCTTGGCATCCATTACCTGAGCATGGATATGATGGCTACCTGCGATACTGAAGGAAGGAGCTCTCACAAGTAATTCATTGCCAAGACTTCTTCAAAACACGTAGGGGATAAGCCGTTTCGTCCTGTGCGAGTATGACATGTAGGCTTAGCGGAGTACCGCAATCAAGAGCTTCTCCTCAATGTACATTCGGTACCCATAGACGACCGCGAATATCGGCACGAGCGCAAGTACAGTCCCCGCGACTGCCTGGCAACTCCGAATCCCACGAAGAATCTGACCGGTGACGTGTTAATTGCTCCGCTTGAACGTAAAATCGCCACCGAGATAGTCGATCTTCACGCGGCTGCCCTCCTCGAATTCCCGCTTGAGAAGCTCGACGGCCAACGGGTTCTGGATCCGCTGTTGGATCACCCGCTTCAAAGGCCGGGCGCCATAGGTCGGATCGTAACCTTCCGACGCGATTTCGTCCAAGGCGGTCTCGGTCACGTCCAATTCGATCCCCTTGTCGGTTAGCTGCTTCCGCAACCGCGCGACCTGAAGCTCGACGATCTTGCGAATCTGCTCCTTTTGCAAGGGGTGGAAGATCATGATCTCGTCGACCCGGTTGAGGAACTCGGGCAGCAAACGGGTTTGCAGCGTCTCCATCACGGCGTCGCGCATCTCCTCCTCGGTGCCGCCCTCCTTGGCGATCTCCTGGATCACCTGGCTGCCGACGTTGCTGGTCATCACGATGATCGTGTTGGTGAAGTCGACCGTGTGACCCCGATTATCGCTCAACCGCCCATCATCCAACACCTGCAACAGGACGTTAAAAACGTCGCGATGGGCCTTTTCGATTTCGTCGAGAAGGATGACGGAATAGGGCCGTCGGCGAATCGCCTCGGTCAACGCGCCGCCTTCCTCGTAGCCGACGTAGCCCGGCGGGGCGCCGATCAATCGACTCACGGTGTGCCGCTCCATGAACTCGCTCATGTCCAAGCGGATCATCGCGTCTTCGTTGTCGAACATCACTTCGGCCAGCGCCTTGCACAACTCAGTCTTACCGACGCCGGTCGGTCCAAGGAAAATAAACGAGCCAATCGGCCGGTTCGGGTCCTGCAAGCCTGACCGGTTCCGCCGCACAGCGTTGGCCACGGCCTCGACCGCTTCATCCTGACCGACGAGCCGCTGGTGGATGCGATCTTCGAGCACTAAGAGCTTTGCACGCTCGGTCTCCATCATCCGCGTGACGGGAATGCCCGTCCACGCACTGACGACCTCGGCAATTTCCTCCGGACCGACCTCTTTGCGCAAGAGCCGGCGTGTGCCGTTGGTTGGCTTCTTGCCGGCGTCCGATTCGAGCGTGTCCAACTGGCCGGCCAGATTTTTCTGCTGGAGGTCCAACTCGTAAAGCTTCTGGTAATCGGCCTCGGAAACGATGCTGCCCGCCGATTGCTTCTCCTTAATCGATGCAGCTAACTGATTGTACTGCAACTGGGCGTCAATCAAGTTTTTACGGATATCCTGCACGTTGCCCAGCCCGCTCTTTTCAAGCTCCCACTGTTTGCGCAGGTCAGCAAGTTTTTTGCGCAGCTCGGTGATCTCCTCCTGGACTTCCTCGCGACGTTGCTGTGCATGCTCCTCGGTCTCGTCGGCCAGTTGGCGGTCGGCTAGCTCAAGCTGCACGAGTCGCCGCTGCACCACGTCGATCTCACTGGGTACGCTTTCCAGTTCCATCGCTAGCCGGCTGGTGGCCTCGTCCATCAGGTCGATGGCCTTGTCGGGCAGAAACCGGTCGGCGATATAGCGCTGCGAAAGGTTGGCCGCTGCCACGAGGGCGGAATCTTTGATCCGCACACCCTTATGATGGGCCTCGTAACGAGGTTTTAGACCTCGCAAAATGGCGATTGTGTCCTCGACCGTCGGCTCACCGATCATGACCGGCTGGAATCGCCGCTCCAATGCAGCGTCCTTTTCAATATATGTGCGATATTCATCCAGCGTCGTGGCGCCGATGCATCGCAGCTCGCCCCGGGCCAGCGCGGGTTTCAACAGGTTCGCGGCGTCGCTGCCCCCTTCGGCCCGACCGGCGCCGACCACGGTATGCAACTCATCGATAAACAGAATTACGTTGCCGGCGTCGTTCACTTCGCGCAACACGGCCTTGAGCCGTTCCTCAAACTCGCCACGGAACTTTGTGCCGGCCACGAGCGTGCCCATGTCGAGCGCGATCAGCCTCCGATTTTTCAAACTCTCGGGCACGTCAGCTTCGGCGATCCGCAGGGCAAGCCCCTCAGCGATGGCCGTCTTGCCCACGCCCGGCTCGCCGATCAAGACGGGATTGTTTTTCGTCCGGCGCGAGAGGACTTGCATGACCCGGCGGATTTCCTGGTCCCGACCGATCACTGGATCGAGTTTTCCCTGCCGGGCGCGATCCACCAGATCGATGCCGTAGCGTCCCAACGCTTGGAACTTGTCTTCCGGCGTCTGGTCGGTCACACGTGCACTGCCGCGGACCGCCTGCAACACCTTTAACAGGTCCTTCTCAGTAACGGCATTGAGTTTCAGAATATTTTTTGCTTTTGAATCGACCTTCGCCAATGCCAGCAAGAGATGTTCGGTGGAGACGAACTCATCTTTCATTCCATCGGCCTCACGTTGGGCCGCTTCGAGCACCTGATTCAGTTCTCGGCTCCCTTGTGGCGGCGCTCCGCCCGAGACCTGGACGAAATGTTCTAGTTCCTCCTGAATTATTGAATCGAGTTGTTGCCGGTTCGCTCCGATCCGCTCGAGGATCGGTCCGACGATTCCATCGTTCTCTGTTAACAGCGCGGCCAGGAGATGCAGCGGATCGATCTGCGCATTGCCTCGATCGGTCGCGAGTTCTTGTGCCCTTACCACAGCCTCTTGTGCCTTCAGCGTTAATTTGTCGAATCGAAATGCCATAGTTCTGTGCCTCCTCTCTCCAACTATATACTCTGCACCGCACTCCTTATTTCAATCTTGCAATAGTTTGATGAATTGTATTAAGAGCGACGGTGATGCTCCCTGTTCGACCCTACGTCACCGACGGCCATGCTCCGCCACAGCCCTCTCTTCTGATCGCCTCATAATGTCCAAAGGGCTGGCCAGATGGAATACATCGCGCCCAACACCAGCACCGCATCGGCGATGATGTGGATGGCGAATACCGGCCACATCGAGCCGGTCCTGCGGTAAAGGAGCAAGTAACCGGGCGTGATCAAGAACTGGGCGATGAGGAAGATCTGAGACCAAGGCGTGATGGATTCGAAGGAAGGCAGGAACCTGCTCCAGAACAGGACGTGTATAAGGCCTACGAATATTACCGCCATCAACATCCCGATCACCCCTCCTATGAAGCGCTTTCGCCTTTCCGTCCAGCGTGTCTCGAAGGCGTCGAATATGTAGACCCAAAGCAGCTGTTCCATGGCCGCGTTGATGGGGACCCAGATGAGCAGTGTGAGCAGGACCCCCTCCCATGGATCGTTGACGGGTATGATGGTCAGGTAGGCGATCGTCTGGATGAAGATCTGGAGGGCCAACAGCCCAATGAAGAGCTTGAAGGACCAACTGACCGGTCTGACATAGTCGAGGCTCTTCTTGCGCCAGAGCACGATGGCCACACAGAACACTCCATAATACAGGATTAGGGGCAGGAGGGCTCCGCTCCAATCCAGCAGCAGCCAGCAGGCGACGGGCATGAGGAAGGTGGCGATAAGCGCCAAGCCGAGGTCGAGGTTGGTCGCTTTGAACTTCAGACGCTCCACTCTGTAGGAGAGGATCCCGGGCAGGTCCATGCGCGGTTATCGGCATTCAACATAGAAAAGCGTATTCAGATGCGAAGGCCCCCCCATTTCTCCGGCGGGTTGGCCTTCGCATATTACTCGTCCTTCTTTATCTGTCCTTCAGAAAACGCGAGCAAGGATCGTTATTTTTCGGTTCAAAGCTATTTTCAACCTCCGTTCACGAACTGACGCAAAACCACACGAGTGACGATATTTTAGGGAACGAGAGACTCCACGTTAAGGTTTGAACCCCTCCACAAGTCCATTCATTCGTTCATCAGGCTGTATCAGATTGACCTTGATAAAACCGGCCGATTCGAGTGATGACTTAATATCTTCAAAAGAATAGGTCCGGCCTCCTGCAGTGCCAACAAGCATATTCACGGCAAATAAGGCCCCGCTGGTCGGTCGGGTGTGATCCGAACTCATTACATGGTCACGGATAACCAGTCGTCCTTCTGGCTGAATGGCGCTGAATATCTTTCGGTACAGTTCAACATTTTGTTCCGGGCTGTTTTGATGAATAATAGCCGAAAGCAATGCCAAATCGTGTCCTGTTGGAAGTTTATCCTTATAAAAATCACCGGCAACCAATTGGATTCTGTCAAGCAGACCCGTACTGGCCAGACGCTGTCGAGCCATGTTAATGACCGATGGCAGATCAAAGATCGTGGCGGTCAGGCCGGGCGAGGCTTCGAGAAAGGCTTGTGCATATGCGCCGGAACCGCCGCCGATGTCGAGCAGTTTCCTGGCCTCGCCTGGTTTTATAGCTGCCACTATCGAGGGTGCCATCTCGTAGGCGACAGCATGCATGGCACTGGTAAAAGCCTCCTGTTCGCTTTCATTGATGTCAAACGCAGTTCCTCTAATCCTGTCTTTTCCAAGGCGCACAATATCCGTCAAATACGACCACCTTTTCCATCCTCCCGTAGCAAACATGACCATAGGCGTTATCGAAGTTGGTGACTCCTTTGACAATATGGAGGCTACTTCGGCCGGACAATGGTATTTCTCTCCATTTTTCTCGAGTAAACCCATGCTCACGACAGCATCAAGCAACATGGTGACGCCCCGCACAGTAGCTTCTAATCTATCCGCTATTTCCTGGGCCGACATCGGTTTTTTTGCCAGCAGCGTAAAGACATCCATTTCGGCAGCTGTCAGGAATATTCTCGATTCCTGGAATTTTGATACTAGAGACCTAATAGCAAAAGGTGTTATCGGCATAGGTTGTCTCCACTGCGTTTATTTGTCTGTTTGATTTACATTGAATTGGTAAGACATTGCTTTTTCGCAGGGTAAGGAAGGCTCCAGTGTCGGTGATCTGCAAAAGAACGAGGGCCCCCGGGGCGATTTGAACGCCCGATCTCCGCCGTTTGAAGGCTAATTTTCGCAATTGGAACCCTTGCTGAGCTTTTTTCTAGAACGATCAACTGTCTTCACTAAAAAAGCAATTTCGTCTTCAAAGCTCGTTTGATAGATCTCCGCGCTTGTGCCGGCCAGTTCACAGAACTCGCGCGGGAGCCTGATGATAGGGTAGGCATGAGATGGCGTTGAGCTTTGAAGGCTTATCTTATGTGTGCAGATCGGTTGCGTGCGTCACTGGAGGGGCCATTCAAGGATAACCGTTATGATTGGCGGCAGTGCGTTTCAAGGGCTTTTTGAGGCGCAACTGCGTGCTTTTGCCACCACGCTTCTGAACGGGCCCCATAAATCAAAGGAAATGGAAAAAGAAATGGCGAGTCAGGAGCTAGGGAAAGGGTGACACAAATACCTGGCGCAAAGCGGTAAACAGCGCCCGCTTTGGCAATCAAGTTGGTGACTCTTGAGAATTAATCGATCCTCGACGACAGCCCACGTAATCTCCGAAACAACCCGTCTGCGGAGAGAAGCGCTATAAAGGTGAAATCGCGAATGATTTCTTTAACGCTCATTCTGTCACGCTATGAATTCTCTACCTGCCAGAGTGCTTGCGCGAGCATCTCATAGACTTTCGCCGTTTCACCCTGATGTGGCATTCTGCCGAGCTGCTCTGCGGCTGAAGCTAAACGTCTGAGCACATCAGGGATAGCGTTCTCCGGAACCGATCGCACCTTTGCACCGCGGTAGTTGCTCAAAATGGCTTGTATCGCCTTTGGAAGACGTCGTGCGTCAATACTTCCGTCTTCCAGCATGAAAGGCAGTTTCCACGACGCGGGCCGATTCGCATCTCCGACATAAGCAAAGCACTGTGCGGGGAGGCAATATTTTGGATGAAGCAGTGGAGCATTTGAACCTTCTCCTGTTCTCGCTACTCGTGTGACTGATGCTGATTTAAGGAGTGTAAGCGGCTCATCCTGCGGCCCTATGCGCGGTCGGTAAACGCCGTGCTCGCTAAGCCACCACAAGTCGTTGTGAGGCTCCTTAGATTCCAAAGAGACGAAGACGCGGTCGTGCAAGCCCCCTTTCTCGATGTTAGCAGCGTAGAACATCACCCCATCGCTAACGGCAATGCATGCCACTTTCTGCTTGTCTGCATAGCGACGCGCTTGCTCAAGGGCGCTATGCACAGCAGCTCGGTTCCATGCAAGAGCACCGGGGCGTTTCGTCTCGACGATGCAGTATTTAATTCCAAGACGCGTGACGACAATATCAGCATAGTCGACCTGATTGTTTATGTCACCAAGATTCCATCCGAGGGCTATCGTGAAGAGGTCTTCCACGATATTCTCAGCAACGCGCTCTGATGCCTCGCCAAAGCGGCCTTGTTGTCTGAGGCGCTCACTCCGTTTCGCGGTGAAGGTCGGCCAGTTCGTCGCGAGGTGCGTTTCAAAGCGTTTGTAGGAAGCGAGGTCTCGATATGGCATCTTCTCGTCTTAATGGTCGAGCGAAGTAAAGCGTTTTTCGATTTGAGTTTTGGTCGCTTCGTCACAAAATGCGAGATATTGCAAAGGGGTTGCTATGAGTACATCTGCGACTTTTTTGCAGCCGAAGGAAACGTAGCGCTCAAATCCGGGTGAAAGCACTTATTCGTGAACGTTGAATGAGGCAGTAGGTGATCAAAGTGCGTTACTTGGTATATTTTGAAGTTTCGACAGAAGTCGGCAATCACTTAGATTTCGAAGAAGGAGGGCCCGGGAAACTCTTCGGCTATCTCATGATTCGGTTCGCGCCAGAGGCCGTGTATACGGAGGCCGGCACGCGCAATGTCTTCATGGTGGCCGATCTGAATGAGGCACAAATGACGGAGATCATGCTCATCGTGTCAAAGAAGTTGGGCACGTACCCTGAATTCACGCCCTTGATTCTCGGAGAGGCGACGCCCGGCATCGCTGCTAAGGCAATAGAAGAGGCGAAAAAAGCACTATAGGTCGGCGATCGAATCAGGTTCACATGCTCTGATTGGATCCCAAGAGATAGCTTGCACGAGGCGTAGGGAACCAAGTCAATCTGATCGAAAGAATATCACAAAAAAAACTTTTCAAGACATCGAGTCGTCGTTTCGACAAGAATATGTTCGCGTATCGGTTGACGTCATATTTCAAGCCGTGCGCCGCTAAACGACAGCACTTAAGGTATCAGCATCGGCTTGGGAATGAAGAATCCCGTCATTTTGAACGTCGCCCTTCCCAACAACTACCTTCGTAAATTTCTAGCACAGAAATCGCAAGCTTCTCCGCGTCGTGTGTGCACACCACCTGCTGCAACACATCAACGATTCGGCGAAAAGGTGGCCTAACAGTCTCTTCCGCGTCTAGGCGTCTCCGCGGCTTAGCCAGAATCGATGTGACAAACGCAGCTAGGGTCTGGGCAAGCTGTTGGAGTTACTGAAGGCAGAAAGATATGTTCGCGATTTCGCAGGGGGCAATATTCCACCTACTCCATTTGCTTTATGAGACAGAGGCTTTAATTAAGCGAGTACATACGAAATACAACGAGAAGCGCACAGGCCAAAAAGCGAACGCGTAAGATTCAACTGAACAAAGTCGCGCCTCAGGAAGCCTTGAGTTACGATTTAGCGATATGCAAGATATTTCGGGAAAGAAAAAAAGTCGATTGCAAGTTTGAGTGCATTATTTGCTTAACTATCTAAAAGTTGTAGCCATATATCGCCACTGTCGACCCTTTACAAGGTAGCACGATTTTTTTAACTAATTAAATTTGCAGTCTCGCAAAGAAAAGAGACGTGACAGTGCGCTTTTCACTAGCTCGTCAAATTAGCAATCCTTATCGCACAACAGAACGCTTTTGAGCAGTGAACCGTGGCATTGAATGAATAGAGGGGATACAGGAGGAACATATGAACGAAGTTTTTGAGAACATCTACTCAAGAAGATCTGTGCGGAATTACAAGCCGATTGACGTGCCTGATGACACAGTCAGAGAACTTATCAAAGCGGGTACGTATGCTCCGAGTGCTGTAAATAGGCAGCCGTGGAGGTTCGTCGTGATTAAAAATAAAGAGACGATCACTCGGCTTTCTGAGCGGGCGAAAAAACTGTGGCTGGATGGGCTGGACAAGGTGGGAGAGAGTTCTGATCCTCAAGTTCAGAGGCTCGCGAACGTCATGCAAAGGCCGGAATTCAATGTTTTCTACGGTGCTCAGGTGCTCATCCTCATTTTCGGGGCTTCGCGTGCTTCTTCGCATCAGGGAGCCTCAGAAGCCGAATTCGAGAACATAATGCTCATAGATGGCTGTGCCGCTGCTGCTGAGAACATGATGCTCGCCGCCCGGTCACTCGGCATCGGAAGCTGCTGGATAGGCTGGGGCATGTCTCTGGATTCTGATCAGGAAATTCGGCAGGAGCTAAAAGTGCCCGACGGATATCGCCTCATGGTGCCGCTCATCTTCGGCTATCCCGTGAAAGATATCGAAAAGGCGCCGCCACGCGAAGAGGATGTCATACTGAACTGGATAGCGTGACCACTTAAACGACCGAGTCAGAGAAACGACGGGAGTAACGACGGGCAAGACGCGTAAAAAACACAAAGCGATGCATGAATTAGCCGTTTTGCATCGTAATTCTTGAGCAATAAGGTCTCTGTAAGCGCCATGAAACACCTCTCTGACTACCTCGAACCGGAGCAGGTGCACGCCATGCTCGACGCAGCGCGCGTGAGCGGCCCGCGCGATTACCTCATCATCAAGACGCTGTGGGAGACGGGCATGCGGGCCTCTGAGCTCCTCGCGCTGACGCCTTCTGATATCGAACAAAAGCACGAAGTGATTACGATAACCAACGGCAAGGGAGGCAAGGAGCGCAGGGTTTTGGTCAAATCAGAGACCGTGAAGGAGCTTTTTTCGTACGCGTCGCAAAAAGGCTTAGGAAACGATGCCAAACTATTCCCTCTGAAGCGACGGCAGCTCTATAACATCATCAAGAAGTACGGCGCCCTCGCGGGGGTGACCGTTCATCCTCATACCCTCCGCCACAGCTTTGCAATCAACCTTGTACGGCACAACACCGACATTCGCAGGGTTCAGATGTTGCTCGGCCATTCGAGCTTAAACGTCACATCGGTGTATCTGCAGTTCAAGGAGAGCGACTTACGGCAAATCTATGATGCGGTGCCGTTCTAGCTGTTAAAGCTCGGAGCGAAAAAAGGATAGGCAGGCTCTGGTAAGACTTTTTGCTTCGTTTATGCACCTTCAGCCACTATGTTTGTGGCGGAAGGTAATGAAAAAGTAATGAAAAGGTAACGGGTGTAGTCCCTGCAACGTATATCTCATAGGGGGGGCACTTTAAGTAAGTCGGACAAGCTTGTCACTCGAAACACCTACTCAAAAGAGCCATGGATGTAGACGAACTGAAAGAGTTGCTGGCAGATAAAACTGCAAAGAGGGATGAGCTTCCAGACGTGGAGTTTAAGGAGTCTGCCGACAGCACTTTTTTCGAGAGCATCAGCTCCGTAGCAAACGCGTGGGGTGGGGTCGTCGTTCTTGGCGTGGACAAGCATGGTGCTATCATCGGAGTTCCGCCGACCAGCGAGTATCTTGATAAAATTACCAATCAAATCGTCTCTCTTTTGTCCATTCATCCAAAAATAGAGGTCGTCGATAACGAAGGCAAGCGAGCAGTCGTCATCACAGTCGATGAGTCCCCTGACGTTCTCATCTCGTACAAGGGCCAGTACTGGGAGCGCGTGGGGGCAACTGACAGGAGAATGAGTCAGGCGCGGCTGCGGGAGCGGCTCATATGGACAAAGACGTGGGACGCCCTTCCCACACAATGTCCCGTCGATGAGATCGATGATGGCGCGGTTGGTCGTTTCATCAATGAAGCGGTAAGCAAGGAGCGACTGCCGCGTGAATCGCTAAGCGAGAACCATGAAACGCTCTTAGAGAAGTTGAATCTTCTCGTTGACGGGAAACTCACCAACGGTGCCCTGCTGCTCTTTGGCAAGAACCCTCAGAAATACTACGTTAACTTGAGGATCCGTCTTGGGCGGTT
>Ga0224517_1000018_pt1 | contig 57792 bp, 65 predicted proteins | sample IRFST100metaG_FD_179886 | JGI IMG/M metagenome (GOLD analysis project Ga0224517, IMG submission 179886)
GCCACCATTCCGAGCTCTGCGACGTGAGCGGTCTTTTTCATACGAGCGATTTCATCAGCTGACTTCACCATGCGTAGCTCGCTCATGATATCATCGTTCTCGACCATGGTGATGTCGGGATTGAGCTTTCTGAAACGAAATACTTCGAATCCGGGAGCGGTGTGCGTATCGAAACCGACGGTAGCTTTACGAAGGTCATGGGCCTTCATCGCGGTAAAGAAGTGCTGCATGAGTTCGGTGGCGCTGCTCCAACCGCGGACATCATTTACCCACGTGTGCGCACGAACTTGCTCCACCTCAGGTTGGAAGACGATGAGGGTTGGATCGGCATCTCGATAGAACAACATTCGAGCTTGCCGCCGATAATCGCCGGTGGTGTAGTAGTAGTTCTCAGCCCCGGCAATGAGCATCGCATCGACGTCCTTCGCGCCCATAAGCTCTTGAATCTGCTTTTTTCGTTTGAAATAATCGACCATTTTGCCCCCTAACCTGTGTGTGGGACCGCGGCACGCGGACGAAATGGAGCACTTATCTGCGAACCACGTACCTGCTGCTCTCGACTGCCTTTTCAAAGGTACGCATGTGCTCGGCGCGCGTTGTGAGGAACAGTCTTCCGCCTCGCTCTTCGATGAACCTCTGCTCATTGAGTTCAGAAATGCCAGCTTCAATCAGGGTTTGCGGCGTTGCCGCGTCGTCCAAGCTACAGGAGGCACACGCTTCGTGTATCTCGGCGGAGGTCAACCCTTCGCGTTTTGCTGGTTCTTCTTCTCCCTCTTCGATCAGCATTGCGTACAAGACGCTTTGAGCCCCCAAGCTTAGGCGCCGCACTTTGTCGATCAATTCCTGACTTTCAGGGGCTTCTTCACCTGTGTACTTACCTTCTTCGTTTTCTTGTGTCATTCTTAACTCCTGCGTGACTTATTCCAAAGTCCGCGAGGCACGAATCATCGTGAGCAGCATCTTGAACCGCTTTGCAGCTCGAAGCGCGTGCGGGACGTTTGCGGGCATCACGACCATAGTCCCTTCACGCGCGTGGACGGCGTTCCCCCCAATCGTGATCTCTGCTTCGCCTTCGACGATCTGCACGACTGCATCATATGGTGCGGTGTGTTCGCTCAAGCATTGCCCCGCATCGAAAGAAAACAACGTGATCACGCCCGCTTTCGTGTCGATAAGGGTCTTACTAACTACAGAATCGGTCGAGTACTCGATCAATGCCTTCACCTCGAGTGCTTTCCCTCTGTACGTTTCTATCTCGCTCACTTCCGTTCCTCCACTATCCTGACTACGCGAGTCGCGCTTAAGTAGGGGCTGCGCCAGGAAAACGTTTCGGGCGCGCATTGGCCGTGTTCCGATTCCAGCTCATCGTGCGCGTTTTCACGCCAATTCTTGACGCCACATCTTCGGTATATCGGCTTAGGCTGCTCACCAGCTTAATAGCGTGCGAGTCGACGAGCGCAACTATTTTATCCTTGCGTCCTCTCTTTTTGGCTACTCTAGTAAAAAGTGGTTTCGGGTCAAAAAGCTCAATTTGAGAGCGTGTTGCAGTACCTAAAAAACATGGCTTTGAACGACGTTAAACTAAATCGCATCGACCTCCTTTTTTTAGCGGCAGGCGGCATAATCTTCCTGCTTTTTGTTTTTGACCTAACTGGCACCAGAATTCTGTTCAATGGCGATGCGAGTTCTGCGAGTTTTTTGCTTAGCACGCTCACCGAAAGCCTTGCCGCGTTGTTTGCAATAACCTTCTCTGTTTTGATCATCGCGATTGAATTCTCAGCATCGAAGTATACACCGAAAGTGTTGCACTTCCTCCTCGAATCAATCTTCAAAGATTTTCAAATCGTGGGCATCATCGTGTTTTTTATCTCCGCAATGTTCGTCAACTTCATCACGTTAGCCCACGTAAGCGGGTCTACGGTCCCCAATGATATCAGAGTGTTCACGTCACTGAGCGTGGCGCTGGCGGCGTGGTGCTTTTTGTTGATCTTAAATCTATTCCGTCGCATTCCACGGTTCTTTAATCCTGACGACATTATTGACAACGTTAAGACCGCAGCTCTAAGGGAGAACGGACCACGCGAAAACACGGAACTCATCAAGATCTTAGGGGATATCATTAGGAAAGAAACACTACAGGGGAATGTTGACGTCGCAAGCGACGCTTTGACTGCGCTCGAAGACGTCTCAGTCTATAATTTCAAAAATCGCAGAGAGGGGTTAAACGAAGAGGTGCTGGAACAGCTGTTCGATATTGCCCGGACGGCAATCATGATCGACGACACGAGTACAGAGATCGAGGTTGTTGGCTCCGTTCGAGCCGTGTGTGTCGCTACCATCGAAGAAGATAGTAAATATCTTGGGGGTTTCAGATACCTGAGAGAGATTGGTATCCTCGCTCTCGATCGCTCGAGAGGGATCGTTCATTCCCAGCTGTTGTTGTCAGTGTCTCACCTTTTCACCGATTTGATATCATACGCAAAGGAGAAGGAACGGGACGCGCAGGCCCTGTTTTCGATTATGCAATTCTTCATCCTAGGCGGTTTCTACAACGCAAATCACGAGTCCGTGGCGAACCACATAATTGAGGACATCACCTCTGTTTGTACTCAAAGAGAAGTCGAAGTCGCCTTCAACGGAATAATGGAAAAGAAAGAGACGCTGCGATCGTATTTCGGAGGAAAAGATCCTGAAGATGCCATCAGAGATTTTCACGATGCGTTGATGGCATATTGATCTCGCGAACGGTTACAACTGCACGTCGGGAATATGGCGCTTGTCTGAGCACTTGATGTCGTACAGTTCTGCCTTTGCTTTACCAATCGGGCACTCTGGCGAGTGCTTATTGGGGCCGCAGTGCAGGCAGGCGTTATCCAAAGCTTTAAGCGCGTCATCTACTTGGTCAAAGGAAATCTCTTTTCCGCTGTATTTCCATTTAGTCAAACGATCACCTTTTCTGTCCAGGCTGGCTTATTATATGGTGTTTTGAATATTAAAAGCTCGCCTGATTCTTACCACGGCGAACGTCGCCTCGGCCACAAATAGAAGGTTTTCAGAAAGAAAACCGGTAGACTGGCAGCGAATATTAAACCAGCAGCGTAGACATCTTCAACTTGAACAACGTGAGCGATGACGCTTGTATCCCACGGGTTCATCGAAGCGCAACGATGAAGAGCGAAGAGTGGCAATGTTTAGCGACGTGCGGAGCATGACTGAGCAATCGTCGGATTATACAACGGATGCTTATGCATTAGAGGCGCAAGGCCTGACAAAGAGATACGGCGACCTAGTTGCCGTTGACGGCCTCACCCTGCAAATCAAGAAGGGAGAGATATTCGGATTTTTAGGACCCAACGGAGCAGGAAAGACCACCGCGATCAACATGATGGTCGGATTGTTGAGCCCGACAGGCGGTGTGGTGCTCATCAACGGACAAGACCGGGCGCGCGTGCCGAAAAGGAGCATAGGCATCTGTCCGCAAGAGCTCGTCTTGTGGGAGGAGCTGACGTGCGCCGAGAACCTCATCGTCATGGGCGACATGTACGACCTTCCGCGAACGGTCACGAACGAGCGCGTGCGCTCATTGCTCGCTGATCTCGCGCTTTCTGAAAAGGCGAACGTGCGCGTGTCGCAGCTATCTGGAGGCATGAAGCGCAGGCTCAACGTCGCGCTCGCCGTTATTCACAATCCTGATATCGTCGTGTTAGACGAACCCTCTGCCGGCTTAGACCCGCAGTCCCGCCTGTTGCTGTGGGACTTTGTTCGCTCACTCAAGAACAAGGAGGGGAAAACCATCATCCTCACAACCCACGCCATGGAGGAGGCCGATGCGTTGAGTGACCGCATCGCCATCATCGACCACGGCAAGCTTCTTCAGTTCGACACACCAGGAAACCTGAAAAAGACGATCGGTTCCGGTGATATCATCGAGATGCAACTCGCCGAACGAGAGAAGAACGAAGCGGTGATGGTCGACCTCAAAGCCGTCAACGGCATCTTAGAAATCAACGAAGCGAGCGGAAAGATCACCATACGAGCGTTAAACGCCGTCAGCCTGCTCCCTGAGATAATCGAACGCGTCGATGCGACTGGCACCCGCGTCTCGGATATTTCCATTCGGGAAAACACGCTCGAGGACGTCTTCATCTATCTCACCGGAAGGGGGCTGCGGGAGTGACAGTGAAGTTTCTATCGTTAGCGATAAAGGCGCTCAAGCAAACAATTCGAGACCGTCGCTCGCTCTTTTTCCTCCTGCTATTCCCTGTTGTGTTTATGGTCATTTTTGCCTTCGCCTTCGGCAGCCCCAGCTCGCTTGGCACAGGGACGGCACCTCACGAGATTGCGGTGATTAATCTCGACCAAGGGGCAACGGTATCCACCAACAATACCACCCAGCACATCAACGACGGCGCGAGTTTCACGCAGCTCCTCGAAAACATCACCTACGCGCAAACCGACACCCACATGTTCAACCTCAATAACGTGAGCTCAGATCAGGCCCAGACGATGCTCAAAGGTCGCGCGCTCGATGCGGTGATCACGATTCCGGAAAATTTTTCACAGGCGGTCATTTCATTGGCCAATGCCTCCGCGCGGGCTGAAACGACCTCCGATATCGGGCTGCGGGTAATAAACGGAAGCACCGCTCAGCTGCCGGTGAATACCACGCTTCCAAAACAGAGCAACGTCACCGCACAGGTCATCGTCGAAGGGGACACGGGCAGTTCCGCATTTGGCGCCGCGCAAGGTCTGATCTTTAACATCCTTGAACAATATAAGAGCCAAATACAGGCCACGGCGATTCGACAGGTTGACGCCACGCTGGCACAAAACCAAAGCCAAAGCAACGCGAGCATCGACTATATTTCGGCGGCCGTACAACCACTCACCGGCGCGCGATCATTGACGCTCTTCGACTATCAGGCCCCGGGATTGATTGTGTTCGCCTTGCTTATGCAGGTTAGCAGCGTCGCGCAAGACCTTACGAGAGAATCTGACCGCGGAACGCTCGGTAGACTCAAACTCTCCAATATGCGGTCTTTTGACCTCCTCTTTGGCACGTTGCTCACGTGGATTATCATCGCCGTAGCGCAAATACTGCTGCTCCTCGGGGTCGCCGTGGCGCTCGGATTTGAGTGGTCAGGCGGCGCGAATTCCATCGGGCTCGCCGTGCTCGTTGGCATCATCGGCGGGATAGCCTCGATTTCGCTTGGCTTGCTGCTTGCGGCGTTTACCACCAACGAGCGGCAGGCTGCACAATTAGGGGTGCTTATTGCCGTGCCGGTGTCCTTCCTCACTGGGGCGTTCTTTCCGCTCCCTAATGAAATACTTGGAACAGCGTTTGGGACGACGTTTCAGGTATATGACCTGCTCCCATGGACACAGGTCGCGGATGCGCTGCGTCAGATCCTCATCTATGGGAGTGGCTTTGGCGCCGTGGCGGTCTACGTGGGATTTGCGATCGTTCTCACCGCGATTCTCTTTGTCGTCGGTGTGATCTCGTATTCGCGGGTGCGATTGCGGCCGGAATAGCGCCATCGCAGCTCGCAGAATATCATAAGCATAAGCAGACGTGAAATACGCGTACTCCCGGGCGCGGTGGCATGGAACTGTCGCGCGGACAAAAGCGTAAATCTGACCGATATAGCCCCGCAGGTTGTGGGCGGACCTAGTGCGGGTGCTATTTGGATCGATCCGCACTAACGAAGAAATGATGCGGCTGCGGTTCAATTTCGAGCATCACCGGCATCCTTGTGGATGAAGTCGAACGCGGTACGTTGATAGGCTCAAGTTCTCCAAGACGCGACAATCAGGCGGTGAATTCGCTGTATTCATCGGGTGCCGCTAAGCTTTTTGACAGGGGACTTTTTCCACTCCCGAAAGTCTCCGTCTGGACGCTATTCGGGCCGCCATTTCAAATATATAACGTTCTCCGTCGGACACGCGCGATAAATGCGCTTCGTTCCGCACTCATTTTCGGGACAGGGATTAAGGCGGTCACGCACGATGTCGTACTTATCATCGTCCCGACGATCGTTCTGTTCATCATCGGCGTGGTGGCTCTTTTTCGCACGCGTCCAAGGGCACAAAAATACCTGAAAAGGCTATTTCGGTTCTTTCGTCTTTCCCAAGCAGCGCAAATGGCAAAGTATTTCGTGTGAAGCAGGCCAGAATTGATAGGGGACATTGATGGCAAAAATAGAAGAAAAAATGGCTGACGAAATGCGAGCGGCGTGCATATTCCACAAAGGCGCGGTTGCTGCGATAGCGGACGATATGGGGCAGATACTCCGCGAAGTCATCGAATGGGTGATGAAGAGGGGGTTGCAGATGGCAGGACCTCCATTCGCGGTCTACTATAGCAGCCAGGAAGATATGGCGAGAGGCGAAATGCAATTTGACGTGGGAATCCCATTCATCGGAGACGCGCAAGGCGAGGGGAAAATACAGATCAAGACATTCCCTGCGCAAGAAGTGCTCTCAGCGATTCACAAAGGACCGTATAACCAGATAGCACCCGTTTATGCAGCGTTGATGGAATATGCTGCGCAAAACGACTACGAGGTAACTGGAGCGCCGATGGAGCTGTATTTGACCAACCCAATGGAAGTTGCAGAAAGCGACGTACTGACTGAGGTACGGTTTCCCATCGCAAAGCGGGGACGTTAACGGGCCCCCGTCTTTAGAACGCAACTGTTCTTTTGGCGTTTTTCCGGTTCCACGCAGCAGGGCTGAATTCGCCTGCTTGCAGCCACCACAACGATGCTGCAGGGCCCCCCTTCTTGACTATTTAAGTTTATTGCTCGAGGCGGCTTTGTAAAATAAGTGCCAAAATGAACCAAAACTGTTCGACTTTTTTAACACGCGCCGGACTTTTTTAACAAAAATGAATGAGAGACTTAATGGGTTGTTGTCGCAGAAGTCACTTTTTTTAGTTTCTTAGTTTTCAGGAGGTGACAAAATGAAGATTTGTATTGAACTAGATGAAGAAATGGAAAAACAATGGAACAGCGCAAAAGAAAGTTTGGAAGAAGAATTTAACCGGCAGAACGATGCATCGGTCTTTTTTACTGATTCAGAAGTATTTGGAGGGATACTTGAAGGATGGAATATTGCTGAAAGGTCGATGGTGCAGGTATTCTACGCTTGGAAGTTCTCTAAAGAAGATATTAGCAGAATGAAACAGCGAAAATTGCATCAGCAACGATAGCTAGATTGAGTATTCCTTTTGAATTGAAGCCATTTTTTTAACACGCACCCAACTAGACTTTGAGCTTCAGGCAAGTGCATGAGATTTGGATATGGATTAACATTTTTTCCTTTCTGTATCTTTTCTCTAGATTTTTAAAAGAAAGTCAAAATGGAACCGAAATCGTTAAATATAACGCCTGTAGTGTTTAATTTGTCGATGCGGGAGAGCGATAAGCGATCTTCGTTATTTGGTGGCGTCGCTCAGACGTAAATGAGTGTTGTGGCTAAGGCTCTTGCCGATATGTCATGTTAGCAGGCTGCTCACTTAAAAAAAACGTGGCTTCGCTGCGCCCGATCGGAACGTGACGATTTACGAGCTCTACGAGCTCCTGTTTCGAGAGCTCCATTTGCCGAAGGTGGTACGCTTGCTTCATGACTGCTGCGTCAAGAGCCACTTCGATGGACACCGCGCAGTATTTGGTTGGCCTTGTAACTGATTCTTCAATCATTGCCTTCTCAAGAAGTCCGTTCAGCGTCTTGTAGACATCCGCGCGAGCTATTCTTGTTACATCAGCAAGCTCACCGGCAGTTTCCTCGCCGTTGTTGAGCAGCGTTAAATAAAGGCTAGCCTCCATTTCGCTGATGCCAAACGTCTGCAGCCGTTCTACCACCGTCTTCTCCATCAGCGGATAGTATTTTCCGAATGGTTTTATACATATGGCCACGATGCCGCACGCGCGCAGACGAAAGCCGATACTTTGCGCGGATTTTGGCGCCTTTTTTAGGCAAATCGGCCCTATCTCAAGCTTAAGCTCTCTAATACTGCATAGCGACAAGTCAAAGGCCCGTAATCACGTTCTCAGCGTACCGAGGATTGCACAGGCCAAAGAACAGGATCCCGGCTCTTAGTTTCGCTGCGCTGTGTTTCGACCGGCCGAAAAGGAAATGGAACAACGCTGAACCTTTTTTGTTCTACGCGTGATTCTTATGGAGTCAAGAACTCTTCAATAACTTGCCTGACCACGGCCACATTATTGTACCGCTGCTCCCGTGGATGCGTAAACCAGCGTGATGTCCCGGTCAGCAGCATTAGCGATCAGTTTCTGCAGCAGGTGCGTTTTACCATTGAGCTCGGCTCGGTACCATTTTGGAATTCGGGCCATCATTCGGGTCGTGTTCAAACCATTTGCGAAGTTCGGCCCTAGGCGCGAGGTCTCCCGACCACCCATCGAGTTTGGCATCAGATTTTCTCACACCTCTCGGCCACAGTCGATCAAAAGAGGACTCGGTAACCGTCGCTGGACGCGCCTCTCTCGTAACTCCTTTTGGATTTGATCATAATCCCACCGGAATTCTCGCAAACTCCCCTTGTACCCCGCGGCCAGCACTCGCGGCGACGCGTGCGCTTCTTAAGTAACATGCGCAGTGCAAGAGCTGCGTTTTTCAGCTGCTTGACTTGCACCGGCCAACACACGTGGTGTCTTGAGATCGGGCGCGGCTCTGCGGCGATCACCCTAAGAAGGGAGGTTCACGACAAATCGCGCACCCCTTCCTTCTTCGCTCTCCACGGTGATCGTTCCGTCGTGCAACTCCACAATCCGCTTGCAGACGGCAAGACCAAGGCCGGTGCCCTTCGCCTTATTAGTAAAAAGGGGGCTGAATAGCTTATCCTTAATGTCTTCGCGAATTCCAACGCCGGTATCTTCGACGGTCATTAGCACGGTTCCATCTGAGGCAGCGGCGCTGATGGTGAGCTGTCCGCCCTCGGGCATCGCTTGAATTGCGTTGAGGCTCAGGTTCGTGAACACGCGCTGCATAAGCCGGCGATCGAGGTAGAGCGATAAATCGTCGGGAATATCGGTCTTCACGTGAACCTTACGAGGAACTTTCATTGATGAGAGCGTCGAGGTAATAAGATCGATGGCTCTGATCTGCGTTTGCTCCGGATTGAGGGGTTGTGCATAGGCCTGCAAGTCCGCTACGATCTTGTCCATGTAGCGCACTTGTTCATCTATGAGGTCGTACAGTCGATCGACGTTGTCCCAGTCGGCACCCCCCCGTTGGTCCGGCGACGTGAGCACGCCCCTCTTCTTCTGTAAATCGATTGCAAAGCGAATTGCCTGTAACGGATTGCGCAAATCGTGACCGACCATAGTAGCAGTCTCGCCGATCGCGGCAAGACGTTCTACGTTCTTGAGGGCTCTCTCTGCCTCTAGGCGGGCCGAGATATCAATGCCGGCACCAAGCACCCCAACAAAGGTGCTTTGATTGTCAAAGAGCGGCGTGAACATCCATTCAATCCACAAGTGGCGTCCGTCCTTTGTGACGTTCTCGCTGACCATTTGGGTATAACTGTCAGCAGCGTCGAGAAGGTTCCGGGTAAAGCTGGCAAACTGGCTTTCTGTACTCTCAGTTGCCCGTAGCAGCGTACCAACAAGCTTGTGTCCGATGAGTTCTGCTTCAGCGTACCCAAAGAGCTGTTGTCCATATTTGTTGAGGAACGTGATATTGCCCTCTAAATCCGTCTGTAATATGATGCTATTGACGCCCTGGATCAGTTCCCGGTACTTGCGCTCGCTTTGTTCAAGTGCTGCCTCGATTCGGTTGCGCTCAGTAACGTCAGTTCCCGAACTTAGCATGCCAACTATGGTGCCCGCTGCGTCTTTGAGAAGTGCGTTGTGCCACTCCATATCGCGTTCTTCACCGCGGGCCGTTTGCACGGGGCTTTCGTAGCGTCTGAACGGTTCTATCTCTCCAGCAGTGATCCGTTCAAATCCGTCAAGCGTCTTCTCTCGGGCGCGATCGGGCACAAATTCGTTGAACCAGTCTTTACCTGGCGCCTGTTCTTGCTGTACGCCGAGGAGCTCGCACCCTTTGCGATTAAGACGAGTAATTCGCCCAACAGTATCGAGCACAACCATGAGGACTTCGGCGGTATCGAGGTACTGCTGGGCTTGATCGCGTTCGCGCCGAACAGTTTCTTCGATGCGCTTACGCTCTGTAACATCCCTCGCTGTCGATATGAGCGCTTCAACGATCCCCTCTTCGTTGTAGATGGGGGTGAGGACAAATTCGAAATCCTTCTCGCCGGCAGGATCGATCCAGTGCAACTCGTCGGTCACTCGACGACCTGTTGCGAACACAATGTCACCGAGGGCAATCATACGCTTCATCGGCTGAAGTGGCAATCCGAGCTCCGTCCACGTCTTACCTACCATTTCGTGCGGCTTAAATCCCAGCGCTCGGGCTCCAGGCCGATTAACGTATATGTAGCGGCTGTCCCGATCAAACACGTAAATTAGATCGGCTGACGCTGATAGAAAACCCTCGAGAGTGCGTGCCTGCTGTGCAACCTTCCCAGCCAGGAGCTCGTACTCCTCGCGCATGCGTTGTTCGTCAGTGACATCACGGATCGCGATGACAATGCGCGTTACGCGCCCTAACTTCTCGCGGACCGGGTAAATCGAGAAAACTTTACGCTTGGAATCAATCACTGCTTCAGTTCGAATGGGTGTTTTCGAAGCAACCGCCTCTTGCCTCCAAGCAGTTATTTGCTTTGTCAATTCACTTGAAATGACCGAACCCACCGGTGCTCCGACCGCCTCAGAAAAGGTCGTGCCGAGCCAGAGTGCCGCAGCCTGGTTAAGAGTAAGGATAACGTCTCTCTCATTGATTACCAAAATGGAATCGAATAGTGCGCTTAGAAGTGCATATGCAGCGGGTTCTGACTCGCTCACTGGCGTCGCGGGTTCATCCGACTGCATCTGATTTTCATTTTCGAGTTCGTGCATACTGGCACGCTTCCGCGAACAAAGGCGGCAATTATATGTTAGCGTTAGGAGTTTATTAAGCTTATCTGATATGGAACGGCGCTCAGTCGCGGCACGATGGCGTACGTGCAGCCTCGAGCGCGTAAGCCAGTGTGCTCTGACATGTCAAGCTGCGCCGACGAGCATCGAATTCGTGCACTCAGCAAATAAGCCTTTTCAGGCGCGGGTGGCCGCTAACGGCTCGTTTTTGTCAATAAAAATTAATAACATTAAGCTTCTGGACTATTGGGGTTTAGGCATGGACAACGCTGTAGATAACCTATTTGAGGCACTTTTCGCTCTTACTGACTTGCGAGTACTGCTGCGCGAGACCGCCCCCTTGCACAAGTTGAGTGCCGAGCAACAGATGCAAGCGCGAGAAGCTCTCGCACGCGCAAAAGTCGCTTTGTCAAAGCTTGAAGAGGAGCTTCAAGAATGAAGATCGCAGGGAATATACCAGTCCGTGAAGTCGAGGAGAACTTCATCAACATCCAGCCGATCCAAGCCGCAGGCCGTTTGACCGCAGAGGCGATGAAGGCGCTCATCGCCTACGGCGACGGTTACTCGACGTGTGACCAGTGCCGCAAGCCTTTTAGACTCGATAAGATTACCAAGCCGCCAATCGCCGAATTCCACAGCGAGCTCTCTAGGTTTTTAAATATGGATGAAGCTCGCGTCACGCCGGGGGCGCGCCGCGCCTTTCAAGCAGTTTGCCTTGCGCTTGTGGAAAAAGGCGACACGGTTTTGGTCTCAGCGCTCGGACACTACACTGAGTTCCTCGCGGTTGAGAATGCAAAGGCCATCGTGCGCGAAGTCCCCACAAATGATCTTAATATCGTTACGGGCGACGCCGTCGCGCAAAAAATCGAAGAAGTGACGCGCGAACAGGGCAAATCGCCCGCCCTCGTGATGCTCGATCACTTCGACTACTCTCTTGCTAACGAGCATGACGTCGCCGGAGCTGCGAAGGCAGCGCACCAATACGACATTCCCATCTTGTACAATGGCGCGTATACCGTTGGCATAAAACCCGTTGACGGCAAGGCACTCGGCGTAGACTTTGTTGTGGGCAGCGGGCACAAGTCAATGGCGTCGCCTGCACCGAGCGGCGTTTTGGCAACGACGAGCGGGTACGCGGATACGGTGTTCAGCACCACGCAGATGATCGGTGATGTTACTGGGCGGCAGTTTGGCGTGAAGGAGGTCCAAATGCTCGGCTGCACGCTTATGGGCGGCAACATTCTTGCGATGATGGCATCTTTTCCGACAGTGAGGCGTCGCGTAGAGGGGTGGGGCGAGTACGTCACGAAGTCGAACTACGTTGTCGACGCCCTCCTTAGCATAAAAGGGAATATGTGCGTTAGCGAGTACCCTCGCAAGCATACTTTGAGCAAGGTAGATACTACTGGAAGTTTTGACACGGTAGCGCGGATCCATAAGCGACGAGGCTTTTTCTTCAGCGATGAACTGAAGCAGCGGGGCATTGTTGGCGCTTTTTCTGGGGCGACCCGCGCGTGGAAGCTTAACACGTATGGCTTAAGTTGGGACCAGATACGCTACGTAGCAGACGCATTCAAGGAAATCGCTGGGAAATACGGATTGTTGTAGCGATGGCGGCGAGTTTCGGATGTCTCGGCGCATACGCCGTGGATCACCGGCCTACGGTCTTGCTTGCACAACGTGCAATTTACTTTTAAACAACTGACGTAGTTTTTCCGCGCCCGCGATCTCTTGCTGGTCTAAACCCCATTCGGCAGGATACAACACGAATGGCTTACACTGGGTACCACCCAACCCCCCGTGACTGCCGATCAACTCCTCGAACGCAGCGACCTCGTCGTTGGTGGGGTCGTAGACGCTGTTGACGCTGAGTCCGGGAATAAAGTGTATCAGGAGGAGGAGGCCAAAGGCCTCGCAGATCCAAATCACCAACGTTCGATAGATGGAGCGCAAGTAGGGCCGCAGCTTGCTGCTCACTATGAACCCTCCTCCTTGCTCGCCAACGTAAATACTGTAATTTCCGGCGGGCAATTAATCCTTATCCAGAACACGTTGGTTCCAAGACCACGGCTAGTATACTGGACCATTTCCCCGATGCGATACCGACCAAGAGGGTATTTCTTGGCGTGCGGGCCCCGGACGAGCGTCCCGATGCCAGGGAAGATCAGCTGTCCCCCGTGCGAATGCCCTGAGATCTGCAGGCTAAATCGCCCAGTCGTCGCGCTCACGTCAGCAAAGTCTGGCTCGTGGGCCAACAGGATTGCTGGGCCCGACGGCGGAAGTTTGGCGAGCACGACGTCCAAGCGATTTTTGTGGAGCGTAACGCTATCGACGCCGGCGATGTGTAGCGCTGCATCCCCTCGATGCAGCGTATAAACGTCGTTGCTCAGGTCGACGATATCGCTGCGCCGCATTACCTCTCGAACCGTTGCTTCGCCAACCCAGTGGTCGTGATTCCCGAGGACCGCAACGCTCAGGTCCTTTGGGCTAAGCTTACTCAGTGATGCTGCCATCTCTGCTCGAAGCCGATCCACCTCGTACGAGAAGAAATCACCAATAATGGCGACCAAGTCAGGACGCTGCTCGTTGATCAGGCCAATAACGCCGTCCAAACGCGCCGGGGTGATCCATTGGCCTAAATGGATATCGGCGATGCTTGCAATCTTATATCCGTGGAACGTGGGGCTCAAGTCGGGAATGATCACCGACACCTGCTCAATCTGAAAGGCGCTACGCTCGAACTGATCGGTTCCTATTTGTTCTGACAACGTCGCCATTGCCAATTGCAGGTTCCGCCTGAAAGCGTGACGTCTTACGCGGCGCGGCTTCATCATCTTCCTCCGTGCCCTACTCGCCGTGCGTCGACGACGACCGCTACATCAAAGAGTCCTATGTAATATGGGCATTTTAAGGCTTTTTGGTGCATTGGCGATCACACAAACGGATGGTTTAGAACAGAGTCCCGAGCATCTTTTCTTTATAGGCTGAGTTCAATCTCGCGGTTTTCGTCTTGCTGGACATTGTTCTTAGATCTGCAGCGTTTTTTTTACACTCTGAATGTTGGGAATCCGTAACGGAACGCGCCAGCTGGCAATCTCAATCCCCTCTTAACCCATCACCCAAATCGAAACCTCCGTCGAAAGTCCTCCCGGTTTAAAGCAAAGCTGAAAACAGGCGTGAGATCGACTCCTTCAGTTTAATAGTTACAGGACGGTTTGCATAACGTTCCGGGGTAAGCTCGGTACAAACGTTCAGGTCTTTGGTGAACGCGTCTTTTAACCCTCGCGCAACAGGCGTATCATAAATAATCGCATTCGTCTCAAAGTTGAGACCGAAGCTTCGCAAATCCCAGTTTGCGCTCCCGACAGACGCGGCCACTTCGTCCACCACGATCGTCTTTGCGTGAAGGAACCCGTTGTCGTAAGTGTACGCCCGAACGCCGGAGTCGAGCAGCTGCCCAAGGAAGGAAAGTCCTGCCCAATAGACGAAGGGATGATCTGGCCGGTTCGGAATCATAATACGGACGTCAAGGCCAGAAAGTGCTGCAATTCGGAGCGCGTCGCGAACACTGTCGCCAGGGATGAAATACGGGGTCTGAATATAGATCGTATCTGTTGCAGAGTTGATCATCTTCAGATAGGACTCCTTAATTGGGTTCCAATAAGTGTCTGGCCCTCCTGAGACGATTTGCACGGGCGCCCCAGCGGACGTGGTGATATCAGGGAAATAGCGGTGGTCGTAGTCGAGGTGCCGCCCCTTGGTCGCATAGTTCCAATCGAAGAAGAAGCGGAGCTGGCACAATAAAACCGCCGTTCCGGCAATTCGCACAGCGGCATCGCGCCAGTATCCCCATTTACTGACCTTTCCGAGGTACTCATCGCCGATATTAAATCCGCCGACGAAGCTGGTCTCTCCATCAATGACGGCAATTTTTCGGTGATTTCTGAAATTGGACCGAAGATTCAGGAAGCGTAGCAGCGAAGGGAAAAAGAACGCGACTTGGCCCCCTGCATTCTTCAGCTCATCAAAAAAATGTCGAGACAAATGCGCGCAGCCAAGCCCGTCGCACAAGAGCTTGACTTCGACTCCCGCTCGCGCGCGTTGCGTAAGCACTTCTCGCATCTCGTGGCTGAGCGCGTCATTTCTCCATATGTAGTACTCGAGATGGACGTGATCGCGGGCTGCTTTGATTGCCGCTATCAGATCTGCGAATTTTTCATTGCCGTCCGTGTATACTTTGATCTGGTTGTTAGTCGTGAGTATTGAACCGTCGTCTTCGACAAGCATCAGCACCATACGGCGGAACGCGGCAGAAAGATGATCCGTGGCAGGGATGTCGCTGGCTTTCAGTTCACTTTTCTGCAATTCGATGAGGCGCCGCAAGGCCTTATCCGCATCTTGCTTCAGGCGAAACATCTTTTTTTTGCGATAGTTCTGACCGAGGAAAATATATAGAACAAACCCGACAACGGGTAAGAAGTAAAGTACCAACAGCCAGGCCCAGACATTTGCCGGATTTTTCCTGTCAAAAAAGACGATGGTAATAGCGAAAAGCAGATCCGAAACAAGAATGGCGATCAGTACGAGGTCAGTAATACTCATGTCTTCTTTGAGGACTAATCTGCAGTGGCGCGCTGTCGCCGCAGTTTGAATGTTTTCAGGACATATATCCTCTTTGATTGTGTTCGTCCGACACTGCTCGTTGCGCAAGTGGCAGCTCCGCCGTGAGTCTGACAGCGCCCACATTTTGCCAGGAGGTCGGCACTTTGGGCGTTATCAGTCCCATCATCGTTTCCGAGAGGACCGGCCCAAGCCGCTGAAGCTGCTTCAGCGTTACTGCTTGGTGGGCGCATGATTTACAAGGGGTTGATCCAGTCATTCAACAGCTACGCTCGCTCTAGGAAGCGAGCAACTTGCGCTCCGAAGTTGCGTGCGCTCTGTGTATCCAGTTTGTTGACTTGCGTAATCGGTTCCCCCATAAGCTTGGCAAAATCTTCTATGAGCTTTCTGTCCGTATCAGAGAGCTTGTCAACGTCGAGATACCCTCTAAACACCTCGATTGCTCGAACGCGCCCTGCAGCATGCGCTTGCAAGTCTGCCACGCCGATGCACGAGCTCCTCTTTAGGCGCTGTCCCGTAGTCCACACAGACAACGAAAAGCGCCACGTCTTTGTCGCTTAAGCGATCGCGGTTCGCGACAAGGAAGTTCACCACACTCGGCAGCGGATGCTCTTCGTAAATTGGAGAGCCGATCACGATCAAGTCGAAACCGCGTGGGTCAGCCTCGGCGACGTTTTGTACTACCACGTCGACGTGTCCTATGTCCGCTGCCCTTTCAGCTATCCGCTGCCCCTTCAGCTATCCGCTGCGCTACGGTTTTCGTAGAGCCGTATCGCGTGTCGTAAATGATTAGAACGCGAGTCATGCTGCCCGTTACACCGTCTGGCATGAGCTCCGCAATCATGCGTGGAGCTTCTTAAGGAGCCACGCAATGTTCTTGCCGAGGGTGGTCATCGTAGCCATGCCCTCAGCATCGTCTTCTGCTTCACCGATAGCATGGCCGATACCGATATTCCAGTAACTCGAACCGGGAACGATCATTTGACCAATGAAGAAGAAGTGATTGATCGAGTCGAATGCGTGAATAGCGCCAGCGCGTCGCATCGTTACGACTGCAGCGCCGACTTTACGCTGAAACATGTCGCCGTTGGCGCGCGCTACCATCCCAGCGCGGTCAATAAGCGCTTTGAGTTCGGGCGTTATATCAGCGAAGTACGTCGGTGAACCTAAGATGATCCCATCTGCGTGCAGCATCTTGGCAATGTAATCGTTTACCGCGTCATCAGTCACGACGCAGCACTGGTCACGAGTCTCGAAACACTCCGAACACGCGATGCAGCCTTGAATTCGTGTTCCTGCGAGCTGAACGAGTTCGGTCTCAATACCTTCTCGTTCAAGTTCGCGCAGCGCCTGCTTAATGAGAATGGCGGTGTTGCCATCCTTACGGGCACTACCGTTAAAAGCGATAACCTTCACTGAAATACCCCCTCGTTGCTTGTAGCTAAATTGAACGATCTTTGTTACAACGACTGCAAATCATTCTTATAATGGTTGCGCTGATTTTTGGCAGCGCTTCGCTGCGCAGCTTGTCGCGTCTGTTTGTAAAGGAAGTAATATGAAATCTTCAAAAACTGTTTAAGTGCTTGAGCGAAACTGCGGCGGCTGTCAGTTCGTGCTCCTGCTTCTCCGTGCTGAAAAGCGTAAATTATCCTATAGTGGCGTCTCTTCTAACGAAATGCAACCTTCACCACCGGCTTGTCTGCTACTAGCTCGAAATGGGCTTGTCTGCACACCACGCGTCGTCCTTTACCGTGTGGTCATTCCTTGCTATACAAAACGGACACAGACTGTAGCCGTTGAAAGGATTCATTCGTACTGGCTTGCCGCAACGGGCACATATTAACATTTCTGCCTCGGTCATGTTAGTGGCCCCCCTGTACTTGCGAAATCCGAATTTTGTGGGTGACGTTCTACGCCATTCTTCGCATTTAAGCTTTTCGAAATTCAGTTGTTTCGCGTCGCAAAACGCCAACCGAGGCGTTCTGAAAGCCCTCAACCAGTTTTTTCAACTTAAAATGATTTTTTGGAAGAATGAACTCCACTGTGCCGCGTTTTGGTTTAAACTTCAAATGCAACGAGCATTGATGATTGCTTAGCGCCATCCAATTCAATCCACGCGCTGCCGCGAACTGGGCTAACAAAGCTGCTAGCGTGCTCTGAGCGAATAGCTCAGACTCTGTGAAGTCCTGTATATATACGACGGGTCTGATACATAGGTACCAAGGAAAAATTTCGAGGAGCGGGTTTGCTCAAGAGTGCAGCTAGGATCCCACGCGCCACGTGCCGGCTCTTCGGCACGATAAAAGCTATAGGCAACATCAAAGACAGCGTCATTCTCGTCCACGGCCCGAAGGGCTGCGTTTATCACATTAACTATATACTTGGGATGCGGGGCGACAAAACATCCAACGTCTATTCGACCTGTATGGATGAAAAAGACGTCATTTTTGGGGCCACGGAGAAACTTAAAAGCGCAATCGCCGAATTAGATCGCGAGTTTAACCCCGCGCTCATCGCCGTGCTGTCGTGCTGCGCTTCCAGTATTATCGGTGAAGACGTTGAAAGCGTCGTGAGAGAAGTTCAGACGAATGCAAAGGTGTTGGGAATCGATTCAGGAGGCTTTGAAGGTGATTACCGATCCGGCTACAGCGAGACGCTTACGCGACTCGTTGAAGTGCTCGTAGAGCCGCCACGGACGCGTGATGAGCTATCAGTGAATTTGATTGGCCTGCTGAGGGCAGGTCCCGATCTTAAAGAGCTCAAGCATGCCTTGGCGCTTATCGGCGTCCGTGTCAATGCGGTGCTCACAGCGGGTGCCACCGTACGCCAGATCGAGCACATCGCCTCAGCGAGATTGAACGTTGTCGTCTGCGAGGCCACAGGCAAGGATGCTGCTGAGCAGTTGGAGGGGCAATTCGATATGCCGTACATCATCGAAGAACTTCCCATCGGGCATCAGGCAACGAGGCGGTTTCTGGCCCGCATAGCCGAGGCGCTTGGCACGTCAGTGGATTTGGACGCCCTGTGTCCAGCGCAGGCCGCAGTTCCTACCGTCGTCGGGAGGCGCGTCGCGGTGATCGGCGGTCCGACGCGCGCAATCGCCGTCACAAACTTCCTCAAGGAGTGCGGCATCGAACCAACGCTGATTGTATCCGACTTTGACGTTAATACGGCAGCACGGCTGAGCGGGCTCGTCAGTGAGCGCTGCGAGGTACTCATCGCTCCCGAGCACGAGACCATCCTGGAACGATGCAAAGCGCAGCGCGTTGATCTGATCGTGGGCGGCATGCTCGAACGCCCAATCGCATCGAGTCTCGGAGCCGAACATCTCGATATCATGCACGGGAGCGAAAAAACCGTCGGCTTTGCCGGCGCCGACGCACTGCTCAAACGGTTGCGGGGTGACAAAAAGCCGTGATCACGGAAGGATGCTTGGTGAAAAGTAAGGAGATCCGTGGGACGGTCGGCGCGGTCATCCCGTATAATAAGTGCGTGTGTGCGCTAACTGCAGGTCACGTTATTCGCTACGGCCACGGCGCGGTCGGCACGAAAGTCGTCGTGGACGGGCACGACGGCACCGTCGTTCACCTGCTTAATGACTATGATCTAGCGCTAATCGATGTCCCCCCTGAGCACGCAACGTTCTCCGCAATAGGGCGTGCCCGTTTCGGACCAGCGGAGCTCATTACGTATGATCGGCGCATCGAATGCCGAGTTGTCGACTCTGGGCGAAACCTCAACCGGTTCGCATTTCCTTGCGCGGACATGCCGCTGCCAGGAGACAGCGGGGCGCCGATTGTGCAGGAGGGAAAGGTCATCGGGCTACTTTCCTCAATTTTGTATAACAACTGCAGCGGTCTCGGCATATCCTCCGAGGTCTTCGGCAATCCGTCGCGTTTGAAATAGCCAAGTGATGCGCACTACACCTTCGGCCCAGAAGCAGCTAAGTGCTCGTATCCTTCGGCCTCGAGCTCCTGCACGACCCCGTCCACGTATAGCTGCATCCCCGACTCGATAACTGAGCCGATTATGGTGTAAGGAATCGGGATGGCATCTAATCGCTCGCGTTTCGCTGTGAATAAGAGTTCATAATCACCGCCTCGGTATAGTGCGAGCGTTAACTGGTCAGAACGGTCGCGGCTCACCGATTTTGCGGCATCACTGACGGGTATATCCGCTGCAAGTAGGCAAAAGCCGCAATTGCTTGCCGTTGACAGCTCATATAAGGACAGACTGAGCCCGTCGCTTGTGTCGATGAGAGCGGTCACCGCACCAGACGCGGCGAGCGCTTGGCCGTACGCAATTCTCGGCTGGGGCTCGAACAGTTTTTTGAGTGCACGTTCGCGCAAGGGGTGGTCTGCGTATCTGCTGTCGAGCAACATCCGCACGCCTGCGGCAGCGAGGCCTAGTCCGCCGGTGACGCAAACAGCGTTCCCGGGTTTCGCCCCGGCCCGCGTCAGTATCTTATCCTGTTGCACACGGCCTATGGCGGTACCCACGAGCGTGAGCTCATCGTGCTCATCTGTGTCGCCGCCGATAAGCATGGTCCCATTTTGCACGCAGCACGCGTTGCAGCCACGCACGACGTCAAGCGCAAATGCGACGTCCGCCTCGCGCGGAATGCCCATGGCCATCGTCACGCCAAGGGGGTCTGCACCCATCGCGGCGATATCGCTCAAGGTTGCGGCGGTGGCCATCCACCCGATCTGATACCCGCTCATCTCGCGTGGGAAGTGCGTTTTTTTGTGCAACATATCGGTCGTGACGACCAAGTAATGGTCATCGAACGCGATCGCCGAACAATCGTCTGCTCCAGGACAAAGCACTGCCGTGCAGTCGATAAGCTCAGCTAACTGCTTTACGAGCGCGCGCTCACCAAGTTCGCCGACTTTCACGCTTTATCACGTGAGCTTTTATAGCCAATAAGCGCTTCTACTCTTCTGCGCAGTGGCGCTCTCAAGTTGATTCGTATGCAGGTGTTCCCCGAATGCATCCCGTGCCTCACATCGCGGGTATTGTACGAGGCAAAGCTATCAAGCACTGATCTCTCAACGCAGCTCAAAGCGGAAGAAGCGGCAGCGAAAACGATGTGTCGGATGGGCTTCGAAGGCCCTATAGCGCTTCTTTCGACGGAGGTGCACAGGGCGGTGTACCGAGTACTTGGCGATGACGATCCCTACCGACACGTGAAACGACTCGCCAACGAGACCGCAGTAAAACTCTTGCCAACAGTGCAATCACTCATCCAAACGAGCAGTGATAGCTTTCGCAGCGCCGTCCTCGCCGCAATTATTGGAAACACCTTCGATTCCGGCGTGCTCGGTTTTGAAGTGGTAATGGATGATTTTGAAATGGAAGTCGCCACAATCTACCGACACGGGCTGGACATCGACGATACTGACGCGATGAAGCCACTCCTCAATGACGTCGTTTACGTGGCCGATAACGTCGGAGAGATCGTCTACGACGGATTGCTCATAGAGCAAATGCGCAAGCTCGGGGCGCACGTCACCCTCGTCGTCCGCGGGGGACCCATCCTCACAGATGCTACGATCGAGGACGTCTGGGAGTTCGGGCTGGACAAGGTGGCCGATAGGGTCGTCACGACAGGTTCAAACGCGATCGGCATAAAACTCGACGAAATTCCGGCCACGTTAAGGGACATGTTGCCTCGTGCTTCGCTTATTATCGCCAAGGGGATGGCTAATTACGAAATGTTGTCAGAATATTCCTTCAAACCCGTCGCCTACTTGATGCGCGTGAAGTGCGCACCTGTTGCAGAATCGGTGGGAGCTCGTGTGGGTGATTTCATTGCGAAGCTCGTGATATAACGGCTCTAGCGCACGACGATGAAAGCAACCGAAAGGAAAGCAACCGCGTTATTGAGCATGTGCAAGGCGATAGGGGCCATCAAATTGTCGGTCTTCTCGTACACGTAGGCGAGTACGATGCCGATCACGAACAGCTGAACGAAGGCGAGCGGCTCCAAATGGATGGCCGAAAAGAGCGCAGCGCTTAGTACGATAGCGTACCAAGGCCTAAAGCGGTCTCTAAAAGCTTTGTAGAGGTACCCTCGAAACACGATTTCTTCGCATATAGGGGCGATAATGACCCCAGACAAGAGAACGAGGGGCAACAGCCCTGATACGGTCGCAGACTGTGACAATGCCTGCTGCGTTACGTCGACGCCGAAGTATTGTTCGATCGGATAGCCGACGATAGCCGCAAGGATAAACGCAACAACGAATCCCACCACTCCATAAAGAAGCGCTTTCGGCAATTTCTTCGTCTTCAATCCGAGCGAAGAGAGCTTCTCTTTGTAGAAACTGAGAACAAGTGCTACGATGAGGGCAACGGAAACGATGTCCGCGACGACTAGCAACCAAAAGGTCACCGCGGTGAAAGCTCCTGAAGCTGTAGCGAGCACTTCGCTGGAAGAAATTACGCCCGCACGAACAAGAAGCGGCGTTAAGAACAGCGACACGCTGAACTGACCTACGAGATAGAGCAATAACCCCAATACGATAGACCATTTCTTCCGCAGTGGCGTGCGAGACACATAAACGTCGTACGGGCTTGTGGGATGGAACTCATCCCAGTCGATGGCTTCGAGCGACTTGTCGTTTTCGTTACCTGTAGGCATCGTGTTCCGTTCCTGCTAACGTGGCTGCCTCATTATATACCCTTGCCCAGGGCACGGCGCGGCGCCCGTTGACGCGAAAAAGCGGTGAGCAAAGAGTCCAAAGCGGCCGACGGCATATTTATGAACTCAAGCGTGCATATTATTTTTGTATAAATCGACAATAAGGTGATTACTACATATGAAAGGTAACTGGGGCAGTGACCGCGGGCTTTCAGCCCGCATGCTGCTGACCATGATTTTGCTTGGGCTCGTGTACGTCGCGTTTATAGGCATCATCTTGGTCTTCGTGCAAAACATCGCAGTCATAGTCGTTTTTGTGGCACTGTTTCTGGGAGCGCAGTACTATTTCTCAGATCGGGTCGTGCTTGCCACGAGCGGAGCGCACATCGTCAGTGAGGACGAAGCCCCCGAGCTCCACAGCACGATCGAACGCTTGTGCGCCATGGCGGATCTTCCAAAGCCGAAGGTAGCTATAGCAAACAGCGCCGTCCCGAACGCCTTTGCGACCGGGCGCAATCAGAACCACGCGGTGGTAGCCGTCACGAGTTCACTCCTCCAACGACTTGAGGAGCCGGAAGTGGAGGCTGTGCTTGCGCACGAGTTGTCACACGTCAAGAACAGAGATATGCTCGTTATGACTATCGCGAGCTTCGTCACGACGATTGCGGGTTTCCTGATGCGCTTCTGGTTCTTCATGGGTGTAGGTGGCGGCCGGAGGGACAATAACATCTTTATTTTCTTCATCGCGCTCGCGGCGATATGGATTGTTAGTTTCCTCATCACGCGGGCGCTCTCGCGCTACCGCGAGTACGCGGCCGATCGTGGCTCTGCCATCCTCACAGCGCACCCGGCAAACCTCGCCAGTGCGCTGCTCAAAATTAGTGGCTACATCGAACGTGTTCCAACGGAGGATATCCGTAAAGTTGAGGGTATAAGCCAGTTCTTCATCATACCTGCAATATCGAGAGGCTCTGCACTAAACCTCCTATCGACGCATCCGCCCATTGAAAAGCGGATCGAGCGACTGCGGCAGATGGAGGCGGAACTTGCAGGACAGAGCGGCTAACGGCGCGCGAGCTTCAGGTATGATCAGGGCCACTGCGGCTGAGCTCGACGATTTCTAGGATCTCTGCCATATCGCGTATTTCGAAGTCCGGGCGTATTTCGGGCTTTGGAATGCGCTTTTTTTTATTGTACCAGATAGCCGTCAACCCAGCTTTTTTTGCTCCCAAAACATCAGAAGTGATCGTATCCCCGACGAAGGCCGTCGCTTCTCGTAATACGCCCATCTTGCGGATGGCCTCGTCAAATAGTCGTGAATGCGGTTTGTAGACTTCAAGTTCTTCAGAGGTGACGATCACGTCAAAAAGGTCAGAGACCCCGTTGAGATGGGCCGACAACTCTTCCGTGTCTCCGTTTGAAACCATTCCGAGCCTGCATCCGTTTGTGCAAAGTATCTCGAGCGTCTTTTTGACGTTCGGAAGGATGGTAACAGCTTCGTCGAGCATTTTCTTGAAGATACCGTTGAGCCCCTCAACGTAAGCGTCCGGCACGCTTATCCCGTAACGCTGAAAGACGTTTCTTGCGCTAATTCCATAAAGATCGCGCATATTTCTAAACTCGCCACAGTATGCGATCACGTCGCGGAATGCGCACTCAAACTCTTCGCTCCAGAAGGCGTTGAACTCTTCGACCGATGTGATAATGCCGAAGAGCGTATTCGATTGCTGGACGACGTGTTTGGTTATGTCCCGGTGGTACGTGCCGACATCGAGCACGGTACCATAGGCGTCAAAGAGGACTGCTTCTGTCTCAGTCATTAGCTAAGGGTTTGCGCAGAAAGGTAAATACCTGTTTGTAAGGCCATAAGGTCGGACCCTCCGTCCTACTGTTAGAACTGTAATTCTGTTTCCCGTCCATATGGACGCGGAGGTGATCTTCCACGGCGGCAGATAACATCGCTGATGCGGTGCACAGGGAGAATCTATAGAAACCGCGGCTTATGACTTCGTTGATAATCTTTCACCTGGTGAACTTCACACGAAGTGTTGCGTTAAGGCATTCGCTTGAAGAGGCAGCTGTTTTACTCCTTCACACGAGCGCTGGGCAAGTCGTCTCGTGTGCTTTCTTCTAGCTACCTAGTCGCACCGCGCTTTTTTTGCCGACGCACGCGGGCTAGTGAGAAGTTTCGCAAAGAAAGACTGAAAAAACAGAAAGGGGGGTGAAAAACGGCCGGATCGCGCATCCAAGCCGTTTGTTGGCCCAGTAAAGATGACGAACCGAGAGCTTCTTTGCCGACCGAGGCAGGCCCGCATCTTTGGACGCACAGCCACAACCGAGTTGTGACTAGCCCTCATTCTGTGTGCGACCACTTAAGCGTGTCGTAAGTAAAGTATAGAGAGTACGGCTAGCTGAACAAAGACATCACACACCGGTATTGCGGCATGATACGCTATGCGGACAAGCTGTGGCGCGCGAGACGCTGCTCCGGAGGTCTATATAGAGTATGAGGGATGCGTTGACGTAGATCTCTTGCCTCTATTGACTATGGAGGTGAGAGAGAAAAATGCAAGCGAAAGAGAAACTGGAGAAACCCCTCAAGTGGTTTATCTTGCCGAACGAATCATACAAGTGGGACTTCATCCTTGAGAAGTACGTTGTTGAGGATTCTCAGCAGGAGGTCGCTACCGAAAGCGTTAGGACTCAACGGCTTGATGATAGGTTTGACAAGGACTATATCGTCACGCACAAGAGACGAAAACAACGAGACCGCTACTATTATTGAGCGGCAGAGTAATACGATTCTTTTTGCGCACCGCACTCATTTTTTTGTCATGAGGGGCTAGAAGCGTATAGGATGGCAGCACCTTCTTCGCTCTGTCAATTCGCGTCAGCCGTTCTTCCTTGCATTTTTTTTCTACTACTAAAAATACGGCTCCTAAAAGCGAACCTTGGTACCGGCACCAAAATGGTCACGAGTTCGAGCTGCTTTTAACGAGTATATTCACTCGTGCGCACTGGATGCAGTACAGTTCATGATGACTGAGCACCCACCCATTGGTAAGGACATAATCGCCACAGACTGAGCAGCGCGGTCTATCGGTCTTCATCATCGTCACGATTCGTTGCAAAGGATTAATCGATAGAAAAAAGGTGGTTGAAAAGGAACCCACTAAGGATCCTCATAGCAGAGGGCGAAGCTAATACCTTCAAGGGCGTGTTCAAAACAATAGACGCACGCCTTGTACTTCACCCTCAAACGCCCTTTCGTGCATTCCCCGTACAAGCGGTAATAGCAATTCACCACTTTTTCTACTTGGTCTGTGTGTATCGCGCATCGCCTCCTTGAGCGAGGCTTGCGTCAGACTGCCGATATACATTTCCTCTGTGCTCTCCCAAGTCACATTTCCTCTCCTGAGTTGATACGGCGCATTGACATGTAGACCGGTGGGCGAAGGCAGAAAAAGCGGTATCAAAAAACGGTTTGTCAGTGGTGAGCGCGGTGAAAAATGGTCAGCAGCACAAAGACGGAGAAGTCAATTTGCTGTTACGCGCTCACCACAGGGAGGCGAAATGAAGTTGATAGTCGCTCCACAAACACACGCTCGATCTTGATTGCAAGGGAGAACGGCAGAGCACAGCACCGTTGAGCGTGGTTCCGTTCTCCCGACCTTTTCCCGAGCAGGTTTTCATACACGACCACACGGTTGTTCGCGTCATGCCAAAAATAGTCACTGCATAGAGAATACACAGTCTCTATACTTGTTCTGCACTCGTCCTGGCGGTCTTCTCTGTTCGATACGAGCTGTTTCCGAGAGCTAAGACCCAGAGCAGGAAAGAGGTCGCCAAGCAACAATCGCACGGGCAGCGACGCGCGTATATACTTGCCAGATATCGCCACTGCCGTGGCGCAAGGAGACTCTATTTTTTCTCGAGACTAAGATAAAGCAGGGAAGCACTCCTAGAATATCGAGTCGAGAAAGAGATGTCACCTGGCCCATATTAGCGGTACTGTCGACGGCACTCTCTAGACAGAGGCAAATAATGTGCGATACACCCCCCCACCAGCAGATTGTTGCTGAAATAGCGGAATGAGAAGGATGCAAAGACGAGGGTTGAGGAGTGCTACTCTCGTAGTCTGAATGGTGCTGGGGGCGGTGATTCCGTTGGCACCGCACTTTGAGACTCAGTGGTCTCCCCCACAAGCCCTCTCAATGTATTATGACTCGAACAACAAAGAGGTGCTAAAGAGATGAGTACCGCCTCCAAAGGTTGGTCTGCTACCTCGTTGGCATAATGTCAGATATTCTTGCAGTATTCTCCATTGTCGCAGTCTCGCTTGCAGCGATCACCATTGTTATCCGCTTGCTTCCATTACTCATGCTTGCCGCACTTGTGCTGCTTGCGGTATGGGGTTCATTCTTGCGAAACCGTCCACAAGGATCTCTCGTGCATTAGTTCGACCTTTTCCGCTTCTTGTCGGTCGCATTCTCCTTCTGTTCATATTACAAGCGAGCGTTTCTGCCATATGCTCTAGTGAAGTCGCCAAGAAAGGCAAAAAGAGTAGAGAAGAAGACGTGCACTTCAGCCGGCGGTACGAGCAGCTTAACAGCAGCTCTCGGATTACGGAGGCACTGATCTGGGACGCAGCCGCGCGCTTGGGGTCCTCACTTCACGCACAAAGGATGGGGCATTTTTATCTACTGATGGAGCAACATACGAAGTAAGTTGATGAATGCTGATGAGAAACACGTCAAGAGGGTAAAAATTCGTTTGCACGAGCTGCGGGAAGCTTCGGATGCGGCTGAGCTCGATAAGTTCCTTGCGCGGCGAAAAGGAATCATCAATGTCGAGGTGATCCCTGATTTTTTCACCGTCACGGTGACGTACGATGAGCGCTTAACGACACCAAGGCAGATCATTGCCGATTTAAGCAGCATCCGTTTTACGCCCGAAGGCTCCGTCCTACTCACTGACTAGACTGCTGGAGGTATCAATGAAACGTCAACAGCCACGCATGCGGCGCTGGATCGGCTCACGCAGCACGACTATCCCTTTCACGTCACACGCTAACGGTTGAAATGCCATGGGGTTTCTGGACACACTGCTCGGAAGGACGAAAGGCGTAGCGCCTAAGGTCGAAAGTCTTTTTTCAATGGCGACTGCCTATATCACGCTGAGCACTGAGTTTAGCTTACAACCAACGGGCAAGGCCGGCATCTGTTTCAAGCCCGTTGAATCTGGCGGTTTTTCGAAGTGTGAGAGCGAGATTGAGGACCTTCTGAAAATCAGCGAGACCACTTTCGAGATCAAGCAGGACGAGTTTGGCTACGTTTGGGTCATCGTATCCGACACACAATTTGAGAACGTTGTCTCAGACCTCCACGCGGTGAGCTCGACGCTTATCGACGGCGGATACGGTGAGCAGATCCTTTGCGCGGTGTTTCCATTTAGAAATGAAAAAAGGATTTTTTGGATCTATAACTACAAGCGCGGCCTTTTTTATCCATTTGTGCTTGCTGATGCGAAGCAGCATAAGCGCGACTACGCGTATGAGTTCCGACTTCGATCTGTTATGAAATCAGAGCTCCCGATAGAGCAAGAGCTGGAACGCTGGTACCCGCTCTGGGACGTGCCGCTTTAGTCAGATGGTCACCCTGGAATGACACCCTCCTCTGTGAATAACTTTCGCGCTTCGTCTGGCGTTATATCAGGTGAAGGAACGATCAGATCTGAGGCACGGATTTCAGCGGGATCGAGAGGTGTGCCCTTCTCTCGGATGATGTGTATCATCTCGTGCAAGCAGCTGTTGAAGTCGTCGACTTGCTCGTGGCCGAGGTGATCGACCATGCAGGTGTCGAGCTCGTGCAGCTTGTCGAGATATTTGCTATCGAGCACGTACTGGTTGTCACCGAGGATGCGCACGATCATTGCTGTGCCTCCTGTGCTTCCTCCTTTTCCGGCTTCTTCTTAACAGGAACCTGTTGCTTTAAGATCTTGAGCTCTTCATCGACCTCACCACTTGACTTGATCTTGCTCAGTTCCTCCTCGACCTTTGTCTGGTCGCTCGTCACATCTTGGAGCGTACCGGCGTCAATAAGCTCGTCGAGCGCCTGTGACCGCGCTTTCATCGTTTCCGTCTTATCCTGAGCACGCTGAACGGACATCCCTACGTCGGCCATTTCCTCGGAGATTCCCGTAACCGATTCGGTGATCTTGACCTGCGCTTCGGCCGCGGAGTACTGCGCCTTGATGGTCTCCTTTTTCGTTCTAAACGCTTCGACTTTGGTAGAGAGCCGCGCCTCCGTGTTTATGAGCTTTGCCTGTTCATTTTCGAGATCGGCAATCTGTGCGGTGAGTGACTCGATCTGCGTCATATTGTCTTTTTTCCGCTCGAGCGCGAGGCGAGCAAGATCGTCGCGACCGAGGGTTACCGCTTCCCGCGCCTGATTGTTAAGATCTTCGATGTTTGATTCAAGTTTGGCTTTCTGAAGTTCAAGTCGCTTCTTAGCGGTAACGACGTCGGCGATCCCGCGCTTCACATTGGTGAGCAGCTCGAGCTGCTTTTGGTAGGAGTAATCAAGCGTTTCGCGTGGATCTTCGTGTCTATCAAGAAACGAACTGATTTTTGCCTTAATCATCGTCGTAAGACGATCTATTATCCCCATGTCTTTCCTCCGTAGTGATCTGTGGTGGTGTATCCTGGTGTACTCTAAACGACAATGGTATTCCTTAACTAAATAGCTTCGTCGCTCAACATGCGCGATGAAATCGAAACGGCTAAACCCAAGTGATTCATGTGCTCTTTGTGGAGTCCTCGCATGTAGAGAAGGAAGCGGCTGGAAGATCTATCGCAGAGCTGGTCGATGACGGAATGATTGTGGGGCTTGGTACGGGCACGACCGTCGCGCACGCGATCGTTCATCTTGGGAGGCGCATCGCTGATGAAGGGCTTTCGATTTCGGGCGTTCCCACGTCGTACCAGTCGATGCTGCTAGCGATCGAGCACCGCGTGCCGCTGGCGTCCCTTTACGAACACGAGATCATCGATATCGCGCTGGACGGCGCTGATCAAGTCGATTCGCGCCTTAACCTCATTAAAGGAGGTGGAGGTGCGCACACGCGCGAGAAAATCGTTGCGCACGCAGCACGGCGATTCTGCGTCGCGGTCGATGCCTCAAAACTCGCGCCGCGTCTAAGTCTGCCGGTGCCGCTCGAGGTGCTGCCCTTCGCGTGTCCACTCGTTCGCAGCGATGTGCGGCGCATGGGGGCTTCGGCAAAACTTAGGCGATCTGAGCAAAATCGAGCGTATGTTACCGATCAGGGGAACCTCGTTCTCGACGCGCACTTTGGAATCATCAGAGATCCAAAAAAGTTGGCAATCGAACTATCCGCCATTGCCGGGGTAGTGGAGCACGGCATTTTTACAGACGTCTCTGAGGTTCACGTCGCGCGCATTCGCGAAAAGAGCCCCAGAGTTGAGATCTTAACGCCGTGACTGGTTGCAGTATCGAACTATCTCGTTACTCCGACGGTCCGAGACAGGCTCCGGAGCATGGTGATCGTTTCCTCGTCTTGCTGCGCGTCGTGTTTTCGTGAATCGTCGAGATAATCAATGACGTCGCAGAGTTCGATGGAGAGGCGGTAACATTTGAGCGGGCGGCCTTTGCCCTCCTTTTTTTGCTCCCACTCTTCGATCCAACCACGTTCCCTAAGCTCGCGCATCGCTATACTAACTTCAGGTTGTCGCAAGCCAGCACCCAGTTCAATATTGCGGGACACCGATTCGTTGACGTTTGAAAGGTACACAAGTGCCTTCGCCAAGTTCCTCTTAAGGCCGATATTGCACAGGAGGTTACACATGACCTCTTCATCTTGGTCGAATACCGGCATGGATTCGTCCCTCATTATATTCCCCTTACTATTTTTATCCGATAAATTATATTGACAATATAAATACGTTTTTAAATTATTTCGCCAATTTCCGTTCAGCAAGGCATTATTTTAATTATAGGCAGATATATATATTATTTTTATATAAATGTGGCGGCAGTTCGCGACAAAAGCCTTTTATAGAGCGCTCATAATAGCGGGAGTATCTGTAGCGTGCGCTGTGGCGCGCTATAGCATCTCGCGGGCCGGGGTGGCCTAGTAAGTTGTTGCGTATAAGGCAGCGATCTAGACGGCTAAGGTGTCAGACTCATAGGGTACATGTCAGTGACACCTGAGATATCTGAAGAGCGCGGGTTCAACTCCCGCCCCCGGCATGCTCTATTCTTCGAGCAATAAGTATATATGCCTAACTTTTCTATATGATTCTTAGATTTTTATGGAGATTCGAAAGGTTCAACTTACTGGCAAATCGAGCTATACCGTTTCGCTTCCCAAGGTTTGGGCCACGCAACTCGGTTTGAAGGAGAAGTCACGAGTGGCACTGTCTACGCTGCCGGACGGCTCGCTGCGGGTCACGCCTAACGAACACGTTAAGCCACAGGAACGTGGGATTTTCAACATTGACGCCCTTTTTGACGAGGCCTTGGCACGCCACATGATTGCTATCTACATCGCGGGCTATGACACGTTCGAGCTTCGAGCTCAGAAGATTCGATCCGAGCAGCGAGAGACGATACGTGACATGTCCTACCGCCTCATTGGCATGGAAGTCGTCGAAGAGACCGCGAAATCGGTCGTGATACAGGATTTTCTAAGTCCCAATGAGCTGCAAGTCAAAAAGTCTATCAGGAGAATGCACCTCATCGTCGAGTCGATGCTCGCCGACGCCATAAAATCACTGCTGAAAAATGACATCGATCTCGCTAGTGACGTCATAGTGAGAGATCGGGACGTGGACCGCCATTATTTGCTCGTGCTCAAACGTCTGCAAGAGATGGTCGCGACCCCGTTTTCGGAAGCTTCAGACATTGCCGCAAACGAGAGTCTTGAGTACTACCTCACCGCCGTTTCACTCGAGCGAATCGCCGATCACGGGACTAAAATAGCGCGCTGCGTGCTGACGTTGGCAGGAGGACCAGTCCCTGAAGAGGTGCGCAACAGCATAAACGAGGCGAGTATTCTGTCAAATACCGTCATACAGCTCGCGATGGACGCACTTTCAAAGCTTGACACGACGCTTGCCGAGCAGGCTATAAGTGCAAAGGGCAGACAGACGCCCGTCCTTAAACGTCTGGAAGAAATGACGCTCGATCTAGATGCTCGCGCAGCGCTGCCAATATACTGCATCATCAACAGTATTGACAGGGTTGCAGACTATGGGATGAATATAGCAGAGGTTGCCATCAATCTCGCAGTCGCAAAGTCGAACCGGTAAGCATGTCGTCCGTTTAGTTTTTACGGCGCCGCTACGTGATCTATATAGTCTATATAGGATAGCCATATGATCTATATTCGCTTCAGGGAGACGTGGTGAACCTATGAAAAAGATTTTTCCAATTGTGCTAATATCATTGCTCGTCGCTGTAGCGGTTTTCGGAGCAGGATGTACGTCCAGCACCAACTCGACTAGCGGCAGCAGCAGTACTTTGTCACTTGCAGGGTCGACATCAGTGCAGCCAGACGCGCAAGCATTGGCGGCGGCCTACATGGCAAACAACTCAAGCGTCACTGTAAACGTGGTAGGCGGTGGAACGGCGGCGGGCATTACGGCCGCCGGTACGGGCACTGCGCAGATCGGTATGGCTTCAGCCAATGTTACGGCTAGTGAGCTAGCGCAGTATCCGAATCTCCAGTCCATCCCAATTTGCGTTGACGGGATCGCCATCATCGTTAATCCGCACAACACTGCTGTGAATGGTCTGACGATTACTCAGGTGATGAACATCTATACCGGTAACATCACCAACTGGAACCAAGTCGGCGGCAGCAACGCGAAGATCGATGTCGTCAACAGGGAACAGGGATCCGGCACGCGATCTGGGATACAATCACTGGTACTGAAGGGTGGTAACTTCAGCACTGGGGGGATCACACAGTCCTCCACGGGATCGGTGAAATCGTATGTCGCGGGAGATGCGAACGCAGTTGGTTACATCGCTACGAATGCAGTCGACAGCTCGGTCAAGGCACTTACCATCAATGGCATTGCTCCTACGTATGGCAACCTAGCAAACAGAACCTACGTTATTGAGCGATATCTCCTCTACGTAACGAACGGACCCGCGACGGGACTTGCGCAAAGTTTCATAAACTACACCCTTAGCCCCGCAGGACAAGCGATCTTAAAGAGCCAAGGTGAGGTAGCGCTCAGCGACGTACCAGGGTACGTCTCGCCGACAACGACAGCAACGGCAGCAACGACCACAACAGCAACGGCAACAACAGCAACGACAATGTAATAGCGACGTAACGACTAAGCATCCCCTCCCCCCCTTTTTTCTGCAAAGGAGTCATAAGCCACGTCCAACACACCGGTGCGCGCACTTCGGAGATCAAGAACGAGGGACGCAAGAGAGCGTTTCATCCAGTTGATCTTGCTGGTGTGCGCGATCTCGTCAATCTTCGCTATTTTTTTGATTATCGTTTTCGTCTTTAGCCAAGGAGTGCCTTTCTTGGCTGAAGCGGGTTTACCTTTTTTGACAGGGAGCGTTTGGCTGCCCGCTGACAGCTTCGCTGCTGGCACGTGGGGAATATTCCCCATTATTCTGGGATCACTGATCGTCACATTGGGCGCCGTGGCGATTGGAGCGCCGCTAGGGATCGCGTGCGCTGTGTTCTTGGCTGAAATTGCACCCCCTGCGATCCGGCGCATGCTGGTCCCCTCCGTAAGTGCCTTGGCCGGTGTCCCGTCAGTCGTTTACGGGTTCTTTGCCCTTCTTGTGATTGTACCGTGGATACGGGGGGAATTTGGTGGATTTGGAACGAGCGTTCTTGCCTGTTGGATTATCCTCTCAATCATGATACTCCCTACCATCATCAGCATATCTACTGATGCAATGCGCGCCGTTCCTCGTGAATACAAAGAAGGGAGTTTAGCGATGGGGGCTACGCGCTGGCAAACAATTAGGAGCGTCTTGATCCCTGCAGCGAGCTCGGGCATCATCACGAGCGTCATACTCGGCATGGGGCGCGCCATCGGCGAGACGATGGCGGTATTGCTGGTGGCTGGAAACTCTGTAACCATCCCCGGTTCAATATTCGCTCCGGTCAGCACGCTTACCGCGCAAATCGCGCTCGAGATGAATTATGCGACAGGAGCACACCAGCAGGCACTCTTCGCCATGGGCGTCGTACTTTTTGTGTTCATTATGATTCTGACCGGGCTCGCGAACCTTGCGAGCAGGAGGCGAGTGACCTTTTAATGGCCGCCAAGCGCCGCGAGACTGCGGCTATAGGATTGCTCTGGGGGGCGGGTATTGCGACCCTGGTCATTCTCATCGTCATATTGGCCTACATACTCGTAAACGGACTTCCGCTTATCAGCTGGCATTTCTTGACGGCAAATCCTGGTGTGAGGGGACAGACAGGGACAGGAATCTACTCGACGATAGTGGCGACGGTCGCGGTCACGGGCGTCGCCTTGTTGGTAGCCGCGCCGCTGAGCGTCGGCGGGGCGATCTATTTGAACGAATACACAAAAGAGAACCTGCTGCGAAAAGTAATTCGCCAGGCGGCAGAAGTATTGGCAGGCATACCGTCTATCATTATCGGCCTCTTTGGATTCCTCTTTTTTGTCATCTATTTACGGCCTTACACTGGGGGATGGTCTGTACTATCAGGGGGGCTTGCACTAGCATTCATGGTGCTCCCCATATCGCTCAGAATTTCTGAAGAGGCGTTGAAAGCAGTCCCGGCAGAGCTACGGGAAGGCAGCTTAGGCTTAGGTGCGACGAAATGGCAGTCGATTACTACCGTAGTCATTCCTACAGCGCTCCCAGGAATCATCACCGGACTCATTCTCGGCGCGGGGCGTGCTATCGGCGAGACTGCGGCCATCTTGCTTACTGTAGGCGGAGCTCTGAGTGTCCCCCACAGCTTGCATGATCCTGCGTGCCCAATGACACTGTATATTTATAACATCCTTACTGAGTATAACGACACCAGAACGGCTTATGGTACAGCCGCCGTACTGATTATTGTGATCTTGGCCATTACATTTACTACTGACTATCTAATGAACCGCTATACCAGGAAACTAAAGGGGCTATGACGACGTGAGCGGCGAGATTGAAATAAGTATAAAGAACCTGAACCTTTGGTTTGGGAACTTTCAAGCCCTCAAGAACATCAACATCGACATTCCAAAGAACGCAGTCACGGCCCTAATCGGTCCATCAGGGTGTGGAAAATCGACTTTTATCAAAACACTTGACCGAATGAATGACCTTGTAGACAACGTCAAGTTTACGGGCGAAATAATCTACAAAGGACGTAATATCCTCGACTCGGATACGGACGTCGTGGAACTTCGCAAAGAGATTGGAATGGTGTTTCAAAAGCCGAACCCGTTCCCGAAGTCCATTTTCGACAATGTCGTCTACGGGCCGCGGGTCCACGGGATTCGAGATAAGAAGACCCTGCATGAGATCGCAGAAAGGAGCCTCAAAGGCGCGGCGATTTGGGACGAAGTTAAGGATCGACTCGGTGAGTCTGCGCTCAGGCTTTCGGGCGGCCAGCAGCAGCGGCTCTGCATTGCGCGGCTCCTCGCGGTGGAACCTGACGTCCTCCTCATGGATGAGCCTGCGTCGGCGCTCGACCCGATTGCGACGTCCAAGATTGAAGACCTACTTTACGAACTCAAAAAGGATTATACGATTGTTATTGTCACGCATAACATGCAACAAGCAGCGCGCGTCTCGTCGCGCACAGCGTTCTTCTGGCTGGGCGAGATGGTCGAGTACGCCCCGACGATAGACTTATTTGAGCGACCGCAAAATAAGAGGACAGAAGACTACGTGACCGGCAAGTTCGGATAAGAGAAGTAAGACATGGCTCGAAATCGTTTCGTTAGAAAGTTGAATGAGTTGCGGCGCGGCGTCATAGATATGGGGGCCATTACCTTGCAATCTGTTAAAGACGTGCTAACCGCGCTTGAGACGAGTGACACTGCGCTTGCTGAGCGTGTAATCGCCAATGACGATAAGATAGACAATTTCGATCGAAAGATCGAATCGCAGTGCGTAAGACTCCTTGCGCTCGAGCAACCTATGGCAAAGGACCTGAGAATAATCGCTACCTCTTTCAAGATGATAACTGATTTGGAGCGCATCGGAGATTGGTCGGTTGACATTGCCGAAGAGGTTATCAATATGGGAAAGCCCATCCGCATACCCGTTTCGGCGTCGAAATTCAACGAGCTCGTCGCTGACGTGAAGGCGATGGTCGCCGATAGCATCGAAGCGTACACGCAAGGCAACGTTCAACAAGCGCGCACCTTCGAGGCGCGCGACGATAGAATTGATTCCCTATACAAGCAGATTGTTGACGATATGGTGAACTCACTCGCTCAAGGAAAATGCTCGACCGAGACCGTTGCTGACGTGACCAGTTTGCTATACGTCATTCGGTACCTTGAGCGCATCGCGGATCACGCGGTAGCCATCGGTAATCGCATCTGCTATATGGAAGAAGGCGAGCGGCGCTACTTGAAATAGCTCCTTTTCACTGACCTGCTTCATCTAGAGGCGTGGATTTAGACCACGTATCTCCAGTTTTCACTTCCTGCAGTCTTGTTTTGGCGTTTTTCAATGCGCGTTCTATGTCTTCAGAGGGCGTTTGCGAAAGCGATCCATGGCCGGGAAAGAGTCGCTCTATCTTTTTCGTATTGAGCACGCCCATGGAGTGCACGTAGTCACCGGCACTTCCCGAAGGTGCTATCGCCGACAGAGTCCCGTGTGCAAAAACGGTATCTCCTGAGAATAGGAGTTTGTTATACTCCTCATAGACGCATATACAGCCTGATGTATGGCCGGGAGTATCGATCACTTCGAGTTTCGCGTTTTCCAGGTCGATAAACGCTCCGTTCTCAAACCACACATGCGGTTTCGTATACCGATAATCGGCCGAAAATGACGAGTACATGGTGACATATTCGTCTCTTTCGGTTATTTTTGCAGCGGCGAGTCGTCCAGCAGCGAGAATGGCGGTGCGGAAGAAGTGCTTGTTGCCGCCGATGTGGTCAAAGTGCTCATGCGTGTTAATGACCAAATCAACATCTGCAGGTCTGAATCCAATTTCTCCTAACGCATCCCTCAAATCGCCAAAGTTCGAATCAATTCCTGAATCTATCATGATTATCTTGGAGGTCCCAACGATGAGGTAAACATGACACGATGGCCGCTGCGCTGGGATCTGGAAGACGCCGGGGCACACTTCCACGGGTTCTTTGTGCTGATCTGTCACGTCTCATGCCTATCGGTATCCTGGCTTTATAAGTGATCTACGTAGACTCCATAGCTGCAAGGAGGCCTCCAGCTGAGCATGGGTAGCGGTCAAACCTGCCGCGTTCGCGTCAAACTGGCGACAAAGCAATAAGTGAGGCGGTCGAGTTAGTGAAAACGAGAAAAAACCCCGACAGGAGGTACAAATGGATTTCTCGATGAGCGCAATTAGGGCTCCATTAGACGTTCCCCAGGAGCTGCGAATGGAATATAAAAGAAATCTATCCACCATAACCAAGGGGAGCGGCCGTCTTATGCTCTTCGCGGGAGATCAGAAGATTGAGCACTTGAACGATGATTTCCATGGCCCCGGCATTTCCCCTGACGACAACGATCCTGAGCACTTGTTTCGAATCGCGAGTGGCGCTGAAATCGGGTGTTTTGCGACGCAGATGGGCCTGATCGCTCGCTACGGCGAGGACTATCCGAACGTCAATTATCTTATCAAGCTTAATTCCAAGTCGAACCTCGTAAAGACCGCGCAAGCAGAACCGTTCAGTGGCCTCTTCTATTCGATGGAACAAGTCGATGGGTTTCGGAAGAGTTCGGCGTTGAATATTCCCGCGGTTGGATATACGATCTACGCTGGAAGCGAATACGAAGCGCACATGCTGCACGAGGCCGCCCAGATCATTCACGGCGCTCACAAGCGTGGCATGATCGCGATCATTTGGGTCTATCCCCGCGGCAAGGCAGTGAAAGATGAGCACGACCCGCATCTCATCGCCGGTGCAGCCGGGCTGGGTGCTGCCCTCGGTGCGGATTTTGTGAAAGTAAACTACCCGAAGAAAGACGGCGTCGATTCCAAAGAAGCCTTTAAAGAGGCCGTTCAGGCCGCGGGCCGATGCAAAGTATTGTGCGCAGGGGGCTCAACTGTAGATGTCAAACTCTTCCTCGAGCGCCTCTGGGAGCAAATCTTCGTAAGCGGCGCAAGTGGCAATGCGACCGGCAGGAACATACACCAAAAGCGGCTCAAGGAAGCCATTCAAATGTGCAATGCAATTTCAGCCATCGTCGTGAACGGTGAAGGCGTGGAAGAAGCGCTGCAGATCTGCACGGGAAGAAAAGAGTTTAAAGTGAAAGACTATAATATGTCGTGAATCGTTAGCTCGGCCATAGTTAGCGCTGCCAGCACCTACGTAATCTCCGCGTGGCCTTGGAAGAGAGAGCTATGATATACACGATCACGCTGAATCCTGCGCTTGACCGCATACTCACTGTCGAGTCCATCGAATATAACAACCCTAATCGAGTGGACGGCGATGACCGATATGCAGGCGGCAAAGGCATCGACGTGTCCAAAGCCCTCACCCGGCTTGGTGTGGACAACAAAGCGATTGGGTTTGCTGGCGGTTTCATAGGGCAGGAACTCGAAGGATGCCTGCTCAATCTTGGCGTTAACTGCGAGTTTGTCAGAATCTCCGCCGAAACCCGCACGAACGTGTATATTCACGAGACGGCTAGGAACCGGCAGATCTCGTTCAATCTACGCGGCCCTTTGATCCAGTCCTTCGAGCTTATGGAGATGATCGATGTGATCAAAGGGCTCGAGGATGCTAACTACGTTATTCTCAGTGGTAGTGTTCCTGCCGGAGTCAATCCAATCATCTACCAAAAAATCGTAGAGATCGCAAAAGGCAAAGGAGCGACGGTCGTTCTCGATTCTGACGATGAGCCGTTCAGGGCCGGTTTAAGGGCGAAGCCCCACATTATCAAGCCGAACGTGCACGAGCTCGAGCGACTCTTGGCTAGGCAGCTCAAAGATACGAGCGCGATCGTCGATGCGGCCATAGAGGTGCACGAAGGGGGCATTGATGTGGTTCTTGTCTCCATGGGCGCCAGAGGCGTGCTGCTGGTAACTGAAGATGAACGGTGGATAGCACATCCGCCGCGAGTGACTGTGACAAATACCATCGGTGCCGGAGACTCAGCCGTTGCCGGATTTGTTCAGAGCTTAGTCTTGGGAGAAAACTTCAAGGAAGCGGCCTCGCGGGCAGCAGCGACGGGAACCGCAGCAACTCTCATCGATGATGTCTCCATAACCCAAGAAAACGTGAATGCCATTCTTGGCCAAGTGAAGGTCCGCCGCGTGACCTAGACGCCCTGCCTGCCACCACTATTGGCTCGACAGGCGTTGATATCATTTCGGAATTGTGCTGCCATCTTGTGGGGTGATTGCGCGAAAATGACATCCCTGGACACGGCGATGATGCCCATGCGCCCGTGAGCGTTCATCCCTGACGTGACTGCTTTCTGAAGGTCACCGCCTTGTGATCCGACGCCCGGGATGAGGAGTGGGACCTCCTCGCCCACAATACCGCGTACTGCCTCAAGCTCACTTCCTTGCGTAGCGCCCACAACGAGGCCGAGATTGCCGTGTATGTTCCATTCTAAGGCCTTTTTCGCAACGACCTGATAGAGCGGCTCTGTACATGACAGGTTTTGCATCTCTGAAGCCCCGGCGTTCGACGTCTTGCAAAGGATAAAGACGCCCTTGTTTCGTCGCTCGATGAAGGGCTCTATCGCGTCGAGTCCCATATAAGGACTTACCGTCACGGCGTCCCCTCCCACGACCTCATACACGTACTTGGCATGTGCTTTTGACGAGTGTGCCACATCGGCCCTCTTTGCATCGACAATGACTGGCACGCGCACGAACTCTTTGATATACTGCACCGTCTTCATAAGGGCGTCCAACCCTAAAGGGCCGCGCGCTTCGTAGAACGCCGTATTAACCTTGAAACAACAGACCAAATCGAGTGTAGCGCTGATAATGCGCTGGTTGAAATCGAAAACATCATCCACCGTGCCATCAGGGTCCAGCCCCACGCACAGCCAGCTATCGTTCTGACGCGCTGTTTTTTCTAAGTCTCGCAAAAAAGCCACCATGTCTCGTCGCTCCCGAGTAAGCAGAATTTATTCTTCCTCTATTTACTGCTTGCGTTGGCCCTCAGCCGCTGCTTGCGACGCTGACATCCCTTATCCGAACGGTTGGCGTCGTCAAGCTGAAGTACGTCTTGACCTCGCGACTTATGCCCTCGATCTGCTGAAGCAAATCGAGGACGTCAATTCCGATGTTGGTCTGCTTTAGGGCGTGTTCGAGTTCGCCGTCTTCGATGGCGTAGCCGGCGTAGACCATTCCGGAGAACTCTCCGGTGCTTGGATTCGGCCGATCGCCCGTGGCCCTAATATAGATGCCGTGTCCCACATCCTCGATTACGTTAGCCTCAGCTCCGCTTGCAATTACGAGGTTTGTGGGCGATATTGAAGGCGGCTGCCGAAAGTCCCCGCGAGAGGCGTTGCCCGTGCTCAATGTCCCCTCTTTGTTTGCCGTGTAGCTGTCGTAGAGGTAAGAACGCAGGACGCCTCTTTCGACGAGAGGGGTTCGCTGTGATGGGACTCCTTCAGCATCAAAGGGGCTTGTCTCTAAGCCGCCGCTAAGGAGTCCGTCATCCACAATCGTGAACTCGCTTACAGCGATGTGTTCCCCTATTTTCCCTGTTAGAAACGACCGATCCCGTTGCGCGTCTTCGGCGCTCACGGTGACCGCAGCCGCAATGATGGATCCAACAGCAAGGGGATCGAGCACGACAGGCATCTTGCCTGATTGAACCGGCTGTGGGTTCATACTACGCAGCGCCATCTCTCCGGCCGCACTTCCAACCGAATCAACATCGAAATCGAAACGCCGCGATGCAGCGTACTCGAAGCCGTTTCCGCTGTTTTCCCCCTTGTGCGCAATCACATCGACGTCAAGCGCCGCCTGCGTTCCACTGTCCGTTCCCGAAACGCCGAACGTGTTTGCGATGGCGTCGCTCCACTGTCCTACTGACGCGCCAGAATTGACTATATCGATGCGCTTATCAATACGCGATGCTTCGGCGACGTCAATCGCCAGTTGCGCGACGGTTGAGACGTCGAGTGATGCGATCGTGTTGTCCCAGGTGCCGGAGACAATGGGATAGCGCTCGGCGGGCGGAAGCGATTTGAAATCTTTGTCAGGACGTCCGGCACGTGACGCCGAGATCGCTTGCTTGACAGCGAACTCAACCCGCTCGAGCGACGCGTGCGCGTATCCCATGCTGCCATCCTTGAAGATCCGAATCCCGATGCCACTTTCAAAGCCGCTTTGGCTTGATTTGATCTTGCCCTTCTCGAGCTCTGCGCTGACAGAGTTCGAGTGAGTCGCGAATGCTTCTCCTTGGTAGATTGACGTGTCTACGAGCGCCAATGCACGCGTGCATATCTCGAGGAGCGTAGCCTCTCGCTCGGTGTGGGTCATCACTTATATCCCTCCCACAACGACGTCACTCACACGCATGTAAGCGCCTCCCGTGGTGTTTGGTGTCATCTGTCCGCCTTTGCCGCACGTTCCAGGGTCAAACGACAAGGTCCGCGTTATGGCGTTGATTTTGTGAAGGATCTCGAGCGTCATCGCACTCAGCGCAGCGTCCCTCAAATGATCGCGCAGTTCTCCGTGTTCGACTGCGTACGCTTCTCTGCTTTTGAAGGTGAACATCCCGGTTGTAGGAGTCGTGTAGCCGTACTGCCAGCCGATAAAGTATATGCCGCTGAACCCCTCCAGCAGCTCGTCAAACGCGTAGTCTCCGGGTTCAAAGAAGGTGTTACTCATCCGCACGATGGGTGGAGCGTCGTACCGCTGCGCGCGCGCGCTTCCGTTGGTCCCCAAGCCTAGGCGTGACCCGGTTTCGATGTCGGTGAGGTAGGTCTGCAAAATCCCGCGTTCCAAGAGCACCTTTCGGCGCGTCTGGATACCCTCATCGTCGTAGCCCATGTAACCGTAGCTCGGCAAGGTCGGGTCGTCTACGATCGTCACTGCTTCAGATCCAATCTTTTGGGTTAGCTTCCCTGCCAAGATAGACGTGCCTGAAATGATCGCGTCAGCTTCGGACGCGTGTCCGAACGCCTCGTGCGCAAAAACCCCGGAGAGCGACGGGTCGAGCACGGCATCAAACTGTCCAGAAGGGGCCGGTTTTGCGTCGAGGAGCGAGATTGCCTGGGTTCCAGCAGTTCGGCCGATGTCCGCGCCGTCTAGGAAGAGCTCGAACCCTTTTGAATCACCTTTGGCCTTATAGCCTGATTGCCGCAATGCGCCTTCTTTCGCAAAGACCATTGCGCGAGCAATCGACCGCACGACAGTCTCGTCGACATACGTTCCCTCGGAGTTAGCGATTATTTTGTGCAGAACAATATCGGTGTATCCGATCTCCGTGCTGCTGACGCGCTTATCTGCCTCTTTTGCTTCTCGCTCTTGCCGCAGGACGTAGCCGAGCTTGTCGGCGATTGAAACTTGAGTCGGCAGGCGCTGCACGGCCGTCTTGACAGTGTCTTCAAACGCCGGCACCTCAATCGAAAACTTCTCAGCGCGCTCATACACGGCTTTGGCGAGACTAACCGCGCGTTCAGCGCAATCGGTCAAGCCGCGGTGATCTACTTCTGTCGTGTACGCAAACCCCCACGCGCCCTCCAAAAAGGCCCGTATTCCAGCCCCAAGTTCATTAGAGCTATTGATCTTCGTTATCCCGTCTTTCGCGGAGATCGAAGTGCCATCAGAGCTCTCGAGGCGGATATCAGCGAACTGGGCTCCGCGCTCGCGTGCTGCGCTGAGGGCTTCTTCGACATCGTCCCTTTTTTCGCTTAGTTCTTGCATCGGCTACCGCATCTCCATGCGACTAACATTGGCTGTGCTTAAATGGTTTGTCCACGATTGGGCGGCAGAGACGTGGATGTCGATCGCGTCAAGCAGCTGGTGTTAATGGTCGCTGTGACGCTTAGTCGATACCGTCGAATTCCTGTTGATCGCGACATTTGCAAACGATTGTGCCAAATGAAGCAGCTAGACACGTCCCCTCAGCTTTCAATAATCAGACGCCGCAATGACAAGCTAGTTGTCTTTGTTGAGCCTAGTCGCTGCAATCTGCTTATGGCGGGCACTTGGGGGACGATATTGGTCCTTGTGGAATCTTAGCCCGGCTAGGTACTTGCAAGCAAGGCGAGGTTGTCGTGCAACAATACGCCAAAATGGCCTTAGTTGTATGACGCGCAATTTATGAGCCTCACTCATTTCTCGTGTTTTGCGCGTTAGGTTGAGCGCTCGTCCTCGCAGCGTTTGAAGACGTTATGTGGACGCTAATTGCCCTCGGTGCAGGTCTTGCCCCTCTTTAAGGTTGGAGCTATCGTAATCGTCTTTTTTTGTCTACGATTTTACGGCGACGCTGTCTAGCAAAATCCATCACGAGCGTATTTGGCTCACAAACCGTTTTCTGTGATAGATCAGGTAACCGACAAGGCCGATTATCCCCGCTATGACGACGATATCAAGATATCTAAAGAGCGCCTCAAGATCCGACCAGTGGGGGCCTAGAAGAACGCCAACATAAGCAAGCCCAAAACACCAAGGAAGCGATCCCAGCACCGTGTAGAGAGAGAACTTCTTCACGTCCATCCGGGCGACGCCGGCTGGAAGGGAGATGAAGGTTCGCACGATCGGCAACACCCTGCTGACAAGAACGGCGGTCTCTCCATATCTTCCAAACCACGCGTGTGCCCGATCAAGCTCGCTCTTACGTATCAGCACGTATTTGCCATACCGCTCGAGGAGGGGCAGACCTCCGTATCCCCCAACGAAGTAGGCTACGAGTGAGCCGGCGAGGCTACCGGCCGTACCCGCAAGAGTAACGCCGATCAGGGTAAGCTCCCCTTTCCAGACGACAAAGCCGGCGAAGGGCATGATCACCTCACTTGGCAGCGGGATGCACGCGCTCTCTAGCCCCATTGCAACAAAAACACCGGCGTAACCGAGCTGTTCAATAACGGAAATGACGAAATTACTGAGCGTCTCTAGGATATTGAGGCTTAAAGCTAACATGCAAGATCTAATCGTCTTAACAAAGCGCGCATTTCAGCGATATGCGGCATCTCTCTAACCCTGGTTGTTTGTCGCGGTTGTTCCGTTACGATTAGCGAGTTCATTGCGTCGATCGTACTATTACGTTGCGATTGTCCTGCCGCACTCCCGCGGAAAGCCTTTTTTCTGGAAACGACGCAAAACCACTGAGCCACTATGACATGACATTACGGCGGGGCTCCCGCTAACACTCTGTCACAAATTTCTGCCATCAGCGATCTCGCCATTCGGTTTCGCACTCGCGAAGCCCTGACGCAGCTCGCGAATAAACAACCTACCAGCGCTGCTTCTTCTCGCGCCAACATGTCTACTTTTTCTTGCTGCTGTCCGTTCTTCTCCAGTGGTGCAACGAAGTGCATTACGGCGACGTCATAGGCGTTACCTGCGAAGTTAAGTGAGCAATGTCATCGAGCCTAAAGTCAACGTCACCACGCTTTTCAGCCTTTTTTGGATGGTCTCGAATTATACTGTAGAAACATCGACGCAGGTCAAGTGGCCCTCCCTTGCAACAGACGTTCGGCTATGTGCGCGGTATCCGACCCGAGCCAGATCCGTAACCAGCCCCACCTCATTGCCTGCTAGACCGAAGCGTTTGCGTAGCGCTTGTAGGGGGTGCTACGAAGCGTCTCAACAGCACTGCGAAGAACACTTGCAAGCGATTCGGTACTGCTCAATTAGATCTACTGGCGGTCAGCATTTGTTTTTCGTGGAATGAGCAACTTCCAACCTAACAGTCCCACGTTAACCAGATCGTGCAATGCTACCGCCACCAGACAATGTCATACGTCCCCTTTTGTGCTCGGGCTCTCTTCTTCGCAAGCGGGACGAAATGTCGAATGAGAGAGTTCTGACGGACGCGCAATATATAAGGGCCCACGCCTACCTGATTACGAGGAAAGACAATGACCATCAAATATCAAATGAGGTGTTGAGCTGACTGAAGAGCAACCGAGCAAGGTGAGGCTGCCCAGAAAACACCAGAATGAGATCTTTGGAACGGTGGAAAAAATGCTCGGCGGGAGCCGAATCACCGTTCGCTCTCAAGATGGAAAAACCCGCATGGGGCGAATTCCAGGTAAGATGAAACGAAGAGTATGGCTCCGTGTGGGCGACGTCATCATTATTCGGCCCTGGAGCATTCAAGATGAAAAGGCGGATGTTGTCTGGCGATATCTTCCACCACAAGCCGACTGGCTGAGAAGGAAAGGATATATTTAAGCTACTTCGCGCACTCTTTTTTTGCATCTGCGCTGTGTCCGTCGTCGTGATTCGTGCCGCAAACCTGGCTCATGAATGATGATAACGCTCGTTACTGCCCTGCTTAATCCTGCGGTAGTGGCGATGATGGTGCTATCCGCTCAAGGTCATGGACACAGTATTCGCACATCGATCTGTCCGTTGCCGGCAAGAGACGTGAGTGAGGCGAATGAGAGAAGACTATGATGTAATAGTGGTCGGGGCAGGTCCTGCAGGCTCAGTTGCAGCACTGAACGCAGCTGCAGATAGCGACGTTCTGCTAATAGAGAAACGGCCAGAGATAGGGGCGCCTGTTCGATGTGCAGAGGCAGTGCCTCTTGTTGAAACGCCGTTCGTTTTTCACACGTCATTCGAAAAATACGTAAAACCTGACAAGAAGTGGGTGGCAAGCGAAGTTAAGGGAGTACGGGCTACCGCTCCTGATGGTACAATAGTCGAAGTCTCCGGGGAGATGTTCGGGAAGGAAGACCCGCTTGGCATCGTCCTAGAGCGCAAGCTCTTCGATCGACAGCTGGCTAAGAATGCCGCTCGTTCCGGAGCGCATGTTGCGGTGCGCACCCGTGCAACTGGGCTGATTCTAGAAGACGGCGCGGTACGAGGCGTCAAGCTTAGCCGCCTCGGTGAGGAGTTTGACGTGCGTGCCAAGCTTGTGATAGGTGCTGACGGCGTTGAATCTCAGGTAGGCCGGTGGGCGGGCATAAACACCACGCTCAAGCTCAAGGACATTGAGAGCTGCGCCCAGTATCACATGCAAAACGTCGAACTAATGGACAACACGCTCGATTTCTACTTTGGCTCCTCGGCGCCGAGCGGCTACGCTTGGGCTTTTCCAAAAGGAGACGGTGCGGGCAACATCGGACTCGGGGTGCTCGGAAGCAAGTTGAGTGGGAAGCGCCCATTGGCGTACCTCGACGAGTTCGTCGCACAGCGCTTTCCCGATGGCAAACCGGTTGAACTAATGATGGGGGCTTGCCCCGTAAGCGGCGCGCTTTCACATATAGTGGGCAATGGGCTGATGCTCGTGGGTGACGCAGCGCATCACACTGAGCCGATAACTGGTGGAGGCATTATGGCGGCGCTCCAGAGCGGAACAATCGCCGGCCAGGTTGCGAACAAAGCGGTGCGCCAAAACGATTCGTCGGTCAGAGTGCTTCGAGAATACGAAACTGAGTGGAACCGTTCCTTTGGTAAAGCACGCGAGCGCACGTACAAAGTCAAAGAATTCGTAGTAAATCTCTCAGATGATGAAATAAATCGAATTTTTCATGCATTCGCGGGGATAACAGCCGAAGAGCTGAATATGAAAGGGGCTTTAAAGCGCCTGCTTAGATTGGATCCGAGGCTTTTATTCAGTATACGTCAGTTTCTCTAAGTCGCGGACTCATTTTTTGTTAGCGACTTTTTTTAGGCCCATTATAGCCTTCTTACCTCTTCCGTCTTAGGCTTCCGTCGAAACAGTCGCTCCCTCAGTGACCGCTTTGGCGGCTCGTCTTCCGTCTCCGGCAACGGCGCTTGCACCTCTTCAGCTCCCGCCTCGCCACTGGGGGGTGGGGGGGCAGGTGACACAGCAGCTGGCAGCAAGCGCGTAAGCATCTCACTCACGTCCGCCAGTCGGTCAATGACCTTGCTCGACTCACTTCCGTAGAACCCCGCGATGGTCTCATACCGCTTAATCTCGTCTTCTCGCGCCTGTTTGAAGCTCTCGTACTGCGCCGTCAGTCGCTCTATCATGTCCGTTTTCATATAAAGGAGCTCATCTTTATGGCGGAGCTCTCGCTCCCCTTTTTCAAGCTCGGCTTCGAGGCGCATCACGGTTTCACGCGGCACCATCAGCGTTCCTAAGTCTTCCTCTGCAGTGCCTTCGCTCTCGCGCCCTCCGCCTAAATACGCTCCTAATGCTGCCGCGACGATCTTGCTGCGGCTACTGTTTTCAGAGCTCGCCTGCTTGTCGGCAGCGTCCAGGAGTTCGTCTGAAATGGCAATAGTAACTTTGTGTAATGGCATAGGACTCACTACGCATGACGGCGCAGAACGGTATGCGGCCCTCGCTTTGGTTTAGTCACACCGTAGTATGAATGCTTCATACTTGAGCATATCGCCCGCCAACGGGATTTTTCCACTCAACAGTTTCCACCGTTTCCGGTGCAACGCGCGTGAGCCCACACTCGATAAGAATCAATCTGCGCACCTCGATGAAGAAAATAATGAATTCTTGAGCTCTTTCACCGAACAGGTAGCAGTCGTAACCGATCTTTGTCAAACGGTCTCTGTGAAGCTCTCTGTTCGCATAGCTCGCCACGTGGCCTGATAACGGCAGTCGCAATGCAGCTAGAAACTATTTATAGCAGGTTCACCACTTTTTTGGAATTCAGTTCTAGTGGATAGCTCGAAGCTCCTTGATTTGACCGCGGATATGGGCAGAACGCCATCCATTTACAAAAATAGCTATCTTGCCACAACAAAATACCTCTATTTCGAGTCCAGATTTTAAAAAGAAGGATAAAATAGAAACGAAATCGTTAAATACGATCAGTGCACGGGTTAATGTGTCGATGCAGCAGGAGCCGGGCTTCGCCGCAAGGCCCTACCTCAAAACGAGCTCTTTTCGCTTGGCGGGCCCGCGCTCCATGTTGGTCGCCACATTTCTTCAGCATTATTCTTTGTTGTGTACGGTGTTTTTTTCGATTTTTGACCACTTCTACAGGCATATTTAAGTCCGCTGGAACGCGGTGTTTGCGCGTTGCATCGCTTGTCGAACCTTCTTTATTCAGGGATCGAAGGCACGGACTAAAGCCGACGAGCTGCACGAGCCTTCTAAGGCGGTGTGCACTAGGTCGTGAAGGTAATCAGCAAGCGATGAACTTACAGATGGATTGCGCAAGTTTTGAGCAAAGGGGCATAAGGTCTGCCGCACGAAACTGCTTTCGGACGATAGTGATGCCACGAAAGAAGTCAGGCGAGAAGGGTGACCCAAACGTGCGCGATCGTTGTTCGAGATGACGACGTCAGTCTGGTAGTCGAGAGCGTAGCAAAAGCAGCCGAACCGGCGAAATGGCGGATGGCAAGATATTCATGCGGCCCGTAGAAGAAGTCGTCAGGATTCGTACAGGAGAAAAGGGTGAGTCGCACTTTGAACAAGGTTCGCCCATGAATGTACGCGCTTCGGCACGCAAGCCGATATGGCTCTTCAGATCCTATTTGTTGGGGCGAGGTGTCACAAAACGGCTAATCTGTTTTCGTTGTTAGCGTCGGCTCCAAAAGCGTGAGAAACCGTTGCGCGAAGGAGCCCGTTTTTCGAAACTGCGCGTGAAGAAAAGCTTGAAGTACGCGCCGTCGACTTTTTTTCGCAGAATCATCTTGAATCCCAATTCGTTGTACATAGCTGAGGCCGCAACGTTGGTCTCCCACGTGGTTATGAGCGTTGCCTCCATCCCGTTTTGAAAGAGCTTCGACATGGCGTATTCGACGAGTTTCTTGCCGATGCCGTGACGCCGAAATTCAGGCAGAACGGCGAGCGTCTCGATAAGTCCGAGCTGAGGTCGCCTGTAGTGGTAGATGACCGCGACGACGCCGACAATCCTTCCATCATCGACGGCTTTGATCCAGCTTCGCCGCCTGTCGTTCAAAATGCGTGATACCTTAACGCGCAGGTTTTCGCCTTCGGTGAGCGGCGGCACAAATTCGTGATCGACGATGCTGAGCACGCGCATTATGGCATCGAAATCGTTCCAGGTTGCTTCTCTAATCGTGAGCGTCTCGAGCGGTTCCAGCAATTCTATTACCATCCATCACTTGGTACGGGCGTCACGGCTAGCAAAGTAGGACGAGTGCATTCAACACGATGCGATCGGAGGCCGACTCGTTAAAGGGTAAACCAGCGTTGCGTGCCGTCTCTCCCACATCAATGCCCATGGCCTCCATCGACGGTCGTGCTTTGTACGGGTTGCGGCAACGATTGCCCACACCGGCGCACGCCTCGCAAAGCGTACATTTTCCCGCGGAAAACGCCGTAGCGAACTTGAGGCCTTTTTTAAATGCGTCAGCTTCAAGACGAGCGGCGATCGTATCAAGAGTATTTTTTGCTACCAAATACGTCTGATCCCACCCTTTGAGATACGCGTCATCTGTGTAAAGGGTCGCAAGATCTTCAGCTGCGTGGATCTGTTCGAGCATCCGGTCAGGCACGTCGTACGCAATCTGAACAATCAGCGCCTTTTGGAATCGCGCGAGGACGTTCCTGAATTCATCGAGGGGCATAACGTTAGGGGGGCACATCAAAGACATGTTGTAATTCTTGCAGACGGGAACGTTGCATTTGAGTCGTACGCGTTCGTCAACCACTATGAGCGCAGCATCAAATACTTGGGCGGCGGTCGCACCAAGTTCACGCGCGGTTGTAAGAAATTCACTAGAAAATGTTTCGCCATCGCAGACTGTTTCCATTGCTAACCGTTACGGAGATAGCGATCGAAACTATAAGAAAGTTGCTTGGCGGGGCAATCGCGTTTACTGGCCGGAGCTCGGGAGCGACCCGCATTATACGCCGTGTTGATCGCACCAGATGTTCCGTCACACAAGCTCAATTTCCACAGCTCGCGGTTCTTGCAGGTCCTTCAGCTGCTTCATTAAGCGTGCGCGCTCATCTTCCAACGCTCGTAGATCGTCAATGTGTGCACCCTGCTGGATCTTTTCTAGGTGCTCTCGATTTACTGCACTCGCAGCACGTATTCTTTCATACCGCCCACTCGTCACGAGCTTTTGGGTTTTGCGCAGGAAGGTAAGTAGATCAGTTGGGGCGTTTAATTTTGACAAAAAAGCGATAAGTCTCGGGATCTTCACCGCAAGAGATACGCCCGGCTCTTTGAGAGAAAGCTTCAGCGCCCCTCGGCGTTTGATATCATCTAGCGATTCAAGCCAGACGATGTTTGATTCTAGGACCTGCCTGAAGTTTGTCGTATCTCCCACGTAGTGCGAGAGCTTGCTGTCCGAGTATTTGGCATATTCGAGAAGCCGGTAAAGAGGGAGTGAGGTGAGGTCCTCGCCCAGCACAAGAGCGAGGAGTTTTTCAGCGTTTTCGTGGCTCGGCGACGGTGGGAATCCGAGTTCAGGATGGTAACTCGCGTCGAGACTTATTTTGAGGACGTCCAAGGCGGGGGCTTGCTTAATGAACGTCTCTAGGAATGTGCTGACGCCGCCGTTATACGCAGCAATTTGCTCCTTCAAAGCGGCGAGGTCGTCAAACGAGGTGACGTCCACGTTTTGCAAAGATTCGTAGTACGCGCCCTTCTCGCGGATTTCTGCTTCCACGCTTTCGAAGCGAGTGCGCAGGGCCGCGTAGCCCTTCTTGTATTCCTCAAATAGCCGGCGCTGCTCTGTGAGAAGCCCCAAAATTGGAATTCGATCAAGCTCCTTAACAGCGGTTTCAAAACGGCGTTTCTTGAGCACGGTGAGCGCTTTTTCAAGCTGCTCGGTGTAATCGAGTGATTCTTCTGCTTGTGCTTTTTCCACACGCCGCGTTATTCGTTGAAGGCGCCGCGTCAGATCGAGATACACCCGAAACGTATCTGGCGTGCCTTCGAAGTCGCGCACGAGCTCCCGGATCTCTCGGTTGAAGCGCTCGACAAGTTCAAGTCGCTCGCGACCAGCTTCGCGTATTCGGTTGTTGATCGTGGCAATTTCAACAAGAAGGTCAAGGGGTTCCAATCAAAGCCCCTCTAGCGGGTTAAGTCTCACAAAAGGCTTTTACTTCGACTTCCTGCTCGAGGGCCAGCTCTTGGCGAAGCTCCTCGAGCGACGCGACGCGCTCTGCGAAGGCGTTATGGCGGTGAATGCTCTCCTCGTTGAGCTGCTTTATTGTGATAATCGAGTCATCAGGCAGGTATGGAAACGCTTCGACTACTTTGTGCGCCATGACTCGTACGCAGTCCTCCACGAATTTAGGGTTCTTGTGAGCGGTTTCAACGACCACGGCTTCGTCGGTTCGCTTGAGCAGCTCGTAAATCTTCGAGCTCATCGATTCTTCGACGATCTCGATTATCGTGTCGAGCGGCACCTCGTAGCCAGTGCCGACCTCTATGGCGATGGTTCCGCGCCCTCGCTGGTTGTGGGTTGCGAGCGGGATATCTCGAAGAAACGCCTCAATGTCTGCGGGCGCGACGTTGAGCTCCTTTAGGCGCATCTCGGCTTGCTCTCGTGTGTGCTCTTGAGCGCACGGACACGCGGTCATTCCGACCACCTCAGCCCCAATCATCCGCCGCGTCCGGTGCTTGTCGTTGGTGCGATACGTCGTCGTTTCCGCGAAGATGTTGGTAATCTCTTGGGTCGTGATGCCCGTGCTGGGGGTTTCGCGTTTTACCATGTATTCGCTTCGCATGCGCACTTCTGCGCGCGATGCATACTCGTGTCGATCGAGCAGCTTTTCGGCGACATCCCCACAGAACTGTTCTATTTCGTAGACTGGCGCGTTCAGCGCATCTTCTAACGCTTCGTCCATCACCTCAAAGTTTCTGCTAAGGTTGGCACCTTTGCGATCCGAGGGCAGATCAACGAACAAGTCGAATTCTGAGACTAAGATTACCGGGCGTTTGTCACGCCGCGTAACCTTAATCAGTTTTTTGACGTTGGTCACACCGACGCGGGTGAGATTTATAGAGAATTCCGGACGATTTGCTTGTACGTCAACTTGTGCGTCCATTATACCCTCCTTTCATTTACTATGCAATAATGCTTTTGACGAACCTCTAAATAGCGGTCAGAACGGCGCGAAGCGTCGTTTGACGCACCTGTAACTCTTCTCTCTTTGATACCGCGTCTATGAGCCGCTTTTCACAACCGCTAACTTGATCAGTGGCCTGATGAGCTTCAGCAAGCGAGGCGCCTTTGTACTCAACAGCAACTTGCGAAGAACGATGGACGGATGATCCATATCACCGTACTTCGATATGATGTCCAACGTGCGCTCGTCGTCAAGAGCCCTTATCATGTAGTTGAGATCATCGTCACTGAGCTTGTTAAATCCTTCACGGATGCGCAATCCCGTCTCGAGTTCGCGCCCGATCTCGGACCGCCACCGAATGTCGTACTCCATCAGAGCATCCTTAGAAGTGTTCCCCTGTGCCGTTGCCTCGGCCGCTACGGTCCCTGCTATTTTGGCACATAGCGTTCCGGGATAGATCCCCCCGCCGCTTGTTGGTTTGACTTGCCCGGCGGCATCTCCAACGATCAAGGTGCCGGCCGCGACCGTGCACGGCGGCGGCCCAAGCGGTATGCCCCCTACAGCGAAGTGCAGGAGCGAAGGCGCGGAGCGCGACGAAAGCCGTTCTATCAGCGGGCCGAGTCGGTCGAGTGACCGTTCAGTTGAGCAGAGTCCGATTCTTACTGTGTCCCATCGCGTCGGTATTGCCCAGGCAAAAAAGCCCGGCGCTACTTCATGCCCCAAGTACAGGTCGACGAAATCGGAGAGCGTTCGGTTGGTATAGACTTCCGCTTGCGCACACGTGAACACCGTTTGCACTCGTTCTAATCCTGCAAGCCTCCCCACGGAGCTTTGCAGTCCGTCGGCTCCGATCACCACGCGAGTGCGTATTTCGATCGGTTCGCCTTGGCTGAGTGCGGCGATGATGACGTCGCTTCCCTGCCGTCGCAAACTGCTGAATCGCGTTTTGACAAGCGAGGCAACCCCCGATTTGAGTGCCTCTAAAGCCATCGCTCGATCAAGCTCTCCTCGGTCGACGACGTAGGCCATTGTTCGCTTGCCGTCGACCGTCAGGATACGCCCGTCTGGAGCGTGGATATTGGCGCCGCGGATGGCGCGCCTGCTGAGCGTTTCGGGCACTTCGCACCCTTCAAACGCGCGCGTGCTGATAAGGCCGGCACACTGTACCGGTTGGCCAATGGTCGCGTGCTCTTCGATCATGAGCACGTGTGCACCAGCTTTTGCGGCGTACTTTGCAGCCATTGAGCCCGCGGGACCTGCGCCGACCACGACGACATCGTATTCCATGCTCGTAAGCGCTTACGAGTTTAGTATTTATATAATAAACCAGTCTTAGGCTCTCGTGTTAGAACGCACACGCGAATCGATCGCGTAGGGAAGCACGCATGGAGTACAAGCAGTGCCTCATTATCAGATCAGATCTCCGCTTGACCGCGGGAAAAGCGGCGGTTCAGCTCGCGCACGCTGCCGTCTCTGCGTATGAGCGCTCGGATCCGGCCACAAAGCGTCGCTGGTTTAGTGAGGGGCAGAAAAAGGTCGCGCTCAAGGTTGCGACGCTCAGGGACTTGTATGAGCTTAAGTCGATAGCTGAGGCGCGCGGCTTAATCACGGCACTCGTCGTCGACGCAGGGCTCACCGAAGTGCCGCCCGGAACCGTTACCGCTCTCGGTATCGGTCCGGCGAAGGAGGCGGAGCTAGATAAGGTGACGAGCGACCTTAAACTGCTCTAACGGGCCAAGACGATGACCGACGCCAAAGCAGTTCCAGAAAGCGACGTGACTGTAGGAATGACGGTGTACCTGACGGCTTCTCGCGGCATCGGTGGGCGAATCCGTCAGCGCGCTGAAGACTTTGTGGTCAATGAGGTCTACGCAGACCGCTTCACTTCGGAGGGGCGCTACCAGTTAATTAAAGTGACCAAGACCGACACAGAGACGCACCACATGGCACGTGAGCTCTCGCGGCGCTTGCAGATAAGCCAGAGAAGGATTAGCTGGGCAGGAACGAAGGATAAGCGCGCGGTGACTACACAACGTATGAGTCTCGATTCGATTCTGCTTGCCGAGCCGCTCAGCTTTGGAACCGTCGTCGCTGAGCCCATAGGGCGATCAGACAGGCCGATCTCCCTGGGCGACCTCGACGGTAACGATTTTGTTATTACGGTCAGAGCCGTGGACGGGCTTCAAAATGACGTCGCCAGCGCTGTGGGGGGCGTCGTCGAGGAAACGCGCAATGCTCGCGGGCTTCCTAACTTCTTTGGCATTCAGCGCTTTGGATCAATCCGCCCCGTCAATCACGTCGTCGGCCGTGCGCTTGTTGATGGGGACCTCGAGCGGGCAGTAATGACGTACATCGCTAAGCCGTTCCCCGATGAGCCTGACGACGTCAAAGCGGTGCGGCAATCGGTTGCGGAAACGTATGACTTCAAAGAGGCGCTCAAGCACATGCCTGTGCGGCTGCGCTATGAGCGCGCGATGCTTAACCACCTTGCGAAGTATCCTAATGACTTTGACGGCGCCCTTGGAGTCCTTTCTACGAATCTGCAGAAACTTTTCGTTCACGCGTACCAATCGTATCTTTTCAATCAGATGCTGAGCAGCCGACTTGAGCGCGGGTTCCCGCTTGGGGTCGGATTTGACGGTGACCGTGTGCGGGCGCTAGATAGGGAGCGCGTCAGAACAGTCGTTCCCAAGAACGTGCACGAGGTGAACCAGAGCCTGGCCGCAGGAACCGCCTCTGTTCAAATGCCGGTTCCGGGATACGACACCGCGCTGTCAGACGGAGTTATCGGTCAGATCGAGCGAGACGTTATTGCCTCTGCAGGCGTTAATCTTGACGCCTTCACCATCGAGAGCTGTCCGCGACTGGCATCAAAGGGGGTGATGCGCAACGTCCTCTTGCCGGCAGATATCCGGTTTGACGTCGCCCCCGATGAGCTTGCGGAAGATCGGATGAAAGTCGAACTGAGATTCTTTCTCCCTAAAGGATGCTATGCGACAACTGTGTTACGCGAAGTCATGAAAACGAGGTTGGTTTGATGCGCGTACGAACGCCCCTACTCATTGTAGTTCTGTGCTGCGTCGTCGCAGTGAGCATGCTGTCAGGATGCGTTATGACGCAACCGGGCACGCCGACCAACACGAACTCGGTGACGACTGCCGCTCCAGGCAGCGCGGTCACAAACGGCAGCTCAGCCACCACGGCGTCGAAAGCACCGACCACGTACCGTGTGACGGTGGGAAACGTAACAGTTTACGCTGAGGCGGCCGATACGTTTGCAGAGCGCGAAATGGGTCTTATGAACCGGACCTATTTGAATGAAGATGCCGGCATGCTGTTCATCTTCCCAACGCAGCAACCGCAGAGTTTTTGGATGAAGAACATGCGCATCCCGCTCGATATCGTGTTTATCACAGCAGACAAGCACGTGCTCGAGATTTACGCATCGGTGCCGCCGTGCGCCGGTGATGTGTGCCCTCTTTACACGTCGAGCGCGCCGATACAATACGTACTTGAAGTGAACTCAGGCTTTTGTGCTAGAAACGGGATCGTAAGCGGCGATCCGGTCGTCATTGCTGCCGGGAGCTGAAGTGCAGCGTCGATCTGTACCGGTTGTCGATCGAGGTACACTCTTCGCGAATCGGACAGAGGAAGCACGCCGGGGCAGTCGCATGACAAAACTCAAATCCATGTTGGATTAGAAGGAGGTGACTCCTGCCGGGGTGAACGAGGTCGTGCTCGAGTGCCTCTTTGGCCAAGTCTTTTGACCTGGTGCTTCCACGAATCTCCTCCACGTTGACGTCGAGACCACGCCGTATCGCGCCGCGTTCGATGAACCCGAGTCTGCGGGCAACCCGTTCGATATGTGTGTCTACGGGAACGATTTCGTGTCCCGCGGCGTAGAGCAAGACACAATCAGCAGTTTTTGGGCCGACGCCGGGCAGAGAAAGCAGTACCTCTCGCGCGCGGCGCGGTTCATCATACACCCACGACATGTCTCCGTTCCACCGCTGCATAAGCTTGCGCGCGATGGAAATGAGGTAACCCGCCTTTCGGTGAGGCCCACACCGCTGCAGGGCGGGCAGGAGCTCGTGTGGATGTGCCTCGCACAAAGTCTGAGGCGTGATCGATCCGAACCGTCTGGAAAGTTCGCAGAAGGCCGACCGCGCGCGCTCAGCGGTCTTATTCTGGGTGAGTAAGGTGAGCGTCAGGCACCTGAAGGGGTCCTGCCCGTTCATGAAGTATAATCCTGCAAAGAAGTCTCTAAGCTTACGTATGCAGGGGTCGTGGCTTTTGAGTTGAAGAAGCGGCGTCCAGTGCATCTCGTTAGGATGCACTCCCTCCATATCGAGGTCGGAGGCCAAAGGGCCTTTGAATGCGTGCGGACAGATCGTCTGCGTGACTCCGTCAACCACTCTCCAATAGCCGTTTGAGTTATTCACCCACTCTAGAGCGGGAATCTGAATAGTCATGGTGCGTGCAAGGTCGATGGGCGGGGTCATCGTAAATCGCATCTTAGACACCTCGGGGCCGCAAGTGAGTTTGCACAGAGTTGGTCATGAAAATACATGGGTATATAGCATCTGCATAATCATCTCAGTCGAAGCAGACGGTCCGGCGACGTGGCACGGAACCAAAAAACGCCCGTCGCCTTATCAGAGGGCAATGCGGCGTGCTGAACGGCACCAAACGGCAGCGATTCAGTGAAAAAGTCGCTTGCACGCGGCGGATGCTTCATTTGCGCGCGGGGTGGCATAACTGTACACCCAATCACCGCGTTTATGGTGCAGTCAGCCGTGCTCAGAGATAATACTAAACTTTATAATGCCAGACGCTTCAATACGCGACTGGAGGGCTAATCGTACTGGTACAAGATCCCGCGTGGCGAGTGTTCGCCTATGAGCTTAACAAGTCGACGCTTCAGGTGAAAGAAGATGACCAGAGCGGTTCCTCTTATGTCATCTCCCCCACAGGTGCCAAGATCAACCGCATTTTTGTAGTTGGCGTACTCACCGAAGTGGAAAACGTTCGTTCGAGTGAAGACCTCTGGCGCGCACGCATAGCCGACCCCACTGGGACCTTCACTGTGTATGCGGGGAAATATCAGCCTGAGGCAGCGGCGTTTCTTGCTCAGGCCGAGGTACCCCAGTTTGTCGCCGTCCTTGGAAGAGCGCGCCTCTATACTCGTGAGGAGACCTCATACGCGTCTATATGGTCGAAGGAAATCAATCCAACGACGGAAACGGCCCGCAACAATTGGGTTATCACAACTGCCGAGCGAACGCTTGATAGAGTTGAGGCCCTTAAGATCGCCTTGAGCGCGGGATTACAGAGCAATACGCTGAGCACGAAGCTTCTCGACAGCGACGTTAATGCCATGCTCGCAGATGGAATCACCCGTGCCGTGCTCTCATACAACGGATCGGACGTAATCGCGGATATCGTTCCAGTGATCGCATCGGCCATCGAGGCCGTTGTCGAAGCGCGCGAGTTCACGCCGGCAAACGTCGATCCGCAACGCGCCCGTGCGACGGACGACGCAGTAATCAGCGAAAGTGAGCAAGGGCCCGAGCAAACAGACGAGGCGGCCACGACACAGGAAGACTCCGTAGCGACGGCGGCGCTTGCGAAGAACAAGGAACACGTGCTGTTCAAGATGAACGAGCTTGATGCCGGTTCAGGCGTCCCGTACGACCGTCTGATCGAGACGCTTGAAGCACAAGGTCTCGACGAAGATGACGTCGAAGAAGCCGTGCAAGAACTGATGGATGAAGGGAAGTGTTACGAGCCGAAAATCGGTATTCTCAAGTTAATTTGACCTTCTAAGCGGACGAGCCGCGACAAGTTCTTTCATAAATGGCCTTTGTCCGGTGGCAGACAGCAGCTTGTCTCTCTCGTTGGAGTCGTTTTTCGATAAATAGTCGGGGCTCTAGATGCGGCTGGTTTTGAAAAACGCGTGCCGTGAACAGATCCATAGCACGCGTAATGTGTAAGCTTGTCCGCGTCGCTTGCGACTATCCCTTTAGTGACATCAGTAGCGCTGCCACTTTTCGGTTTGACGCCTCTCAGGGATGTGTTCAGGGACTGTTTTTAGCCCCGTGGCGCACGCTTCACTCACGTACAAGCCACAATAACACGCGCCGTATTCGGCAACATCTGGGTCACAGTAAACGCAGGGGCAAATGATGTCCTTGTCCCACTCCTTGTCGTTTGCAGCCATTCGACAAGGACAAGAG
>Ga0224517_1000019_pt1 | contig 57110 bp, 55 predicted proteins | sample IRFST100metaG_FD_179886 | JGI IMG/M metagenome (GOLD analysis project Ga0224517, IMG submission 179886)
CTCATAGGATGTTCACGCAAAAACACATCGTTTCAATGCGAGATTTAACGCGCGATGATGTGGACTTTGTGCTGGACTATGCTGAAAAAATGATTCCGTACGCAAAAGCCGGCGTGCGGCTGCTCCAAAGCCGGATACTGGCGCTGCTTTTTTTCGAACCTAGTACTAGAACGCAACTTTCGTTTGACTCGGCGATGAAGCGGCTCGGCGGCTCTACTCTAAGCTTAACCTCGCAAGAGAGCTCAGTGCTAAAAGGTGAAACCCTTGCTGACACGATAAAAGTCGTGGGTGAATATGCAGATGCGATCGTATTGCGACATCCGAGGGAAGGAGCAGCGCGCATGGCTAGCGAAATATCAAGCGTCCCTATCATTAACGGAGGCGATGGAGCAGGCCATCACCCCACTCAAACTCTTCTCGATCTCTATACAATAAAAAAGGAGAGTCATCTACACGACCTCGACATTGCTTTGTTAGGAGATCTGAAATACGGACGGACTGCCCATTCCCTGGCCTATGCCTTGAATATGTACGATGCGAACATCACGCTCGTAGCACCAGAGGGGCTCCAAATGCCCAAGCACATCGTCAGTACGCTAGATTCCGTCAGATTAACTGAAGACATCGACGAGGTCATTCGCGACGTAGATGTGCTCTATGTCACGCGAATACAAAAAGAACGATTTCCTGATCCAAACGAATATTTGCGCGTCGCCAAAAGCTACAGGATCACGCTGCCAGTTTTGGGGGGGGTGCGCGATAATCTGATTATCATGCATCCGCTGCCGCGCGTAGACGAAATAGCCCAAGAAGTTGATCAAACGAAATACGCGAAGTATTTCAAACAAGCGTTCTATGGGATACCTGTGAGAATGGCGTTGCTTGCGATTCTCTTGAATGGTGCGACATGATCCCAGACAAAGACAAGGAGGAACTGAGAGTCCGATCGATTCGAAACGGTTCTGTCATAGACCATATCACCGCCGGAAACGCCCTTAACGTGTTAAGAATACTCAGCATAACTGGAACCACGACCGCTATCGTTAGTGTGGTCATGAATGTGCCAAGCAAGAGGCTGGCATTCGGACAAAAAGATATCGTCAAGATTGAAGACCGCGAGCTAGTTCCGGCAGAAGTAGACAAAATTGCGCTGATAGCCCCGCAGGCGACGATCAACATCATAAGAGACTACGAAGTGGTACAAAAGAAGTCAGTCGTCTTGCCGGATTTGATAACCCACGTCGTTCGATGCCCGAATCTAAATTGCATTTCAAATAGCGCAGAGCCGATCTATTCTAAGTTTAGAGTTCTTGATTCGTTTGTCCTACGCTGTGGCTACTGCGAAAGCATCATCGACAGCGATATCGCAACATACTTGATTTGAAACGCTTCCCGCAAATCGCAAGCGCATTGACTTCGATAGCGCGCAAATTGTATACCATCTTACGCAAACCTACGCGCGATCGCAAGCGGATTTGCTCCGTGATCAAGACGCAGGGCGCTACCGAACATTCTTAGTCACAGACGTCCTTATTGGGTTTGTAGGCCTAAGAAAAAAGCTGCTTGCCGATTGAAAGGAGTTGCTGCACTACAGAGGTCAACCGATTTTCCGGGCTGCGAGTCTGATCGCTTCGACCAGGCTGTTCTGCGGCATAATAGACGCGACGGGGATCCGCAAGATTTTTTCGACTGTAGGACTGACGATTGGGGCACAAACCAATGCGAGCGCTCCATCGCGCTCAGCGTGGATAGCTGCAATCAAAGCTTCCTCAATTGACGTTGCTGGATACTCTCTGATCACAATTTCTTTTCCTTCTATCATCATGGTCCTTTCCGTTATCTTGTCTAGCACCGGCCGTGCAGCGACGACGGCAATAAGATCGCCCTTCTTTGAGGCTCCTTCGAGTCGTCTGACTGCTCGGACGATCTCTCTGAGTGTTTTGAGATTTGGTTCGCGTTCTCCTGAAATAATTTTGTAAAGCGTGCTAGATGACACACCTGATATGTCAGCAAACTTGGTAACTGTATATCCAAGTTCTTTTATCGCCTGCAAAAGAGTGCTCTTGAGTTCCTCGTCGGATGAAAACGTTGCCCGAATAAGATCGTCTGCAAGCATGGCGATTTCTGCAGACAGTTAACTACACCTATTATTTAATGGTTGTTATAGGATAATGAATTGTACAAAACTAGAATATAGTTCCTTTTTTGCACCAGATTCCGGTGCTAGGCTTGGATTAGAGGCTTTCATTCTGTTTTAGAGAGGTAAAGAGCCGTTCGCCCGAACGGTTGAGGCGCTGGCACGAGCTTCGGAGTAATAGCCACCGTTAAGCTTGTAAACTTGAATTCCTAGTAAAGAATATGGACCGGGAGTTTACCGAGAAACTAACGATTTTCTGGCACGACGGCGCCATTATGTTGGTCGACCAAACGAAGCTTCCAATCGCCTATAAGCTCATCAAGATTACAACAATAAACCAGCTCATCATCGCAATAAATAAATTAAAAATACGCGGAGCGCCGGCTCTCGGAGCGGCCGGCGCCTACGGCATTGCTCTTGCGGCCCACAACTCGACGGCTCGTACTGTATCTAAGTTAAAGACCCACGTGCATGCGGCAGCGAGGTCAATTCTAGAAACACGACCAACTGCCGCCAATCTGTTTTATGGAGTTGATCGCGTTCTGAAAGCGATCGATCTGTGCCTCACGTCTGACGAAGTCCGAGAAACGGCGCTCAACGAGGCGATACGCCTAGCAGAAGAAGATGTGATCACCAATAAAGCCCTAAGCGGCGTGGGAGCGTCTTTGCTTAAAGATGGTGACGTTGTCATGACCTACTGCAACGCAGGAAGGCTCGCCACCGTAGGCTGGGGGACTGCTTTGGGGATCATTCGCTCGGCAACACAGGAAGGAAAGCGAATCGCCGTATATGTGTGTGAGACAAGACCACTCAACCAGGGCAGCCGCATCACAGCGTTTGAGTTGCTCGAAGATAACATTCCAACCACCTTAGTCGCCGACAACATGGCGGCTTGGATGATGAGGCAAGGAAAAATCGACCACGTAATAGTCGGGGCAGACCGGATAACCCGATCGGAAGTTTACAACAAGGTCGGAACGTATATGCTCGCTATCTGTGCCAAAAATCACGGCATACCGTTTTACGTTGCCGCGCCGTTGTCAACCTTCGATTATGAAAGCTCCGTCGTCAAGATTGAGGAGCGCGACGCGAATGAACTCAGATTCTGGGGTAGGCAACAAATTGCCCCGCGCACTGTGCAGGTTGAAAACCCCGCGTTTGATGCGACGCCCGTCGAATTCATCACTGGAATAATAACCGAAGAAGGTATCATAGACCCTCAACACATCTTTCACAGATCTGATACCCGGAGCTGACCGCAATGGAGAACTTAATAGCGATAAATGTTATATGTCAAGACAAGCCCGGCGTTTTGAGAGATGTTGCCGCGGCAGTTGCCCGTTTTGAAGGTAATATACGGTACACCCAGCAGTTTATTCTCACCAAGGGAAAGCACAAGGGCTTGACTGAAATCTATATGGAGATCGCGAACGTCTCAAGCGTGCCAGACTTGGCTAAAAAGCTTGAGGCCATCTCTGATGTCGACAGCGTTTCTTTTCATGAGCCTTTCGAGAAGATTTGGGGCTCCAGAATCATTATAATCGGCGGTGGCGCTCAGGTCGCGCAAGTAGCCCTCGGAGCGATTACGGAAGCTGACAGACATAACATACGCGGAGAGCGAATTAGCATTGACACATTGCCAATAGTAGACGAAGACAAGATAGCGAAAGCAGTAAATGCAGTATCTAGGACGCATCGCGCAAGCATATTGGTGCTCGCAGGCTCGCTTATGGGAGGAAAAATCGCTCAGGAGGTCAAAAAGCTACAAAAAGAGGGTTTTAAGGTAATTGCTCTGAACATGGCGGGGTCCGTGCCGGAAATAGCGGACCTAGTAGTCACTGATCCTGTACAGGCGGGAACGTTTGCCGTGATGGCAATCGCGAAAACAGCAAGCTTTGACTTGGATCGAGTTTCAGGCAGACGCTTCTAGCCTTTCAAAATCGAGACGCAGGTTTTACAATGTGGCAGCTACTAAGATCGGCAGCGTGATAGTAGCGTCTGAATACACCGTTACCGTATCAGCATGCTCACCTATCTTGCCCCACGATTTCGCCTCATCCAAAGTGGCACCGGAGAGCCCCCCAGTCTCAGGGGTATCCATTGTGAGCTGAATGGCGAAATCAAACCCTTTGGGAATAAGAAGCATGGACTGCATAATGAAATTCTTTGGAACCCCGCCGCCAATAAAAAGCGCGCCTGCTCGTCGTGCTTTGTAGCAGATGTCCATTATTTGCCGAATATCCCTGAACGTGTCGACTTGAAGATCGCGTTTATACCCAAACACCCAACTCTGAAGCCCGATCGATGAGTCAGCGATAGCAGGACAAAACACAGGCACTTCATTATCTACGGCGGCCCGTAGAATAGAGTTTTTGTCCTCTATGCGTGCCCCGATCTCCTGCAAAAATTCGCAAATCGTAAACAGCTTTTGCGGGTGGGAATCAAGAATATCAGCAACTATCGTGTCAAACCTGTCTTCAAACGTTGTGAAATGTTGGTCGGCCAAATAAACGTCATATATCCTATCGATCTTGCAGTTTTTCAGTTCGATGTCGTTCGCAGTGCATTGTCCTTGACAATGCTCGCCTCCGAAAGCCTCTATCATGTCGTGCACAAGGTTGGCGCCTGTGGTAACCAGCACATCAATGTCGCGGCGCCTGATCATGTCAACCACAACTTGCCGCATTCCTGCTGGAATCATGGCGCCAGCGAGGCCAAAAAAGCTCGTGACGTCTTCAGCTTGCATTTCTTTGTATATTTTAACAGCCTGAGCTAAACGACCGGCTCCAAAAGCGCAGGTTTCGTACTGTCGCATTAAGTCCGCTACAGTGATGCCTTTTCGGACCTTTGCGTGTTTAACAGGGTTCACCGAACACTCTCCGATTCCCGTGGCTTTTCGTGGTCCGCCATTAAGCGGGCAAATAAGAAATCTCGAACAAGTTTCGCCCCGACAAGAGCCGAAAGCCCCATATCGTAATCGGGAGTGATTTCAACCATATCGAAACCGACCACGCACGATGAAATCTCTCTGATCGCCGTTCGCAGTTCCAGAGGTGTCAACCCATAGGGCTCAGGATTTCCGACTCCAGGCGCATATGCTGGGTCTAGGACGTCCACGTCAATGGAAAGATACACTGCCCTGTTTTCGAATGAAGGCGCAATGTCATTCAAGATTTTCTTGATCCCCACACGTCTAATCCGGTCCATGGTATAAATAGCGCTGGTGTCTAGCGCCCTCTCATACTCATCGCGCGCTCCACTGCGAATTCCGATTTGAATCAGCGGCACTGAAAGACCGAATACGTTCCGCGAGACGCACGCGTGCCCGCATTCGTTTCCAAGATAATTTTCTTTGAAATCTAGATGCGCGTCAAAAATGACCGCGATGAGCTCCATCTTGTTCGCAAGGGCCCTAACGCAGGGATACGTGAGTGAGTGCTCGCCGCCTAGTGCTATCGGGACTTTTCCGTCTTCCACGATGCGAGACGTTGTTGCCTCCAGATCGGCAATCATGTCGTCTAGGTTGCCATACTCCGTATCGCCTATATCACACACTAGCGATTCTGAAAGCTCACAATCACACTCAAAGTCGTACGGCTCAAAATTGTGAGAAGCTTTGCGCACCGCTTGAGGCGCCCATCGTGAGCCCGATCTAAAAGAGGACGTGCCGTCGAACAAAACGCCATGAATAACGTATTTGCTGCTTGCGTAATCAGAGCCTGAATCGGCAAATATCATGCGTCAAAAAGTCAGCTGTCTGGTTAAATCTATTATTTGATATCTAATTTGCGCTTTCCCATCGATTCCAGGTACGTGACGTCTTTGCCTGCCTCCAGTTTATCCATATGTTCTGGCGGAATCTCTATCTCAAAAGTCGAATAGTCGTTGAGATCCATGAGCTGCGCAACGCTTCCCATAACAGAAAGAACTTGAGCCCCTTTTCTTTCGACAATGGGGACGTAAATCTTGGCGCTAACGGGCTGCACGATCGATCGCTTTTGGCCATCGAAAACTCCGATCGCGTCTATCCTCGCTTTGGCTGATCCGTGCTTACCAGGCTTTGATGTTGCCAAATTAACTATAGTAGAGGGTTCATCGTCAATTATAATATAGCGGCCGACTTTGAGCGTTCTTATTTCCGTTTGCTCCTTCATACGGGGTAATAGACAAGCATTAAATATAAATGTATACGCATTAACGTAAAAGGCTTAGCGCCCAGCAACGCACGCTATTCAGGAAAACGACGAGATTTGGGTCATTAGAAATGCGCATAGGAATCGTATCTAGATGTGATATTGAGGAAGCAACCGACTTAGCTGCCAAAATCGGCCGCTACATCAAAGGCCGTGCTGATGCAATCTATGACGATCAAACCGCTCGCGCACTTGGGCAAGAAGGAATGGAGCTCGAGCGCTTCGACGTCGACGTAATAGTGACGGTAGGCGGCGACGGGACGATCCTGCGAGTTCTCCAAAGCATTCCACACCCGATTCCAGTGGTCGGCATAAACGTCGGAAAAGTCGGCTTCCTGGCGGAAGTCAGCCCGGAACGGGCGCTCAGCGTCGTTGAAAGCCTTCTCGACGGCTTCCGTGTCTCGGCACACTCGAGACTAGCGGTGTCAGTCAATGGCCGACGCCTGCCGTCCGCTACCAACGAGGCGGTAATCGTCACTTCACGCCCGGCAAAAATACTTGAGTGTAGCATCAAGGTCGACGATCATGTTCTTGATGTGCTGCGTGCAGATGGCGTTATCGTCGCTACGCCTACTGGGTCAACCGCGTATGCAATGAGCGCTGGTGGTCCGATCGTGGATCCACGAGTAGATGCATTCCTTATTGTCCCTCTTGCGCCCTATAAGCTTTCCGTCCGCCCTTGGGTCGTGTACGGTGAGAGCACCGTAGTCATCAAAATAGAGGAAAAGGACGCTGCTATCGTCATTGACGGGCAGTATAATGAAACCGTTCACAAAGACGATGAGATCCGCTTTGACAAAGATGATCAGAAATCGCTATTTGTTCTTGTCGAAAAGAGCTTTTTTGAAAAAGTTTTGACGAAGCTGAGATAACGCGTCGCGACAAGTGCTTTGGTTGTTGGCGTTAGGAAGAGCCGCTTTCGTGTTTCTCAGGGGTAAAACTCAACAAGTTCTGAGCCGTTTTCCAAGAACGTCTCGTTCCAGGTGGCAGGTCGCCTCGCGCATCCAACCACTTTTTCAAAAAAGCAATCGTAGTAACGTCTGACGGATAACCACTGCCAATAGTGGCACCGAGGGAGCTCTCGAGGGCTCTTATGCTGCTATCTCTGCTTACTTTGGCGATGATTGACGCAGCCGACACAATAGCGTAATTTGTATCTGCCTTGTGCTCGGCGATTACCTTGTTTATCCCGCTCGCTTCCTTCACGCGCTCAGAGAACCGCGATGCGTTTACGTCAGCAGCATCAACAAATGCTACATCGGGCTTTAAATACCGCAAGGCTTGAGCATGGCCTTTCACGAGGATTTCGTTGACGGTCATCACCGTCCTTAGTTCATCTATTTGTTGGGCGGTAATCTCCTGCAATTGCACAGCGCATACCTTTTCGATCCGTTTCGACAGAAATTCGCGCCGCTTTGCGCTTAGTGCTTTTGAGTCTTTAAGCCCCATCCTCTCCAAGTACTTTAGTCCTGAAGAGTCAATACAAACTCCTGCAATAAAAAGAGACCCCAGGACAGCTCCTTTGCCTGCTTCATCCACGCCCGCAAGCTTCATGTCGCTCAAATTGCCTCAAAACAAATGACGCACTCCAGCTAGCAGTCGCGGATTGCGGGAGATAATGCGCCTTACTATTCCTGCAACGCTCATCTCCTCGAGCGGCAGCCCCTCCAGTGAGCGGACGAGCTTGTTCAACTCGTCATCGGATAGATTAACAAAGATATCCTTTATTTTGTAATTTCGTTCGAGCTTCTTCCCGAAAGACGCGCGCCAAGCCGCTTCATATCGCTTCAAAACCTTAGCAGACGGGTCTTCCGCTCTAATAGCTTCCTTGGCAACCTCGCCCGCTAGTCTGCCCCCCTCTAAGGCGTTAATTATGCCGCCGCCAGTTATAGGATCAGTGTGATGCGCAGCATCACCGACTAGCATAATGCCGTCTCCTGCGGTTTTACGGACGGCGTTGCTGACTGGGACTCCTCCAACGTTCAATTCAACTGGCTGGCCGCTGGGGTAATGCTTGTCCACAAACGCGTCTAGATAGTCGATTGGATGCTTGCCGTCCAGTTTGTTCGCTAGGACACCAAGCCCGATATTTGCTGCATGTGATCCCTTCGGGAATGCCCAAGCGTAACCCCCGGGAGCTGCTGAACCGAGATAAAAATCGCAGCAGTCCTCCAGCAAATCGACGTTGGCCATAAGGTACTGGGCGCAGCTTTCGAGGTCTTTGGGTCGAAGAGTAGTGTTAATGCCGGCCCAGCGGCCGACTTGTGACTCGATGCCATCGGCCGCGATGACGACAGATGCACGGATTTCAAGGGATTCGCCTAAATGCCGAGCCTCGATGCCACGTATGAACCCATTTTCTGTGATGACCCCGGTCGCGCGCGTCCTGACCACCACATCTGCTCCTGCGCGAGCTGCACGCTTCGCAAGATCTCGATCAAAAATCTTGCGCTCGAGCACATAGCCTACCTCGGGACCCGCAAGTTCTTCTGAAACGTCCAATCTCGTTCCATCAGGCGCAAATATGCGGGCGCTGGCCACTTTGTTCGCGATCCACCTTTTCTGGGGTCGTAGAAACTTCGAGAGCCCCACTTTTGATATGCCTTCAGCGCAACGAACGGGATCGCCGATTTCTTGGCGCTTTTCCATTAAAAGAACGTCACATTCGGGTGCGGCTGTCGCCGCCGCGAAAGCTCCTGCAGGTCCCGCGCCCACTACTATAATATCGTATTCGCTTTTCACACTCACGCCTCCTCATTCAGGAAACGAAGAGCGCGCCGACGGGGCATATTGTGATACACGTTTCGCACGCCGTACAACTTTCTGCAATTTCGAGGCATGACTCGATGAGCGTTATCGAATTAGTCGGGCAAACTGATACACAGGCGCCACAGTGTCCACATTTCTCAATATTGACTTGAATCACAGTTAACCTCCTTCTAGCTGCATTGGCGAGTAAAGAGTGCGTAGCAAGAAGCGCAGAACGTTTCGATGCTGGACAGGCGAAATTCTAACGTATGTAACGGAGATCCTCCTCGCTCGCCACTTCGTGCATCCCTGTTTGCTCCATCTCCCTCAGTCGAGCAACAATTTTTTCCATATCTTTTGCGCGGTCTTCAAGCGCTCGCATGTTAATGTCAGTTTTCAATGCCTTACATAGGACCCTCAGTACAGCCTGGGCGCTCTTTGGATCGACCAAGTAACCAGATGTTTCTCCCATCAAACAGATCCCGTCAATGCCCATAAGGCCGCCAAGCCCCAGCAACAATCCAGAAGCTCCTACGATGCCCCCTCCTGGCTCGTTCTCTTTGAAAACCACGCCGTATCGTTTCATTTCTTCAACCAGCGCCAAGTTGTTCACAGCCCCCAAGACCGCAGGTTTCTCGACAAGCTGTCCGAGACCGTAGCCGCCAAGTGTGTAAATCCTTTGCACGCCGTTTTCTTTGGCTAATTCCAGGTACGCACTAGTCAGCTCGTAGTGCCCTTCGTTTGTCGCGCTTTGATGATCACCGACGAGGATCAAGAGATCCTGCTTGCCGCTGTTGACCGCATATAATTCGCTTCTAACCATTCTGACTGAGCCATCAGCAAGCACGATCACCTGCGGGGGAAAATGCGAGGAGTACACTTCGGCGATTTTTTTCGCGCCAAGTTCGTCAATCATGTGCTCAGCTACAAGCTTTCCCACATGTCCAATTCCTGGCAATCCCTCTACCAGAATCGGTTTTTTCAATTTCACGTCTGTGATTCGCTTGACTTCTATTCGCTCCATCTAGATCCCACTTGTTAAAAAATTCTTCAAGCTTTAAGCTCTCACTTTGATCGTGTGGTGGTCTCGCGCTTGAGCATTCTCCGATATCTGCCGTATCGATCCTCCGGTGAGAATCTCGCTGGGCGCGCCGTCACAGTCGGTTGTCCGCACGTACGGCATTTTTCCTCTAATGTGTAGCCGTGACATTTTCGAAGCTTCATCTTCGCTTGGTGAGATGGTTAGACTATGTTATGATGATTGAAGTTCTCTATGAAACTTTCCCGTGCCGCCGGCCTTCGCCACCACATCTATAGATGCGTTGGCCGCCTTTTTCATCGCGTTTTCCGCGATCTTATAATCGAGGGCGACTATCCTTATGCGGTAACGAGGCGCCCCGATGTAACTCACGTCAAAGCGAAGGTCATCATCTTCGGACTTCATGGCGGCTTTCAGCGCACGTTTGATAACGTCTATCCCGTTCGGTTGAGGACATGTCAAATCTACGTAGCCTGTGATGTACACGTAAGGTATTTTTACGTTCTCCTTAGCAACGAGTGCAATTTGAGCGGCAACCTCGGGTTGAAGTCCCTTGAGAGCTTCTGGGCCTCGCACGGCTGCGTCCTCAAAGACATAGTAAAGACCGTCAAATTTGTCAGCGAGTTGATCGTAGAGCGCATCTTTGTCCACCCCTGTAGCGTCGGCTACAAATTCTAACCACTTTTCGGCTTTTTGTTCACTCTTCCATTCCTGAATTTTTGAGCGTCTCTGATGCTCATTAACGTCCTTGAACGAGAGATCTATGTGGCTACGATTCGGATCAACGTTCAGGACCTTGCACACGATCTTTTGACCTTCCCTTACGTGATCTCTTATGTACTTTACCCACCCAGACGCAACTTCGGAGATGTGAATTAGCCCCTCCTTCTTGTCGTACTCGTCGAGTTGGACAAATGCTCCAAAGTCGACTACGTTGACCACGGTACAAACGACTAAGTCTCCGATCTCTGGCCAAGCTTTTCTCATAAGACCTCAAGTATTTGGGTCCTTATCTCTGCCCTCCCGCCGCGCGGCTCAACAAGAGTTCTCCCACAGACTATGCAGTTTACTACCGAGGACGCATTGCCGAAAACAATCTGGATATTCTCACAATCCGCACATCTTACGCGCAAGAATTTGCTCACCACTTACACCTCTACTAACTCGAACTTCGACACTCTGAATCCTTTCCTAGTATGCGCTTTGTTGCATTCGGTGCAGCGGTAGCGAACGTTGATGCGCTTCGTAGGTTTATCTCCGCCCGGGACCTTAGAAAACTTGCCGAGATTACCAATGCCGCTGCGCCGTTTTTTTTGGCGCGCAATCCACGTCAACGACGATGCGCGCCCTTTTCGCACCTTCTCAACTTCGTGAGTTGTGTGCTTTCGACACACCGGGCATATTGATCTAATCTTCTTTGGCATCTTCAAGTTTATCACCGACTATGATACCCATATGACGATCGCACAACGCCCGAGCATTCCCCTCAGGCAATAGAACCGAGTCGCCTTCTCCAAGTTTGTAGTTTTCGCCGTCCAGTCCTATGAACGTTGGAATGTCGGACAACACTCGCACTCTGAGATATCTCATATTCCCGCGTTCTCGTATTAAAGTGCTTTCGTCATCGCGCGGCCCCTCGTTTTCGTCTGCACTGTCCCCCACTTCTTCATTGGATGCAATCAACGGCTGTAGTGCCAATCCTTCCTTCAAAGACTGCTTGACGCTCGTAGCGTCAAGCTCAACGCGATCCGATTCCTGTTTGGGCAGTGCAGAAGTGATCCCACGGTTTTCATTTGATAGCGCGGGCTCGGTTGCCGGAGCGGCCGCGGCTTCTAATTCCTTTTGTCCGAGTACGCGGTCCCGATAATACGTAAATACCTTGTAAACCGAATCGTAGACCTCGGCTTCGGCGTCAGCTAGCGATGCTTCCTCCGTGTGCCCTTTTGCCGCGAGCGCCGCCAACTTGATTATTTTCGCAGCGCGTTTATCATAAATTGCGTCTGCGACCTGCAGAGCGTTCTCGAGTTCATCTTTTTTTTGCGGATCCTCGCTTTTTTTGAGTGAATCCATGTATTCTTTCAACTCGGAATAGAAGCTATTCTTTAATTGCGTCAATCGTCGCGAGCGGCGCTCCTCGCTTCTAATCACTTTTAAGTCGTCGAGATTCATATTCGGCAAGCCCTCGCGCCATGAGATAAACGGCCGTGTGCTCCGGTAGCTCTGTTGTACTTTGATCAACCTTAATAGTTTCACCCATAATTTCAGTCGTAGCCGGCGTGAGAATCCTGACCGAAACCGAACTGTCGCCGAAGACGACCGCGTCATTCAACGGTGCAAAGCGACGGAAGCGATCGAGAGTCAAAGGTGTGACCCTAAGGCCAGAGCCACCGTGCAACGACGTGGGCAGCCGAATCAGTCTCTTTATGTCTGCGGTGACCGGCACATCGATGCGAACCTTCAAGTGCGAGATAGCTTCTCTGATTAGGCTTTTCCATGCGTTTAGCGGAATTAGCTTTGACTCTACCAAAGGTTGGACCGATGCGTCTTGCGACAGCGTGCTGACAATTTCTTTAGCGCGCCGCTTGCCGATAGCCTTGACTGATGCAAGCTCACTTATCGCAATTTTTGCGTCAAGTCCGCGTATCCGCTTGAAATACTCGTCAATCCACGTCTTTATTCTGATCTCCCAACAACTGATGTCCTGAGGCATTGCAGTCTTGCTCGACCGTTTCAGTAGATACTCTGCCTCAAGGCCCGTTCCGGTCAAATAATTCACAATCTCGCGTCGTTCGTGACTACCTAAGGTAACTAGTTTCTTTTCCCGCAAATGGACATGGTAACCACGACCCCCCGAAAACACGATACTGAAGTCCTTCTCGTCGAAACCGAAATCGTTCATCAAGAAATCCAACAGTTTCGTGGTTTCATCTTTTACTTCTTGCAGCATGCCCGCATACGAAGACACAGACTTCGTCAAGAGCTTATCCGCATCAAGATCGAAGATTAAGTCTGCGCCTTCCCACTTCTTGTCTTGCATGCGAGTTGCGCTCGGATACGCGTAACACGCCGTTGAATGGTACACATGAGCCGGTGCAACTGCGCCCAAATATGCGCGCACTTCCTTCTGCGAGCCAAAAGCTTTGTGGCGTCGCATTACAAGCTTCGGATAACTTGAGTCAAAAAGAACAAACGCCCATTCTCGTTTCTGGAACTGCGGCGGGAACCCAACTGGAGCTTTACGATAGTAATCGCCAAATTTTCTCTGGAGGAATCCTTTCGTTTCCGGGTTCACGCGCTTGCACCTGACCGCGAGGCGTGGCGGGTTACCGCCACCTTTCTCTTCTCAGCACCTCATGAACGGCCACAGTGATTGCTCTTCTTGGTTCTAGGATCATCGGTTGTCTTACTGATGCTTAAGTCGCGCTCGGTAATACGAGAGCGGATGAGAGATGCGTTTGCACAGGCCAATGGTCTCCGTGCAATTACCGTAGGTCTCCATCGTTGAACATCCGGGAGGGATGTAGTCTTTCCCTGACGCTCCCTTTATGTGATCGACCTGATAACGCGTAAGTTCATAGTCGAAATCTGGAGACGTCTGATAGACATGCACGATCTCCTCGGTTTTCATACCTATATTAGCTAAAAAGGAGGTTAACGCGAATCGAGCGGGATGTGAGAGGTTCTGTCCAGCTTTTACTTGCGAAAGCAGCGCTTTCATGCAGGGGGGGCACGCTTCCAAACTCACAGGACCAGAATCGGCAGGGCGCAACGAGACTGCGGACATTGCTTTTCTTAAGGGTGAGGTATAAGGCACAAGTTCTTCGCACATTTTGCTGCTGAGTTTTAGTGGCAGTCCGTGTAACACCTTCAGCCTCACAGCCTCGGCTAAAACCTGGATCATCTCGTTCTTTGCAAGACGTACCTGGCCTCTGTTCAATCGGTTAACAAGGCGCCACTGTGGCCCTCTTAATCTACCCGTATACTTGATCAAGTCCGTAAAATGCAGCTGAAAAATATTGTCGTCTGCTGATATTGGTATTCCTAAGTCCCCCAGCATCCTTGCAATGTACTCATCCTGAAGTCGTTCGCCAGCGTTCCGCAACTTGGTAAATGCGTCGTGGGCTTCGGCATTTGCATATCTCTGAACCAGCACAGATTCGCGAATGCAAGAGACCAACGCCCTTCCCATGACGTAAGAGAAGAGCTCAATTTCATCATCGTCACGCTCGAGCGGCTTTGAATGAACGTCGCTGTCGATCGCTTGTGCCACTCGCTGAACGCTTTTGTTGAGGACACTGTCAGAAAACTCTCCCGCGGTCATGAGAGAGTCAAAGGTCCTTCCGGATGCTTCTACGTAACGTGCTGCCGCAGCCGTATATGGAAAAAGAGCTAGATATTCGTCCATGCTTCTAGCGCCGGCCCGGTGCGACCGCTTTTGAGTTTCATTCTTGTTCGATGCGCGGCGCCAAGAGATACGAGACCGCACCGTTGCCGTCGGCAAAATCAAATCCAACCTTGAGTGGTATATTCTTGCCCATGTCGAGAGAGACTTCAGAAGCCTTTCCGACTGCTTTGGACATTTCAAGCAAGAATTCAAGACTAAAAAGTGATCTTATTTCATCTGCTTTGCCATCTGCGCGCGATACGTCGATAAGCTGATCTTTTGAAAGTTCAAGGCGCATAGTATCAGCGTCACCAAGAGCCTCCATAAAAAAGTCAGTGTCAGTGCACCCAAGGGCGATATTGTCGCTGACTTTGCCTGCTGCTTTCACTGCCCACCGAAACTCTTTTCCCGTGATAACTACGTGTGCAGCAGATTCAACTTTTGGCACTTTGGGCTCCTTCTTTATCGAGTAGGGACTTAACAGTGCGATAGTATACTTAAGATCGCCGAATGACAGGGCCATGCGGTTCTCATCAACAACGATTCGAATGATATCGGTACGATTAGCCAGCTCAAGGATGCCCTGCATTTTCTTGAGATCCAGTGTGACAACCTCATCGTCGGTTTCATAGTTTTCAAAAGCTTTAGCCGACAGTTCAAACTGCACCATCGCCACATAGGATGGATCCGCATTTCTCGCATACAGGCCGTCTTTGCTTAAATGTACTCGCGCTTCATCAACGATGATAGTCAACGCTTCGATGCCGTCTTTCAGAGTCTCTCCGAGAATATCAGCTTTAAACATGATCCGCTCCCTTGTAACCGCCTAAACACCGTATATGTCTGCTCATCACTTTATATCTTTGTTGTTCAGAATTGGGTCGCAACGATAGCCCTCGGCAGAACAAAAAAACGGGGAGCAGAGTTCAACTAAGCCCCGAGTCGCTTCTCTCGGAGGGAAAGTACCGAACGCTGCCTGCGCCTTGCCCTAAACCCTCATCTAAACGTACGCTAACTTCTGATATAGTGCTGAGGTCAAGCGTGTTACACAGCTCATCGAGGAGGAAGCAACAAAGATCTTCAGCGCTCGCCGAATTTATGGGGAGCATAACTACATCCTCTCTCGGGAAGCAGTAACGCTTTCTGCATTTGCCAACCGTGACTGAGATATCTCCAGCACGGGTGGTCTGTATCTGGACATCTGCATCTCGAGATGCGAGCAGAATCTTATGATCGAGAGCTTCACAGATCTCTGCAGCATCTTTTTTGAGGTCGTCAAAGTCCATTACAAAATCGTGAATCTGCGCGCCGACGATCGTCGCGCTCATTGCATATGTATGTCCGTGCAAGCGCCCGCATTTCGGGTGATCTGGAATGAAATGGCACGCTGAAAATCGGAGGTTTGCCTGCCACCCGTCAAGCTCTATCCACATAGATCGGTCCGTGCTGGCTGCGACGTTTCTTAAATGCTTCATCTTTCGTGTTGCTGCACTTGTCTATTAGTCGAGAAGTATATAAAAGCCGTCTGGCTGCCCATAATGCTTTTTATCCTGCGCGCGCCCTATCAACTAATGAAAAGCCTTGAGAAACGGCGAAAGGACTATTACTACCGGCGGGCGAAGTCAGAAGGATATCGATCACGAGCTTCGTTCAAACTGCTCGAAATTCAAGAACAGTACCACATCATACGACGCGGAGATATGGTCGTTGATTTGGGCGCCGCCCCTGGCGGATGGCTCCAAGTGATCCGCCATTTGGAAGCGTCTGCCATAGCCGTTGATCGACAGCAGATCGCTCCGCTGCAGGGGGTGACGCCTATTCGAGGCGACCTAACTTCCCCAGAAATTGTGACTAAAATACAGGAGATTGTAGATGCTGTAGATGTCGTCATATCGGATGCTGCTCCGAATCTAAGTGGTGCATGGAGCCTAGACCACGCGCGATCAATCGACCTTTCAGCCTGTGCCTTAGAAATCGCCAAATGCGTGCTGAAACCCGGCGGCAATTTCGTGGTTAAAGTTTTCCAAGGGGACCTCTTTGACACATTCACGCGCGAGGTAAGCGCGTGTTTTCAATTTGTCAAAGCGTTCAGCCCGCGAGCATCACGAAAGCAAAGCGCCGAAACATACATAGTAGCTAAGCGCTACAGCCCCTCAGAAGACCGCTTGACCAAGCTGGGTCGTTGAGGATTATGCAACCTGTGGCAAAGTCACGCGGCGGTCCGATCCACAAGTTACTGACGTAAAACTATTTATTCACGTATCGGAAACTACTCGTTGTATTACATCTAAGGACCCGACAAGAGATTCTTTTCCGAAGGACGCACTGACGTCTGCGAGTAATGGCACAAAAAAGCACAACTGGCGTGATGACGAGGCTCTTGCTCATCTATTTGGTGATGACAGTAGCATATGCTTTTTTGCGAATTCCCGTTGGTCAAGCTATGAACTATGTCCTTGGGGGCTTAGTTACCACCCTCTACGTTCCCCTTTTCATCACGATCCTTTTGCTTTCGGTCATCACAGGCTCTTACTCGTCTTTACTGCTAAACCGCTTCGTCGATCAAAAGCAGCTAAAACAGTCTCAAGCAAAGATGAGGGAATTTCAGCAGGTCTACCGTGAGGCCCAACTGGCCGGAGACAAAGGAAAACTAAAAAAGCTCGAGAAAGAACGTGCCGAAGTGATGGAGCTAAGCATGGACGTCCAAGCACAGACTATGAGGCCCATGCCATACATTCTGATCATCTCGCTACCGCTTTTTGGCTGGCTAAGTTACACAATGTCGCAAGCAGGCTCTTGGCCGACCCGCGTGTCAACTATGATCAGTTTACCCTATTTTGGAACACTGCCGTACACTCAAGGTGTCATCCTCGGTTTTCCGGTTTGGCTCATTTGGTACCTAGTTTGCTCACTCGTCTTTACTCAAGTCATCCGCAAGACTTTGGGAATGTGACTACTGGCAACAGGATAGAGCTCAGCAAGTTTCCTGTCAGTTTTCCCGAGCATTGTCGCCGCTGTCTCCGAATGGACCATTTCGATTCCACACTCAACCGCGATTAAGTCGGGCTTTCTCGCTCTCGCAGCTCAAATCGAGCAGCACTCGCTTCACCGTGTCTGCGTCAGCGTCCGTCTTAATCGACGTGCCTGAAAAGTGAGTTCTCGATGCGCGACAACCGATGGCGCGTAGTCCGCTTACGAGCGTTTCAATAGGAACCGGCGGACACTTGAGTTCTCTCAGAAGCTTGTGGTAATCAAAAAACGTTACCGTATCAAGCTCATTTAGGCACCGTGTTATGATTTTCGCGGCCCGCATCTTGGTGCCAAAAACACCAGTCTCAAGGTTCTCAAGAACTTGCTGGCAGAATTTTTGATCGTGTAGAGTCCCAAGCCAGAGAGGTCCAGCCACGGCAACTTTTGCGCCGCAAAACGCACAGTCGGAGCGCAGGGTAGGAAACAGCCCAGAGAGCACATAGCGATTTCCGCAAGCAAAACAGTGGGCTATGAATCCCATCGATCTGACACACGCATTGGCAAGCTCAGCGCCACGATCGAGAAGCAAATAAGCCCGATAGTAGTGCTCGGTTGCGTGTGCGAGGACTGGAGTGGCAGATTTATCATATTTGACAAGCTCTCGAATGATTGTGCCAATGAGTATCCGTATCCCTGTTTCAGCGTGATACTCTGTGTTCATAGGAAGTGCGGAATACCTCCGCACGCCGGCACTAAAATGAGCACCACTTAGAGGGGCCGTGTCCGTCGCGGTCACACAAAGCATCTTGCTGGCTGACCTGCACGCTGCATCGACAAAGGGGGCTGGGGATCCGAACGGATCAACGTCTATCACGTTGAACCTAGCTTCTGACATCAAAGCGTTCGCATCTCGGTGCTCTGCATGGATGTTCTGCTGCAAACTTTTCGCGTTCCTCTTGATCAACTCATAAGCTGCGAGGCTATAATCGTTAACCGTGACCTCGGCCTGCGCCTCGTTCGCAACTCGGAGACCACGTATACCACAACCCGCGAGCGCATCTAGATACGTCAGCCCGCTATCGTCGCGTTGATTATCGGCAAAAGCCTGTATGCAAGCAACGCTTATGTCTCGGCTTAACTCCATTCGTGGATTGTAGAAGACCGGTGCTGATGATGGAGGGTACGACGCGTTTGGATCCAAGCGCGGTACTAAAACAGAAGTTTGGCCTTCAAGAGCGAGCCTCGTTCGCACATCTAGGACTAAGTTTTGTAAATCTTAAGGTTTTTCATACGCCGCGCAATTCGCGCGCGCATTCGCGCGCTGCGCCCAGAAACGCTGAGCGGAAACCGGAAAAACGCGTACTAACGGACCCTCTCGAACTTCCAATGATCGACCAGCGGTGCGGTGGCATCGACGCCGACCTTCGTTGTCGTGCCGTCGCTTCCAGTGCGCGGGTCGAGGGACGATCCACGAACGTTTGGGATAACCATAATATCTAAATCGCCTTTGACGCGGGTGGCAATTGCAAATTCTATGTCGTCAGTGTCATAGACATCAATGTCCTCATCGACCACCACAACGTGTTTCAAGCTCGTGTGAGCCGCAAACGCTGCCATGATCACATTTCTTGCATCCCCCTCAGTCTGTTTCTCTATCTGGATAACAGCGTGCAGATAGTGCCGTCCTCCTGCCGTTAATACTACATTCTTCACCTTTGTCACGTTTTTGCACGCGTTGTAAATCTGCGGCTCATACGGAATGCCCATCAAAAGCGAGTGTTCGACGCCTGCTGGCAATATGGAGTGATAGATGGGGTCTCTAGCTGACACCATTCTCGTTACTTCAATAACCGGTTCAGGTCGAACGACGTCATAAGTACCCGTAAGATCCACAAAAGGACCTTCATTTGTAGTTCTTGTTGGGCTTATTTGTCCCTCCAAGACTATTTCGCTTGGCGGGACAGGGATTCCATTTTCACATTCAATGAGTGTCTGAGCCTTTCCCTTAAGAGCGGCCGCATAGTTGAATTCGAGACCACACGGAACTCTCGTTGTGGTTGCAAATAGCGTGACAGGATCGACGCCTATGGCAACGGCGATGTTCAGAGGCTCGGCTTTTTTTGCAGATGCTTTATGCATCAGATACGTGTGGCGCGGCGGCACAAGCCTCACGGCTAACGAAGTCTTATCGACGACCATCATGCGATGAACTGATGCGTTTATTCTGTGACCATATTTTGCCACTACGATGCCTGCGGTGATGTAGGGTCCGCCATCTCGCTCGAAAAACTTCATTATAGGTAACTTGCTCAAGTCCGGAGTGCGTTCCAAGTCCCACGCAAGGTCTTGCATTACCGTTTTTCCCGTTGCCGCCGTGCTCAAAAGCTTATGCATGAGCCCTCGCTCGTTGACATTGAGCGCTTGGGCGAGTAGCGCGCGCGAAGCCAAGAGGTTTACGATGGCTTGAGAGCCGCCAATGCGTTCGAACAGTACCGGTCCTCGTCCTCGGGCTAAGCGCGGGGCTTGCAACATCGGCGAAACGGGCTTAGTTATGACTTCTAGTTGCCCCGAGTCCTTTAAATGCTGAAGGAAGCGTCTCACTTAGTCACCCCAGCGTCGTGACACCGAATGGTCAAGCTGCAACAGGTCGAGCACCCGGGCAACCAGAGCGTCAATGAGCTCTTCGATCGTAGTCGGACGTGTGTAGAACCCCGGGCTGGCGGGGACTATTAAAGCTCCACATTGCGACAATTTCAGCATGTTGCTCAAATGAATCCCGCTCAACGGCGTTTCGCGCACAACCAATATGAGCCTCCTATGTTCCTTCAAACATACATCTGCCGCACGCGTAACAAGGTTGGAAGAAACGCCGTGTGCGATACTTCCAAGCGTCTTCATGCTGCACGGAATTATCACCATGCCGTTACTAATGTGGGAACCGCTTGCAATAGGCGCAGCGAGGTCCATTTCGTCGTACGTGCGGTTGACTAGCGACGTGATGTAGTTCAAGCTGTAGTCAGTCTCAATGTCTATAAGCTGCTGGCCACTTTTAGTCACAACGAGCTGCGTGCCAACGCCGAGTCGATTCAGAGCCTCCAGCAACCGAACGCCGTACTGCACTCCGCTCGCGCCGGTAATGGCAACTATTATCGTCATTTGAGAGCCTCGATAAGTTCATCAACAAGCGAAAATGATGCATCAACAATCTCTGCGACTTGCCCTTCAGATGCATCGTGGACGTGAATTCCGACAACCACGACGCAGCTCTGCCGCAATTCCTTCGAAATTCGCAAAGCGGCTTCTTTAGCGATAATGTCATCGCGATGATTTGGAACAGTTAACACCGAAGCAAACGACCTCCTGTGAAATCCGCCCAGCGCAACGGCGCCCACGTGCGCTTTTCCCCCCACCAACGTGACGAGCAAGTCTTTTCCCACGCGAGTTGCGTCGACCCTCAAATCTGCTGAGCCCGCGTTCCTCGTCAAAACAACGTGACTACGAGACAAATATCTACTCCCGGCGACAGTTTTTGGCAAATCAAAGGCTTAAGCAAGACGACCGTCAGGCGGCTGCGGCCTCACCACCTCTAATTCTATCGTGCTCTCAGTCTTAAGGCTTTTGGGTTTGTCGCCTGCACGGACGCGACTGTCGAGACTGCTATTAGCGTCCACGCCTCGCAATCGAATGAGTTTCGCGGCCGATCAAGCCGCAGCACGACACGGCTCATCAATCCCTTGTTCGCCTCTTGCGAGTCCCCAAACAAACACAGTTCTCGATGCGCATGACATACCCATTTATCCTAGAAAAGCTCACTGGAACGTCCGGAGGAAGAACATTGTTACTCTTATCGGGCGGTACAGGCAGCCCTAAGCTGCTTCGCGGGCTGCTTTTCTATTGTTCTGGCGCTCAAGTGACCGTCATTGCTAATACTGGAGATGACATCTGGATCTCGGGCAATCTTGTTTGCCCGGACCTTGACACAGTTATCTACACCGCAGCGGGAATTGTGAGCGAACGGTGGTGGGGTATCAACGGGGACACTTTTCGTACCCACGGCAGGCTAGCTAGCTTAGGACACAAAGAAGCGCTCATTATAGGCGAGCTTGATAGAGCTACTCATATTTTCCGCAGCGACCTTCTGCGACGAGGGGCAACACTAACTGATGCAACCCTTGCGATGTGCGCTTCGTTCGAATTATCTACTAGGATCCTCCCTATGACGGACGATTTCGTGCCTACCACGATCGTAACGGACAACGGCGAGATGCACATCCAAGATTTTCTAGTAAGATATCAGCAAGCCCCAAACGTTTCGCAGGTGAGATGCCGGACCGGCAAAACGACCAAAGAAGTAGAAACTGCGCTAGACGAACATCGTTCTGTTGTGATTGGGCCTTCAAATCCGATATCAAGCATAGGGCCTATCCTTGCCGTAAACGGAATGCAACAAGCCCTTAAAGACCGATTTGTCATTGCAGTCAGTCCAATAATACGGGGCGAGCCGATAAGCGGGCCTGCGGGAAAGTTCATGGAATCGCGTGGACTTCCGATTAGCTCTTTAGGGGTTGCAGAGTTCTATAGCGACTTCCTGGACGTCTTGATCGTTGACGGTCGCGACGACATTTCGCAAAGCGATTTGCCAGGCGATATTGAACTGCTCCGCGCGGATACGATTATGTACGGCATAGAGCAAAGCAAAAACCTCGCGACAGAGATCATGCGAATTCTTCCATCCCAAAGTTAAGGTCATCTATTAAGAGCGGAATCGGCGTCTGCAAAGTAAAATTAAATAGCAGCAAAATACAATATTGAACGTCGTATTATGACTTGCCCATTTCAGCGCAGCGAGTGAGTTTTGGTACGCACAGAGGTTTCGTCGTGTCTCAAGTAGCCTTTCAACTGGCCATCGGCGATGTCGAAATCCCGAATCCTTTGGTTCTCGCTTCGATGGCTGGACTAACTAACAGCTCGTTTGTTATATCGAGGAGCGTTGGACTAGCAATTCTCGGTGGATACAACCTTGACGCGCCAACCATCGACGCTGCGAAAGAGCTCGTCAAAAAGGGACGAAGCGAATTTGCTTACGAAGAACCGACACCTGTAATCGAAAACGAGCTCGGAGTCATGAGCACGATCAACATGAAAGCTGGAATCAATGCTCGGTCAACTACCCTGGAGCCACTGATCGCGATCGCCGAGTTGATTCATCAAAAAAGGGCAATTCTCGAACTAAACGCCCACTGCAGGCAGCCTGAAATGGAAGCTGCTGGCGCCGGCCAGTGTCTCACGCGCGATCTCAACAAGCTCAGCGAATGGATACGGGAGATCAAACAAACAGACGTGCCTCTATCGGTCAAGGTACGCGCAGGCGTTGTTGCAGATATAGCGCTCGCAAAGGCTATAGACAAGGCCGGCGCCGACGCGATTCACGTCGACACGATGGATGCTGGACCCGCGTTGGTCAAGAAAATTCGGGATGCCACGGCGCTCAAAATAATCGCAAACAATTCGATCGTGGACTATAGCAGCGCCCACAAGATGTTCTCGATGGGGGCGGATTACGTCTCAGTCGCTCGTGCCGCTGTGGCCGATAACACCGCTGTTGAAGAAATCCTGGCTGAAGTTCAGTCATATCAAGAAGCGGTTGGCTGGTACAATGCCCCAAAACACATTTGCGCTGGAGGAGACTTGCGGGGGTTAGCGTACTGTTGCATGCCCGTAAAGGAGTGTCCACTGGGCTACGTTCTGAAAAGAGCAGGGATCTCTGAGGACAAGTATGTCCAAATCAAGGAGAGCTTCAACACCACAAAGCTAGGAGCGGGACCAGGCACGTGCTTCGGCAGCATGGTGTGGTGCTGCAAAATTACAAGGCCGTGCCCGTGGAGAGATAGCTCTCTGCAGGACCTAGGTTTTTCCGACGTTGACTACATGCAACTCAAAAAGCAACTTGCAGAGAGATTTCTCAGCTGTCGAGACCTCGACTGAGCTTCTCAACATGTACGACCCAGACTTCATAGCCGGTTGTGCCGAGCTAGCAATGTTGCTCGAGGTGTCCGCGACACCAAAGCCGGGCAATGTAGACCGAACGCATGACTTTGAAGACGTAACGTACGAACATTTTCTTGCATCCGCAGTCGGTACTTTTCCTGTGTTTAAAAAAGCAGCGTCAGCTCGGCATGGGATGGGCGGTCTGATTCTCGATGCGGTTCAAGCGAGTACCACCTGGCAGAATGCTGGGAATTGTCACTTTGGGGCGATCCTGCTGCTGATCCCCTTGTGTGCCGCGGCAAGGAAGAGTAGCACGATATCTCAACTCAAGACCAACCTCGTCCGCGTCGTCAAGCAGACTTCGAGCGCTGACGCGATCCGGTTCTATGAATCTTTTCGGAGTGTGCGCGTCCGCGTCGGAGAGCGGCACTATCTTGACGTGAATGACGTGTCCTCAATGGAAGCAATTCAGCAACAAAATCTGACGCTATGGGATATTATGCAAATATCGAGCCCAAACGACACCATAGCAAAGGAATGGACTGAAGGGTTTCCTCGCACCTTTTACGGCGCTGAATTGATGACACACTATGTTGAATCGGGGTTCAGTGTCAAGAATTCAATTGTGCACTTGTTTCTTCAACTCCTCAGCGAGTTCCCCGATACACTCATAGCAAAAAAATTCAGCACAGATGTTGCCCTTGAGATTTCGGCAAAAGCGGCTAACGCGTTAAAAAAGGACTATGCCGATGAGTTCGACAAAGAGCTCATCGCGCGGCACATAAACCCCGGTACGACAGCAGATCTCGTGATTGGATCGTTATTCGTCGTGCTCTTAGGAGGCTTTCGGTACTGATGGAAGTGCAATTTCACGAAGGCATCTCAGAAGTCATAGCAACGACGCGCAATGGCCAGCCCAACGCCGCTCCTATGGGCGTCATAAATCGCGGCTTCCTCTACATTTCCCTTTACAAAGATAGTCACACCTTTTTGAACGTTAAGAAAAACCTTCAGTTGGTTGCCAACTTTGTTGCGGATCCGCTGATTTACGTGAAGACCGCCTTTGAGGACCTCGGTCCTGACTTTTTTTCCCCCGATGAGACGGCGCCTGTCTTAAAGGCAGCGTACGCATGGGTAGAATTTAGGTGCTCTATTCTAGAAAAACCGACTCAAAAAAGCGCCGTAGTAGAGCTCCAGCATGTGAGATCTGTTGTCCTGCAGCGACCAATAATACCTGTGAACAGAGCATTTTGCGCTGTGCTTGAAGCAACAATTCACGCAACACGTTATCAGACTCTTAAAGACCCAGCCTACCTCGAACGAATGACTCACTGTGAGAGCATCGTCACTAAGTGCGGTGGCAGGCGCGAATTTGAAGCATTTGAGCTCCTAAAAAAATATCTTGGACAAGCGATATCTAAGCAGCAGGATTAAAGTCAGAACGGTTGGGGGGCTATGGCAAAAATCGCGTGGGGCATTACGGGGGCTGGACATCATTTACGCGAAACGTTTGATTTGTTCGTCGAGGCAAAGGAAGCCTATCGCGACCGCGTGGCTGTGACTTCATTTGTCTCGCGGGCTGCGGAGGAGGTTGCACGGGTCTACGGCCTTTTTCAATACCTGGATCGAGTTTCACCGGGAGGGTACATGGAGGAGGTCATACTCGAACGCGAACAGGGATGGAGCTACCCAAAGACAGGCCGCTTCTCGCGCGGCATCTATGATGCATTGTTTGTGTCCCCGGCTACGTCCAATACGGTAGCCAAAATAGCCCATGGCATTGCTGATTCACTCATTACTAATGCGGTCGCGCACGCCGTAAAAGGCGGGGTTCTGGTTTTCATCGTTCCTGTCGACATTGAAGGTAACGTTAACAGTCCTGTGCCTTACTTCATAAACAGAGATCTTTGCACTGAGTGCCGAGAATGCGCTCAAGCTTGCCCACACGATGCGATTGACAAGCAAATCGACTACCTCAAATGCAACGGCTGCGGCGTGTGCAAAGACGTGTGCGATTATGACGCGATCCAAGAGGGGACGGTGAACCTTGTCGTCCGCGACATTGACAAGAACAACGTCCGAACCCTAAGAGATTCGGAAGGAATCACGGTTCTTGACAGTCCTCATCAGCTTAAGGAGGCACTTTGGGCAACTATGTGACCCGCACGTCCGTGCCAAACGCCCAACTCGATGTTTTTGATGCGAGCAATTTAACGGCTATTCCTATGATTCAAGACCCGTGCCTTAAATGAATAACTCGCTGACCGGAGACGTGGCGATACGCGGCCGTTCGCTGTAGATCTGCCAGCCTGTATGGCGCGTAGTATGTCCTGCACAGTGACGCCGCTCGCAGCATCTACTTCAGTGTACCCAAAACCGACTGTCTCCACGTTGTGAGAATCACTTCCGCCAGTGACCCCAAGGTTCAGTTTCGCAGCTGAACGAGACGCGAGATAATTAGAGACGCCAAGAAGGCGCCTTGAATTGAACGCTTCGACAGCGTCTATCCTCTTGTTGCGCAAACTACGGATGCCCTTTCTGAATAATTCGAATGGATGAGCCGCCACGACGATCCCATGGCCGTCGTGAGCGCGTTTGCTGGTTTCAGAAGCAGATAGGCCGGCGGGCACAAGCGTGTGATTTCCGAGCGTTATCAAATGACCCTCTGCTGTTGAGATCTCAGCGCCCGGTACTACGATAAGGTTCAGTCCCAGATCCTCGGTAAGCCTCACTGCATCAAAGAAAGATTGCACAGAATTATGATCAGTAATCGCGAGTCCGTCGAGACCGGCTTCTTGCGCCTGCATAAGTATCGCTTCGACTGAGCTGTTTGAGTCAGGAGAAAAATGTGAATGAATGTGCAGATCAAACCTCATACCATCAGTAATTGTGATATAGCATATTAAGAGTATGTTGTTGCAGGTGGAAACCTATCGAACGAGTGCTTGTGGCGACCGGTCGCTGCGCTGAACAAGTCGTTAGAGAGGCTGTAGGCGCAGCCGCAGATGTGTTGGCCCTAGATGTAGACATTGCGGCGCTGATGACACCTTCCCTCTTGAGGAAGGCGTACGTTGAGTTCACGAGACGGCATGGTCACAAGCACGATGTGATCTTGATCCCCGGCGCTGCGAATCCCGCTGACTTTGGGGCGCTTGGTGACGAGCTGAGCGTTAAAATTGCTCTGGGCCCAAAACAAGCCTATGATCTCAGCTTGGTGCTTGCGTCACTCGATCAATCCATGCTCTCACTTAATGAGCCTGCTGACCGTATCATTCGCGAAAAGCGTAGAGACGAAGCCTTGGACCTATTGACGCAGCTAGAAACATCTGCAGCTTATGATTTCAAAATTCGAGACCTAAAAATTGGAGGAAACTCTCGAATGAAGGTGCTCGGAGAGATAATCGACGCTCCAGTTGCAGATGCTAAGCGAATTGCATTGCAGCATATACACAACGGAGCCGATATCATCGACGTCGGCATACCCCTCGGAACTGCGAAGCGCGAGGTGAGCCGCACCTTTGCTGAGGTCAGCGCGGTAACCGACGAGTACAACGTCCCCCTCAGCATTGATAGTGTCGATCCAGAGCTCATCTGCGCTGGAATAGAGTCAGGCGCTGAACTCGTTCTCTCACTTACGGCAGAAAACGCCGCCGAGATCGGACCCACACTCGCAAGAAAGGACCTCGCAGCCGTGGTCTTACCCGAAAACGGCGATGTTTGCGCTACCGTCGCTCTCGCGCGCACTTTTGGCATCAGCAAGATCATCGCCGATCCTGTCCTATACCCGATAGGCAGTGGCGCCTCCAACTCGCTCGCCGAGTACCACCGCGTCAGATCGGTCAGCAACGTCCCACTGTTTCTCGGCGTCGGCAACATCGTTGAGCTTATGGAAGCCGACTCGATAGGCGCTAACGCTCTGCTTGCCGGTCTGGCAATGGAGCTAGGGGTTGGCGTGCTTTTTACTCCTGAACACAGTGACAAAGCAATGGGCAGCGTTAAGGAGCTGAAGATAGCGGCTCAGATGATGCAGCTCGCACGGTACCGAAAAAGCCCACCCAAAGATCTAGGCATTGATCTTCTCGTATTGAAAGAGCGCAGACGGCGACCGGAGTATCGAATTACCAGCACCAGCGTCCTCGACGCTAAAGACTTTGACACGGCGAAGTGGGCGCCTGACCCAGCCGGCAACTTCGTGATCGGGTTTAGAGGGGGAATGATCGTGGCGAGGCACGACACGGGAATCACCATACGAGGCAATTCCGCAAAAGGTTTGCTTGATGCTATTTTTGAGCTTGAGCTCGTATCGACGGCATCCCACGCAGCGTATCTTGGACGCGAGTTGAAAAAGGCAGAAATCGCGCTGAAGCTGGGAAGGAGCTACGCACAGGATGATGCCTTCTGAGGTCTAGCTTTGTCAAATGCAACGGCGAACTGACTTCATCTGCCGTTGAAAAGGATGGACAAATCTCGCGTTCATTCAGACAAATTTTGGTCGCTGCGAGAGCATTTCGGGTAATGTGAGCGGCCGATATGGCATTTGCTCGATTTCTAGGCGCACCTGAGCGATCAGCTCATTGACAGACATCGGCTCTTTTTGCCCCGAAAAGCGTGCGGTCACAGCGAGGCTTTTCCTCTGCTCCTCTTTTTCCCCGATAACAGCGACGTAGGGCACCCATTCTCTCCCTGCAGAGGCAACTTTCTTGCTTACTGACTCATCGCGGTCGTCGATGTCAACGCGTATTTTCGCATTTCTGACCTCGGTTGCGATCTCTTGTGCGTATTGAAGATACTTTTCCGAGACAGGAACGATCCTCACCTGCGTCGGGGCGAGCCACACGGGAAGGGCCGGCACTTTCTCGAGCGCCTGCGCCTCAAGGATCGCGCAGAGCACCCGCTCTATCCCGCCCGTCGGGGACGTGTGAAGAATAATGGGCCAGCGTTCTCCCGTTTCGGTATAGTACTTGATATCAAACCGCTCAGCGCTCTCCACGTCAATTTGGACGGTCGGGCATTCGATAGGTTTCCGCGAACTATCCAAGGCCGCAAGATCGCACTTGCAAACCCAGTAATGAACGCGCTCTGACAAGAGTTCTACCAGGAAGGGGCGCTTAAACTCGCGAGCGATCTGCTCTACCCAGTTTTTGTTGTCCTTATAAAACGCCTTCGTGCTCCGAAATATAGCCTGATATTTCACGTCGAGATCCACACCCGATTTGAACCCGAGTCTCAACTGCTCCATGAAGAAACTCTTTGCTTCGCTCATGTCACGGCAAGCGGTGTGCATGTCAGGCATCGTAAAAGCCCGTTGGCGCTTGAGACCAGTCAATTCGCCCCGCTGCTCGTACCTGAAAGAATAAGTCGAAAGCTCGTACAGTTTCAGCGGCAGGTCTTTTTCGGTCAAATGCATCTGGTGCATCATGCTAAACATACCAAAGCATGCAGCGAATCTGAGCATCATATCGCGTGCGCCCGCTTTCAGCCGATATTGTCGCTCACCAAACTTGCTCGCGTGTTCACTGACTGCTCTGCTGGACAGGTCATACATAACCGGCGTCTCGACCGGCATCGCGCCGTAGTTCACCGCGAGGAGATAAGAATAGTCGATGAGGAGATCACGCACTAGCTTTCCTTTCGGCAGCCACTTGAGGTGTCCCGCGTCTGACAGCGGCTCGTACTCGACGAGCTCCTTCTCTTTCATTAGCTTAATATGCGGCAACTCCGCTTCCGTGCTGTAGAGAGCGTGTTGCCCCAGTTCATAACTAACAATGTCCTTGAATTCAGCGTCCGTCGAGTGAAACGCCGTCGCCGGAGTTATCGTACCGCTAGGCTCAAGCACGTAGAATTCGCTTTCGACTGCCTTCTTCTCCAGTTTTACCTCTGGGTGAATAGATCTGGATAGCTCAGCAAGAGGATGCCCCTTGCACTTCAAACTGAACGACTTGTACCATCCGAATGGCGCCCTCAGCACTTCAAAGCCGACGAGCAGAGATTCAATCTCCTGCAGGATGTTCAAAGCAGTCTCGGGTGACGCCAACTCGGAACTCAAATGAGCGTAAGGATAGATCATGACCCGCTTCGTGGCTACCTTAGTCGCAACGTCGCCTATTGCATTCGCTGCGTCGGCTGCCACGTCGTCAATACTCGTCTCGTCACCGCGTTCTGCGGCGACAAAGGCGACTAACGCCTCCTCCATTCGCGCCTGTTTGCGAGAATCTTCCGTATCTTCAGCGTACTTGCTTGCCTTCGTGACCTGGTACTCAATATAGTCAACGTGCATTAGCAGAAGTCGCATGTTTAGCAGTCCTCTGTTCTCAAATCCCGGTCGCATGGTGGTTTTACAAGGGTGACGGGTGCAGCCTTCACAGCTCACGCGGGCTTAAAGCTAAAAAAATCCTTAATACGGTGTGTTCGCTTCAAAGAAGGCCTTTGACTAGTATAAACTTTTGACGAACGTGTACAAGATGACAGTTATAGCTGCTATGATTAGGAGATCGTGGAGGTATGGGATATAGAACAAAATCAACGAGATGACAAATACTAAGGCAAGCGTAATCCAATCAATTCGAAGTGGGTATCGCGGCCGTTGCATATCACACGATACACTACCTTATGGTATAAAATCCTATTGCTTTTTTTTGCGAAAAATAACTTGGAAGCGAGCTTGTTTTTCAAAACGAATCAATTAAGGCTGCCTATTAAATACGTCGAGGTGACTCCAGTAATGCGCACCGCATAGAAGAGGCCAAGAGGCAGTTCGCGCAGCACAACTATCGGCCTATAGTTGTCGTTGTATAAGACGGTGCCCCCCTTCTTGCCTCTTTCCACTGCTAGCGCCCTGTAGCTCTCTCCTATACACTCACAGTTTCGCTGGCGGGCAACGCGGTGGTGCTCCGCTGTCAGCGTTCGCGACCGGTCTTTTTGTACCCTGCCGGTCACAGGTCTCAAAAAAAATGCCTTAGTCCCCTCTCGTTGCGAAAAACGTGTGATGTTCACTTTGAGCGGCGCAACTTCTCGCAGTAGGTCCACTGTAGCCCGGAAATCCTCAGAAGTTTCACTCGGGAAGCCTACAATGAAGTCGGTCGAGACAGTGACGTCTCTGAGTTCGTAACGGAAGCTCGAGACAACGTGCGTAAAGTCGGACACCGTATGCCCTCTCTCCATAAGCTCCAAAATCCGATCGGAACCCGACTGCACCGGCAAGTGCACGAATCTGTATACCCGAGGATGCTTAAACGCTTCCACCAGATCCTCTGCGATATCAAGAATTAAGGACACGTTCATCATCCCGACGCGGAGCTTGAAGTCGTGTTCAATTTCGCATAGAGCTTCGACAAGGTCGGGTAATCGGTGGCCCTGATCTAACCCATACACTCCCCCGTCCTGCGCAGTCAGGAAGATTTGCTTCGCACCATTTTGAACCCTCTGTTCCACATCCCTGGTGACGGCTTCGATGCTTCGACTCTTCACCGGACCTCGGATGAGCTTCACGATGCAGTAGCTGCAGCTTCCCCCACATCCCTGAGCGATCTTTACTTTAGCTGTGATGTTGGGTCTCGGTGCAGATGCGGCGCCACGCGAGAAATGAGCGTCTATGTAAGACGCCACGCCGCTGATCCGCATAGTTTTCAACGCTGGATACAAAGCGTGGAGCCGATCCCCAAATGGCCCTGCCATGCAGCCCGTAATAATGAGCGTTCGCGCGCCTAACTGCTGATACAGAGTGTCTATCCGCCGTAGGATCTTTTTTTCTGTCGTCGCGATAACCATGCACGTATTTAGAACGAGCACACGGGCATCCTCGGTCGATTCAACCACCCTGTGGCCAACTAGCTGAAGCGTGAGCTCTTCGCTTTCGCTTTGGTTTAGCGTACAGCCGTACGTTTCTACATAAACCGAGGTCATCGCTCTTGCTCTAGGATCGTGTCTCTTACGTGAGGCGTATTCATCTGAGTCGTTTCGATTGTTGTCCTCCGTCAGTTGAGTGCAATACGAAAGGTGAAATGTCGTTTAAATCAATAGGAATTAACTATATGCGAATAGATAACTATACCTTTGCGCGCTAAGATTATAGAATAAAATCAAGCGTAGCGCACCAACGCTATCTAGTAGCCTATGAAGATATCCGTAATTATCCCGACGATGAATGAGCCCGCCATTGCTGACGTTCTTCACGATGTCTTTGACGCGCTGCAACAGTACAGCGTGGAAGTGATCGTCGTCGACAAGTCAAAAGACGAGACAGCCATGCGTGCGGCAGAGCTTGGAGCAAAGGTAATCCATCAGACCGGAACAGGGTATGGCGATGCGTACATTACAGGATTTAAACACATATCCGAAGATACTGAGACAGTCGTCATTCTGGATGGCGACTATACCTACGATCCGTACGACATTCCAAAGCTGCTTCAGCCCATCAACGACGGCGCTGACGTTGTGATAGGCACTCGATTCGCTCTTATGGATAAAGGAGCGATGAGTAAGAGAAATGTGCTTGGCAACAGAATGCTAACCGCCCTCCTACGATCTCTGTATCACGTGCGCCTAACTGATTCTCAGTCAGGAATGCGTGCCATAAGACGCTCTGCACTCGATCGTCTAAGACTTCAATCGCCTAACATGCCGTTCGCGAGTGAAATGATCATTGAGGCACAAAAAGAGAACCTCGCCATCTCCGAGGTCCCCATACGGTACAGGACGAGAGTCGGCCATGCAAAGCTGGACCCGTTCAGGGACGCGTTTAGCATCTTGTCTATCACGGTTCGCCTGGTCCGGGACTACAACCCACTCGTTATTTTTTTGCCTATTGGTCTCGCGCTTATGCTCGTAGGCCTCGGCTATGGTACATCCATACTTATCGAATATATCAAAACCGGCATCGTAACGCGCTTGGCAGCGGCGATTCTTTCCGTCTTGCTCATCTTGACCGGCTTACAGATAACGCTTTTCGGTTTGCTAGCCGATATCATACTGACGAACCTGCGACGGCGATAAACACCAAAATGAACATTGGCTATGTTTCAGATGTAGTCTATCCTTTCGTGAAGGGCGGGGCTGAGAAGCGTATCTACGAAATGGCAAAGCGTTTTGCCACAAATGACGAAGTGCACATTTTTGGCGTGAAGTGGTGGAAAGGAAAGAACGATATTGATTTGAGCGGGATTCACCTCCATGGCGTGTGCAAACCGCTCAGCCTTTATGCAGGAGAGCGCCGGTCTTTTCGAGAAGCAGCAAGATTTGCAGGCAGTTTGCGCCCCATTTTTAAGCAAGACCTCGACATCATTGACTGCAATCAATTTCCGTATTTACACTGCTTTCCCTCGAGGCTAATTTCGCAACTTAAGAGTGTACCCTTAATCATTACGTGGCACGAGTTTTGGGGAGACTACTGGTACGAGTACTTGGGCAAGCCCGGATTCTTTGGCAAGCTGACGGAGAGAGCAGCCCTGATGATAGCGGACGAAGTGGTCGCTGTCTCTACGACCACGAAAGAACTTCTCGAGCATTTCAGAAAAAGTGTATCACTCGTGCCGAATGGGGTCGATATCTCGTTGATCGATTCGATCGCACCGACTGAAATCTCAGTCGACGCGCTATTTGTGGGAAGGCTCATTCCTGAAAAAAACGTCGAATTGCTGTTACGAGCGATGCCCCCAAGCAAAACGCTTTGCATAGTCGGCGAAGGTCCCGAAAAAGCAAGACTCGTTCAACTCTCTAAAGAACTTAACACTAACGTGCGTTTCCGCTCAGAATTGCCTTACGAAGACCTCATAGGGGTGATGAAAGCCGCAAATTCGTTAGTTTTGCCTTCCAGCCGTGAAGGCTTTGGCATCGTTGCTCTCGAGGCGCTAGCTTGTGGTACGCCCGTCATTACAAGCAATACTCAAAAAAATGCAGCAAGAGGGCTCATCACGCACGGAGAGAACGGATTTATCGTTGATCTGACAGAGGATCAGCTCCGATCCGCGCTGCTTGAAGTTGACAAAAAGCGTATGCGGCGCGCGGCAAAAGCTGGCGCAGCTTTCTTTGACTGGAATCTCCTGAGTGCAGAACTTCGAAAGTTATATGCGTCGCTTACGTAAGCGGAACGTGAGTTGCAACGATTCGTGGAACATCGGCGACTTCAAAAACATTATTACAGCGGGCACCATTGTATGAGCAACCGCATATCGCGAAGCTTAAATTACGTAGAAACAGAGGCCATGCAGTGAACATATTGCTGGTAAGTGAGCTTTTTCCTTTTTGCGACGCCGCCGGCGAATTGCAGATGCTGGGGGGAGGGGAAAACCACATGTATGCCTTAGGCCGCGAGCTTTCGGGTCGGCATCACGTCGCGGTGCTGACATCACACGTGCCGGCAGCCACGTATCCAGAAGACCGATTTCCGTTCCACGTATACACCATATACAACCGCAAAACCGCGGGTAAACGCGCAGCGAATCTGCGATATGCATTCCGCCTGTCGCGAGAGTTAAGGCGTATCAGCAACCAGTTCGACGTCATCGTTCCTCAAACATTCATACCTGTCTTCTCAGCCTCGCTCAGTCGCACAAAGGTGCCGGTCGTGCCGATCGTGCACGACGTGTACCAGCCTCTGCCGTTGGCGAACGGCATCTCCGCGTGGCGTGATCTGCAAGGAGGCGACACTTTAAGGGGGGTGCAAGCTTGTTTGCTGGAACGCGCCTGTCTTCGCTACGCCTCGACCTGCCCGATCACAATAACCGTCTCCGACCCTACTTTTGAGATATTAAAATATTGGATCCCCCGGCACAAAATTAGAGTCACAGGCAACGGCATATACCTAAGAGAGTTCACGCAGAACACGAAGGAAATTGATGTCATTTGTATAGCACGCTTCGACGCGCCTTACAAGAACATAGACATAGTGTGTGAGGCGCTATTCGACACGGAGGTTCAAACAGTCATCGTCGGTGATGGAACGCTCCGACCCACTCTTGAACGTCGCTGGGCGAGCGAGAACATCAAGTTCGCTGGTCACGTTAGTGAAACAAGAAAAAAAGAGCTGCTTTCAAAATCCAAAATTCTGTTATCTGCGTCTTCTGTCGAAGGATTCGGAATAACACTTCTCGAAGGCCTCGCATCAGGTTGCTTGGTAGCAGCCAGCGACATAGCCCCACATCGATTCATTGACCACGGTTCTGACATCATAAAATTCTTTCCCGTGGGGGATAGCGAGGCGGTAAAAAGCGCTGTTATTGAACTTCTACAACTTTCTGGTGAAGAGCGCGCTTCGCTTCGAAAACGCGCTAACTCGCTAGTCTCTCACTACTGGAACTGGCAGGTAATCGCCCACAAAACCGAAATCTTTCTTGATTCCGTGGCACAGACTCACCGTGCACAGCGGGCGTGTTGAACAGTCGCGCGTAAAGCTTCTAAGTCGCTTCCTCACCGCTATCAAATTCTATGGAACTTGAGATGGCTGCAGATATCGAGTCAACTCCATCAAGCCACTCTGCCACGTAGCTGTCTTCCAATTCGGCAATAGTTTCTTGACGCAGCGCCTCGCCTGCGATAACTCGCGCACCGACCTTTCCTACTATCGCTAAGGCCAGATCGAAGTGCCCCTTTTTTTCTTGATCCAGTGCGTCTTGTATTAGTTCGTCCATAGAGGCCTTGTCTGCAAAAGACGCTTTCACGTAGCTCTCAAACGATGCGAAGGCGCCAACCAGAGAAGCTTGAATGAGTCCTATTAAGTCGTCAAGCTCCACGTCACCTGTGTCAGCTTTTTCCTCTGTTATCGCCTCAATGTTATGTAAGCCATCTAAAGATTCTTCACGCGTGAGTTTGCCGATTTCGAAACCTCTAACAACCTTACAGCACGCAATTATTACGTCTTCTTCCATTTCAACGAATACTGTGGTGGCCGTCCCGTCCATGTTTTTGTAGTCACTTTGCCTTGCGCAGTCTATCCAGTTGCGCCAGCGCTCCTCATTAAACGGCACGTAGGGCTTCTTTGCGTTTTTCATCTTGTAACCTTGTGTAATTTGTTGCCGACACGTACTTCGGGTATAATTTGATCATATTTATACGTTTCAGCCGCTTGCCGGTAGCTCTAAATAAAGCGTTCGTTCAATTAAGTACGAATTCGATTGCGCCAGCGCGTTGTGCGCACGTGACGCCGTAGGGCGCGTCCGCATCGAAACCTCGGCTGCACCATTGACAACGTAGCCAGTGAACATGAACAGAGCATAACATGTTGATGGTAGAAGCGCACCGCGTGCACAAAATATACGAATTGAACGGCCTGAAAGTCCACGCGCTCAGAGACGTGAACCTGCTAATCGAAAAAGGGGATATGGTAGTAATTATGGGCCCAAGTGGCTGCGGCAAGACCACCCTCCTTAACTGTCTCTCGGGGCTCGACGCACCAACGTCGGGAATGGTCAAAATCGAAGGGATTCCGCTCTCACAAATGAACGACAATGAACTGTCGGAATATCGCGCCACCAGGATGGGATTTGTCTTTCAATCGTTCAATCTCCTGCCCGTCCTGACTGCCCTAGAAAATGTTGAGCTGCCGCTGCTTGTAGCAGGCATTAACGAGAAAGATGCGCGTTTGCGGGCCTTAAGCATGCTCTCGCGTGTTGATCTCGAAGAGTGGGCACATCACAGACCAATGGAACTCAGCGGAGGACAACAACAGCGAGTGGCGATCGCCCGGGCGCTCATAAGCAGGCCAGCAATCATCTGGGCAGATGAGCCGACAGGAAACTTAGACTCAGCAGGCGCAGACCAGATCACAGCGCTTCTGAAAACGCTGAATAAGGCTAACCGACAGACATTTGTTATCGTCACACACGATCCGTCCGTTGCAAAGACCGCGGATCGACTGATCAGCATGAAAGACGGAGCTATACTCTCAGAATCAGCTACGCCCAATGTCTGATTGGCCAAGTGCGCAGATTGAGGGACGTAAATGTACTCAGCGATGTACTTAGCACTTCTCGGCTGCGCCGTGACTGTAATCTTGCTTTTTGCCGCGCTTGCAGTTACAAACAAGTCAATCTTCACAATGGGCGTAAGAAACATCGTACGACGCCCGAAAAGCGCCGCTATTATAGTCGGAGCGCTATTGGTGAGCACAGCAATTATCTCAGGGTCGCTCGTTGCGAGTAGCTCCCTTAGTTATTCTGTCGTCAAGGCAACGTACGATTCACTTGGCAACATTGATGAAACCATTGCCGCGAATGGCCAACCATTTAACTATTCACTATATCAGCACGTTGTAGCAGATTCAGCGATAACTAACAATACAGACGGCATCTCTCCAAGCCTCTACGGGGGGGTCCCATCTGTGGACGATGTTACCAGCGGCATTACGTCAACCGGAGTGACGCTCGTCGGCTTGAACTTCACCCTGGACGCCCCCTTTGGTGATTTTGTTCTACTGAACGACACACACACCAACGCGAGCGATTTGAGTGGCAGTCAAGTCCTAATCAACGACAAGCTTGCGCAAGATTTGGATGCACATACCGGCGATAGGCTTGCCATTTATTACGGCGAGAACGCATCTTCTGTAAAAGCTTACACATTCACGGTTAAGTACATCGCAAAAAACGAAGGCAAGGCGCAGTACGAGTTGAATGAAAATATCTTTATGCAGCTTAGTGCGGCGCAAACTGTTTTTCAACACGAAGGCCAAATCAATGAGATTAGGGTCTCGAACCTTGGCGATGCTGAATCAGGAGCAGCCAAATCTGGTAATGTGTCAGCACTTCTCACGCAAGGCTTGCAAGGGACGTCGCAACGATTCGACGTCAATCCCGTCAAACAAAACATGCTGGCCGCTGCAGATGCGCGTGGCGCCCAGTTTTTAAACTTCCTCCTCGCCCTAGGAACGTTTTCAATCATAACAAGCGCGATGCTGATTGTCACCGTTTTTGTGACGCTGTCTGAACAGCGTAGAAGTGAGCTCGGGTTGGCCCGCGCTTTGGGCATGAAACGAAGGCACGTTATACTCCTCTTTCTTTTTGAAGGGGTAACCTGCGCGATACTGGCCGTAGCCATCGGGTCAGTACTAGGGATCGGAATCGGCGCTGGTCTTATAAATACGCTCAACGCAGCCACTATAGCAGCAAGCCCCGCAGGGGCGTCCCTTGTTCTGCATTATGATGTCACGGACCTCGTGACCGCATTTCTCATAGGTCTACTTGTCACGATCTCAACAATCGCGTTCGCTTCGTACAGAATAAGCAGGTTGAATATCGTCCGCGCGATACGAAATGTCGAAAATTCGGAAAGGGCGCCGCGCCTACCTCGGGGAGCGCCCACTCTCGGCGTGGGTCTACTAGTTTTCGGGTTTGCCGCGTACGGCGTTTCACCTCAAAGTCTAGCAGCGCATATTCTTGCACCCACGCTCATCATCTTTGGCTTTGCCCTCGTCGCCCTAAGAGTCATGAAACGACAGCAGATACTCACGTTAGCAGGAGCAGCTCTCGTGCTCTACAACGCAGGCGTGATCCTTAGCACCTCAGGCTTCAGCAATTTCGCCGCGACGGTTGGTTTCACCGTGAGCTGCCTTCTCTTAGTGCTAGGCGCGGTTCTTGTAGTTCTCGCCAACACTACCTCATTTGTGAAGCTATTCTCCATGCTGTTGACAAAGCTTAAAGCCAGTCAAGCCCTGATTAAACCTTCATCGGCGTACTGCCTCCAAAAAAAGGAGAAATTGGGAACGACCGTTACGATATTAACTCTCGTCATTTTCGTAATGATTGTTGCGCTCGTTACTGCAGCCGTCTATCAGCCAGATATCAGCAAGCAAACCGGCGGATACGACATCCGTGCGACATCAAGCACACCATTATCAAACTTGACAACCCTGGAGGTCCAGTCACCCGCGTCCGAACCCGCCGCAAAACCTGTGGCGCTCTTGAACGCATCGGATATAGACTTCTACGACGGCCTCTTTGTTGCGAATGCAACAGGAACGAGCATAAATGGTCAAGCGCTTTACCAGCAGGGACCTGAAACAAACGTTTATGGCGTAGATACGAATTTTTCTGAGCATGCACAGTACAACTTCGAGGACACTCTTGCGGGCGTCAACTCGTCGGAAACCTGGAATCTGCTAAATAACCCTAACTACGTTATCGTAGACTCAAGCTATTTGTATGGGCACAACGGCACCCAAATCAAAGCAGGCGATGCCATCTCATTTAACGTGGGTAACGGTACCGCACGCTTCTTGGTTGCCGGCGTCCTCGACGAATTCTATCTGCACGGCATTTTTATGAGCAAGCAACAGATGCAGCACTATTTTCCGGAGGTAAAAGGCGATACGCTGTTTCTTATAAAATCTGCGAGCGGGATGAAACCTATCGATCTTAGCTACGACCTCAAAAAAGGTTACAAAACTGCTGGCATCAACGCATTTCTCATTAGCGACGAGGTTTCGCAGATGACGGCGCAGAGCCAACAGCTCTTTCAGCTCACGTCGACCTATCTCGGCCTCGGACTTATCGTTGGCATCGCCAGCGTAGGAGTCGTGACTGTGCGATCCACCATAGAGCGGCGTCAAGAGATAGGCATTATGCGCGCCATAGGTTTCAACCGCAGCCTCATCGTAAAGTCGCTACTGTTTGAAGCGGCCTTTGCGACCACGTTGGCAGCAGCATTAGGCCTCTCGACCGGCTTGGTTGTTTCTTACGCCATATACACTAACTTGAACCAAACCGTGAAAGTTCCGTTCACGATTCCAGTCGTTCAGGTTGTCCTAGTTCTCCTCATCGTCTATCTGGCCATTGCGATCTGCACCGCAATCCCTGCAAGAAATGTGTCGCGAACACTGCCCGCAGAGGCCATTCGCTATGTTGAGTAAGCTCCAATCGAATTCCTGCTAGCAAGAACGGGCCAGGTCCAACCCAAATGCGCGGCCTGCGCCTTCGAACTGCTTCCGTGAGATGGCTCGGCACCGCTTCTTATCGTCTAAAAACTGAGACTAAGCTCAGTCCCGTTTTGAACGTCGCTCTCACTCACCGCGATTTCCTTTGTGACGTTGCCGACCGTCACCTTGTAAGCAGGGTCAGTTTTCATTCCGTAGGGCATCCCGTTCGTCGAATAAGGTACCACAAACACGTGGGTGCCGTTCAGCTGAGCACTCTGTGTGTAGTTGAACGTCCGATTTTGATTTGTGGTGACGTTGAGAGAGAGCGTAGCGTTTCCGTTGCCGTGAACAGCTATTTTTGCGCCTTCAACGTATTCAAAGGTCTTGACGGCCTTTATCTCAGTCGCGCCGATCGTGCCCACCGAATTTGGCGATTCGTGAATTAAGCGATAGTGGCTGAGCCCGTTGCCATCCTCATATTGCAGTCTGACGACCATAGTGTTATAATACGCGTCGGTTGGCACGAGCTGTTGCGTCATTTGGCCATTTTGGTCTAACTGCGCTTGCGTCGTGACGAATGTGTCGACTCCTTGTCCTGATAGAAGCGCAATTGCTTGGAACTTGTCGTTATAGCCCGCCATTTCGTAATCGGTCATCACATACTTGACATTGTCTTTCTGTACGATGCTAGAGGCGTTTGATTCATTCTGGTTCACAAAAAACTGCGCGGCATCGCTGACGCCTGTCTGGAAGTTATTCGCGACAGCTGGCCTATGGCCCAGGAAAATGATCCAGTTCCCATAATCCCACCAGCTCAGCACCCCGTATGCTGGTATCTGGCCCGAAGTAACATTATAGTTTGAAGTTGCTGGCGTGTTGGCGCTCATCCACTGAAGCGATTCTGCCCAGTCAGGTGAGATAACGCCGGAGGCGGTCCTCGCATACGACGTGGTCACACTAATGCTTGGCAAGAGCAAAACGGCCACGACAATGAGGACGCCGAGAAGCTGCGTATATTTTACCTCACGTCCAAAGAGTTGGGGCACCGCCCCAGCCTCGCGTACGCCCGACAACTTGCTATAAGATTTGCCAATAAGCGCGTCCATGATCCACACTATCACGAACCCGGAAAGGATCGCGACGTTAGCAGACAATAGAAACGTAAAACGCGTTTGGATGGCGGCAAGCACAAAGGCAAAAACGCTCCACACGGCAAGCAATAAGGCAGCCTCGTCCTGTTTCTTCCATATACGATATATGAGCACAGCGAGACCGGCGAGTCCAACGAACAACAGAAGCTGGAAGTACTCAGCGGCCGTGCCAAGCTGGAAGCCTCCTGCGCCGCCGAACAGCGGTTGCGCCTCAGCTACTGTCTGCAAGACGCCGCTTTGTGTGAAGAAGCCATACCCGCTCAACACAGTTACAGCGAGGCCCGGATTCCATAGATAGACGCCAATGCTCGCAGCGACCACGAGCGCAGAGATGGTCAGCGGGTAAGCTGCCCGCCGCATGCCCCGCATGTAGTACGCGAGGAATCCGAATATCGCAAAAATGACTATTAGCACCACCAAAAATAGCGGCTGGAACAGAGACAGGTGTAGGGTGTCTATTGTCCGTCCGAAATGGGTCGTGAGACTTACGGGAAGGATCGTAATCAGCGATACGAAAAACATCGTTAACAAGACAACCGTGAGATTATCGGATGCCCGCCGTTTTACGTGGTTTATGCTATACTGTACAATGGCAAACGCCCCGATAATGGCGAGGTACAAGAATGCACCGAGCCACGTCAGCAAACCGGCGGTTACAAAAACACCGGCCAGTGCTGCGTAGAGCAAAGTCCGCTTGTCCCCACCAGTGAAGGCGAAGCGCCGAACCTTGCCAAACGTCAGGTCGCCCTTCAACGCGAGCATCAGGAACAGGAATAAGAGTGCCGGAAAAAGCACTTCCGCAGCGACGTGGTGATTGATATTGCCTACCATCGAACGCAAGATATTCGCTGGGATGACCGTAAGAAGTGCAGCTGCGACGATGCCCGCCTTCCAGTCAAACACGAGCTTTGTTATATAATATATTGGCAAGATCGCGAGAGCCCCCAGGACCGCAGGGAACGTCGCGACGCCAATTTGGTAGTTGACGTGAAACAGCGCCATCGCCGCCAGCGTATATGCCGAAGCGAGAAAATCGTAGAGTGGTGGCCAACCGATCCAAAATCCGGCGGGATAGTTGACATAAGGATCGTAAGCAAGCACGTAAGGAAAATGTTGTATCGTGTTCTCGATTATCCGGAGATGATAGTACGGATCAAAATCGTTGATGATGATGCTGCTGCCTTGGATGGAACTCGCCCATGGAAGTACAATTCGCAAATAGAGAGCAACGATGAAAATAACAAGAAGCATCACGGCCCGTTCCGCGTGCTTTTCTCTAAACCATCCCAAGTTCGTGTGAATCTCCCTCGCAGGTCGCACAATGCAGCTACTAGACCGTTTAAAACGCGTTCGCTTGCCGCGGTGTTGAGGTAGCAACTGGCAGCGCGAACACATATTTTAGAGCATCGTGTAGTATTTATAGTGTGCGCCTTCCAGCGCTCCTTATAAATTGTTTGCAGTAGAAGATGAAGTTGAGTGGCGCTGCTGCGTCCGATAACCGAGAGATTCGATGTTCAGAAGCCAGACAAAAAAAAGCAGACTGCTGAGTAATGAGGATGTCACGTACCTCATCGATCGAGCAGATGACAAGTTCAAGCACGGACAGTTCAGCGACGCTGTCCATCACTACGACGCCGTGCTTAAGCGAGCGCCCAACAATTTCAGAGCGCTGCACAACAAAGGATTGGCATTATTCGCTCTTAGCAAGTTCGAGAAATCGATCGAGTGCTATGACAGAGCGCTTGGGATCAAGCCAAATGCGTCCCACGTGAAGCTCAATAAAGCAATATCCTTAAACAGCAGCAGAAAGTTCCAAGCCGCCAAAAGTTTGTTGGATGAGCTTGTACGACATGCCCCGACGAACAAAGAAGCACTCAACGCCCGGGCTTTGTCAGAATTCAACCTCGGTCTTGATACCGAAGGGATGCAAGACCTCAAAAAAGCCATACAAATTGATCCCGCCTACACTATGGCCTGGAATAACCTCGGATGTTTCTACCTCGGCCTAGGCGAGCTTGATTCAGCTATTGAATGTTTTGACCAAACTCTCGCCGTCGACACAAGAAATTACGATGCCTTTTTGCTCAAAGATATGGCGGCCGAAAGACGCGAAAGAAGGCTAAAGCGTCCCTAATCGGTCAGTTAGCGAATCGCCTTTATCCACCTTTGCTCGCTTCATTCTCAAAAGAGCCTTATCCGACGGCTGCCTTCACGCAACCTCGTAGTCAGCTGGAAATGCAAAAAAAATGTGTAAATAATTTATAAGTAAGGCGTTCAACAAGGCCATCCACAAAAACTGACCTCGCTAACTAGGATCTGCGGGGTTCTACCGACGACGGCGTTTATGTCAAACCAGTCAGCTCTTGGGATGGGGAAAACGGACTACCGGGACATGCTCAAGCGGATGATTAATGATAGCATTGTTATCTTCCATTGGCCGGTAAAACGTGTCAACGACAACGTCGCACAAATAAGCATTGTTGGCTGCGAAGATAGCTCCTTACCTGTCTTGACCTTTAGGGCAACAGGATTTGCTACAACGTTCAAAACCCCCCAACACGCCGAAGCTTTTGTCGTTAACAATATCGCTGGATTCATTCACGTTGGAAATGTTCGAGGAGACGCCTATACCCAAGACCGTTCGATTGCCGAACAACTTCGATTGCATCTCGTGCTAAAACCAACCAGCCAGCGAACGATACTGAGCTGCGAACTCACATTTGCCAGCTCCGGCACATTTGAGACCTTGAATTAACAAAGTGAAATCTCCGACTTTTTCGGGTCTTGCGCATCTCTCTAAGTAATCTCCCAGATCCATCATATATTTACGTCAGTGTAGCGAGAAACTATGTTGGCCTGCCGAGACCGCCACAAGTCCCTGAATTGAACGCGTGAGAAGCATACAGAAAGGACAAACTGAATGGCGTTCGGTTATGTTAGTTTCTCGCTGAGCACGCAAAGGACGCCGCGATGCCACGTGCAAACTTTCGAGGGCTGTAGATGAACGAACACGAATTTGAATTTCTGGATATACCCGCACCTGATCGAGATCTGATCAGAAATTTTGTCAGCGCAGTCCAAGCTTGGGCGCCAAATCTCAAATCGATCGTTCTCTACGGTTCAGTCGCAAAAGGTATTTTTCCAGAAGTCTATGACATCGATATAGTGGTGCTCTTTTCCAGCGATTTCGATCATCCACAGTTTTACGCTGAGGTCTATCGAATAACCACTGAACTTGAGCCTCAGCGCGAACTGCACGTCGTGCTAAAGTGGGAAGCAGAGATAGAGCCAGCATATAAAGAGTTAATTGAGGAAGAAGGAGTCACACTCTTTCCATAAAAGGTGCCGGCTGTTTATTACATCAGGGGATGCACGATGACGTCCTTTTTGGACAATAGCTCGTTTATCGTCGGCAAATCCTTCATTGCGTTGCCGATTGCACTTTTTGTAGCCTGGTAGTTATAGTCATATAGTTTTTTCTTGTCTTTGGCGCTACCGTGAATATAGACTGATGCGATTATCATCAGCTCATTTACCATAGAAGCCGGAATTACGTTTTCTTGAACACTGTCGAGAACTGCTTTTGCTATCGCAGCTTGAACTGGCCCGAACATAAGCTCAGCTTGCGCTTCGCCCTTAATCGAAACCTTATTTACCATAAGCGTGGCCGGCTTGACGGCATAGTTTGGAGCCAATATTGCCAACAACGCAGTATGACCCATTCGCGGCGTCGCGAGACCTGTGAGAAAAGCTGTCTCAAAAGCGCCTCCTTTTTGACCGATTGCGATGTCGATGTGTGCAAGTTCCGGCATTTCCCCAACTAAAGCCTCACCAGTTCGTGTACCTAGTTCCTTTCTCGAGATTTCGCTCTCCATTTGTGTGCCTCGTTCTGACCTAGTTTCAGTGCGCGTATAAATTGTTTGCCGCGTGACACCGCGTCGTGTCTTGATAAAAACCCACAAAAAACTAGAACAATCGATTTCGTCGGTGCTGAAAGGTTTATGTTGATAAAAGGATAGTAAAAACCATGAAAATTGTCATCGGATACGAGAGTTATCATGGCAATACGCGAACAATGGCGTATGCATTCGAGCGCGGAGCACGCGAAGCAGGAGCTGAGACACTGATCAGAAACATACGACAAATAAAGCTTTTCGATGTTAAGAGCGCAGACGTGGTCGTTGTCGCCACTCCTACGTACCATCAAAAACCGCCCTCGAACGTGCGCTACTTTATGAAGAATTATGATAGTTATGATTTTAGCGACAAGACAGCTTTTGTGTTAGGTTCTTACGAAGAACTCGGCGACGCGATAGACCAAACCATAGACTTCTTCCACTCCAGAGGCGCGACTGTCCTCATTCCGCCAATTAGAGTGAAAGGCAAACCGACCAAAGCCGATCTCGAATCGTGCCAGCAAAAAGGATCAGAGATAGCGACCAAATAGCTCTCTTGCCAAGGGCCTCGAAGCCTAGCGCTACAATATGAAGCGTTCAACGGTCAATACTGCGCATTACGCCTTTTTGTTGAAAAAAGGATCGAACTGTCTTGCTTCAGATGAGGCAGCGAACTTGTCTGCGCTTTTGATCCGTTCCATACGGAACTGCTGAGTCACACCAGGTCAATCTCGTGCCCGTCAGCAAAAACTCGCGGCTTGCGAATTATCGCATCGAGGTGCACGCCGGCAACGACGGTTCCTCCAATCGTGCTGTTGTCGCCTAACGCGATGTGCGCAGTGCCTCGCACCTTCTCATCTTCCAAAACAACGCCGATCATGCGCGCGCGCGGATTTGTACCGATTCCGAGTTCTGCGATATTTCGTGCTACGTCTCCGAGTGGGTTAATGATCTTGAGGACTTCCTTCGCACGGTCGCCTTGGACGTCTACGGCGAGTCCTTCTTCGACTCGAATCTTTAGCGGATTTTTCAAAAGTTCGAGCCCAGCCATGGAGCCATCGATCACAACGGTGCCTGTGCAGTTTTCGGGAGCCGTATAGACTTCCCCTGCGGGCAGATTTGTGCTGCAACCTTTCTGTCGACAGCAGCCCATGTCGAGGTTCCATTTCGACGTATCGACTTCGAACGAGATGTCGGTTCCGAGCTCTGACATGAGTCGGATCTCCGACGCACCTTTGAATGTTTCGGCGAGGCGGCGGGTATGTTCCATCACCTCTCGGGGATTCGCGGTCAAACCTCCTTCGACCATCATCTGCTCTGTGACGCCGGGCATGCTCGCCGTTCGCACACCTGCATCGTTTGCCTGCTTTCGCGCGCGTGTATGCGTCAAGGACATCGTCGTAGGGGCGATGACAACGTCAACGCTTCGCATCGCTTCTGCCACCGCTCGAGGAGGCTCTTCTCCGTGACGGGAGCGGGGCGGCATCGTCATCATTATAGCGTCGCAGTCCATTTCGCGCGCGGTATCATACAACGATTTGGCAATTCTAAGCCTCAGCGTGTCGGTGACGATGAGCACGGTCTCTGTTTGTCTTAAGCCGAGGTATGTATGCAAAATGGTCCACGAGCTTTTGTATCCGCTGATAAGCTCACTTCCTTCGAAGTCCTTGAGTGCTCTACCCTTATAAAACTATTTTATGTCATTCAATAAAACGACGCCAAGCAATCGTTGCCCGTGCGCAAGCGTTCCGCAGTTGATTTCGTTTACAAAAACATTAAACTAGCAGCACTGCTATTAATATCTGGTTCAATGAGACAAAGTGACGCAGAAGCAGCGAACAGCGTGCAGATTGAACGGATAAACGATCTATGGGCCTACGTGCTTCCAGATGACAAACTGGTGACTGGAAGCAGTTACGGAAACAAGAAATGCTTCGCGAATTCAAAGGCAACGGGAGCAATCGAAAGCTTGTTTTCACTCGACCTGGGGAGGAACGTGATTGGCTCAACGCTTCTCCGCTACTACGACGCGGAATCTGGCGTGTTACTCGAACAGACCGGCACCGGAGATTTCACAATTCATCCGGCATATCAAAAACGCAAGTTCAAACTTGCCCACGGACTCCGCGTTTCAGAGATCTTCTATGTGCCAAATGCGCCGCAAGACAATCTTGATGAGTGTGCGGCTGCTTATTTAGGGCTAAAGATTGCGAACAAAAGCGCAGACGTCCAGCGGATCTCTATAGTAGCCTACTCGGATCTGCGCCCCAGGTTCCTCGCAACCGCTCCCGACGTAGAGGTCCGTTATAACTACAAAAACACAGCCATAATAGCCAGCAATCAAAGTAATGAGCAGTGGACGAGATTTTTTGGCACGACGGCTAATAATCCAATCTGCTCGTATACCACCGACATTTCAGTGGTCACCGACAACTTCAACATCACCCCCAGTCTGCGCCCCTCGTGCGAGCAGTATGTTGGCGGCAGTTTCTCCGCAGAGCGCTGTTCCGTACAATACGTTCCGCTAGCAAGCAATTCTGCGGAACTGAGTTCAGCAAAAAACAGCACAGACGATCGCGCAATCGTAGGTAGAATCCAAGTAGACATTGACTTGTCACCCGACGAAGAGCAGGAGTTCACTTTTGTGATCGGCTTCTCGATGGCCGGCGATGCAGACGCCATTCGCAAATTTGAGCTGCTCGAAGACTACGAAAAGGTATACGAACAGACAATACGCCATTTCGTGAATCAATCCAGCTATTCTGTGGTCACGACACCGGACCAGGTCATCAATAGAGGGGTGCAGTGGGCGAAGGCTAATATGGCTCGCGTGAAAGCCCTGTATCCGCAAGGTTGGGGGTTCACGAATGATCCAAGCCTCTCCAGCAATATCGTCGCCCGAGACACCGCGTGGTTCGCGTTTGGATGCGACTACGTAGATCCGGAGTTTTCCAAGCAGGCTCTGAGCGTCTTCAAGCGGTTGCAATCGGCCAATGGGCTCATCCCCGAATACTACAACGGCGTGACCGGAGAAGTTGACGACTACCAACTCAACATTAACGACGATACGCCGCTCTATATCCTCGCCGTCGAGCACACGTTCCAGATCACCGATGACCGTTCGTTTCTCGACGAGATGTATCCTTCGGTAGAAAAAGCTGCGGATTACATTATTTCTCAGAAGGACGAGCGTGGCCTCGTATATTGCAAATCAAACGGCGTGGGCGTCTATGGCATCTGCGGCTGGCGGAATATAATCCCAAACTACGCCATAAACGGAGCGGTTACCGAAGTTAATGCGGAATGCTTCGCGGCGCTGCGAGCGACTGCGCTGTTGGCCGATTTTATGGGCAACGACGATCGAGCGGCGTATTTTCGGACCGAAGCCCAGAAGCTCAAGAACGCGATCAACACGCACTTAATCGACCTCAAGAGCGGTTTTTACTACTTAAACATCGACATTTCTGGCAATGAGCATCCGGACGTCACGTGCGATCTGATATTTCCGGTGATTTGGAACGTAGCCACTCCCGCAACATCGCACCTCATCATCGACCGGCTGAACCGTCCCGACTTCTTGACGACCGCAGGCTTGCGGACCGTGCCGCGGACGGCTCTCAACTACCATCCTGAACGAGGATGGGGCCTAACGGGCGGGGTGTGGCCTGACGTTGCCTTCATGTTTGCATATTCGTGCTCGACGCATCAACCAGATGTAATGGTAAACATCATGCGTGGCACATTTCGCCAGTACGAGCTTGACCCAACAAACCAGAACACCGTCCCCGGACAGTTCTCCGAGTGGTATCATGGGGAATCCCTCGTCAATAACGGCATGAAGCTGTCACCGTGGTTCCCACCGAAATACTTGTGGACTGCCGTGGAAGGTGTGTGTGGCGTTGGCCTCTACCGTGGGTTGCACGTCAACCCCAACATTCCCCTTCGATGGAAATGGGTAAGCCTCTCAAACATGCCGTATCATGGCAGCGCGGTGACCTATTTTGCGTGCTGGGTGAAGGGGGATCTCAATATTTTCGCAAACTACCCGTTCGGGTCGAGCTTGAAAAACGTCCGTATCGAACTCGAAGACGATGTTACGACCATGATCCACGAACAGCTCGAAGAGATTCACCTCGTAGCGCTCGCGTCACCATCCCACGTCGTTATCTGTGTCGGCAACATGGCGGCGAGTTCGACTTCGTTCACCTTCAGTGTGAGCGAGATCGTCGAAACCTACATCACGCCCGGCCGCTATCGGATACGGGTGTTTCACAGCGAGATCGACGACTGGTATGATCAAGGAGTGCGCGAAAGCAGCAATATCCGTGGCTTCACCGTCGGACTCGAAGTGGGCGGGTTCAAGCTCATTGAACTGACCGCTCAGGTCGCTTAGCGCGGCCCGTCGTCAAAGCCCTTGAGCCACTCTTCTAGTGAGCGCTTGTCCGTGGCAGCGGTGTTGTCCAGTGTGAGGGGCGTAACGGAGACAAATCCGTTGTTCAGGGCGTAGACATCAGTATCGGGCTGCTGACTATTCTTAAAGTCGCTTCCGATCCAAAAGTACGCGTTTCCGCGCGGATCTAAGCGTTCTATAATCCTAATGTCAAAAACGTTTCGCTGGAGCCGTGTTGTTTTATATCGCGCGACGGTAGCACCCATCGGAACGTTGACGTTCAATACATCTACCTTCGCCGGCAGCCCGCGTACAAGGGTGTGAGCGGCGAGTGTCCGGCCAGCGTCTGCTGCCAAGCCAAAATCTACTTCAGATCGCGCCTCAAAGACGTGTGCACGATGCGCCTGCAGTGAGATGGCAATCGCAGGAATGTCCTGGCTTGCACCCGTTAGCGCGGCACCCAAGGTGCCCGAGGTCATGACGGACTCGGTACTAAGGTTCTCACCGACGTTGATGCCTGCCACCAACAAATCTGGTTTTCGTTTCAAGATCGCGTATTCGGCAATGAGCACGGCGTCCGTAGGGGTTCCGGCGACCGCATACGCTTCGTGTCCCTCAACTTTCGCACTCGATACCCGAATTGGCTCAAAGAGCGAAAGTGACCTTCCTACGCCGCTTTTTTGGACCGCAGGTGCGACGATGATGAGCCTGCCAAGATCGCTTAGCGCGTTTGCAGCTGCGAGTAGCCCCAAGGACTGTATGCCATCATCGTTCGTTATCAGAATTGTTTTTTCGTGCGACATGAAACTCCTTGCAGCTATCAGCGCCTATGCAAACCAAGCCGCGCTCAAGCACGAAGGCCGCTCTCATCACGCCAGCACCGTGAGTAGAGGCGCTTCGTTAGATCCAACGCGTAAGAGTAGCGAACACCCTAGAGCACGGGACGTAATAATCCTTGCGCAATACCGTTGTTGGAGGACCCGCGCCTGTTTGAGGGCATTGTGGGACAGCCTTCAGCGATTCTTATACCACACGTTGCACGCACCCTCACCGGACACCATGCACGGCCCTATCGCTTTGTGTGGCACGCAGACCTTTGCGAAGAGTTTGCAGTCGGTCGGCACTCTGAGCCCCTGCAAGACGAGGTTACAGATGCACCCGGTTTTGACTTCTTTGCTCGTGAAATCGAGATTGTGCCTAAGCCGAGCATCGTAGGACTCAAACTCTCGCTTTATCGCGTAGCCTGACTGACTGATGACAGGAAAACCCCGCCATTCAACGTCAACGACGTCGAATGTCCGTTGCATAAGTTCTTGCGCTTTGACGTTCCCTTCGTAGTGCACGACGCGCGGATACGCATTTTCCACCTTATGCTCGCCATTCACAATTTGCTTAGCGATAAGATACAGCCCGTAGAGCACGTCGTTGGGCTCAAATCCTGCAACTACCTGTGGGATCGGAAATTCCTCGAACGGCCGCAATCCAATAATGGTACAGACGTGTCCCGGCAGCAAAAAGCCGTCGATTTGGGCCCCTGATTCGTGTACTTGCTCCAAAAGCCACCGTAGCGCCGGCGGAATGAGTCGATGGGAGCACAGTATCGAGAAATTACGAGGTAGCGTCTGCAATAGCGCTACCGACGTCGTTGGCGCCGTCGTTTCGAACCCGACAGCGATAAACACCACTTCATTGTCGGTTTTTTTTGCGAGCTCCACGGCGTGCGTGATGCTACCAACGATGTGCACGTCCCCTCCTGAGTCGGCAAGAGATCCATCGGTCCCAGGCACGCGCATCAAATCTCCGTAGGTCGCCACCGTAATGCCCTCCCTTGCCATCTTTATGGCCGCATCGATTTCGCCTTGGGGGGTGATGCACACCGGGCAGCCGGGACCCATCACCACACGCAAGTTTTCCGGCAAAAGGGATCTCACGCCAAAACGAGTGATTGATGCCTCGTGGGTGCCGCAGACGTGCATTATTTTGATCTCGTCTCCGTGTTTGCGGACGAGCTGGCCAATTTTGTCGGACAGCCTAAGTGCGGTTTGGTGGTCGCGATAGTCTACGTTCAAAGTCCTTCTCCTGTTAGTAAGCAGCGCCGATTCGTCGCCAAGGCGCCCTCACCACCTAACTTCATATGGAATACAGAGTTGAGCCATACTAAAAATATTTAGCTATTCTAGAAGCACGTGCGACATTTCACAATAAACAACGATGTCGCTCTGGCCGCGAATAAGCCTCATAAAACGCCGTAACCGATATTATGGTGTGTAGCGACGCCCCTGCAGCAAAAAAGGCAACTGCGATTCAGGTTTCCAACCGACGTCTCGGCGGAGTGAGCAGACGTGACACAGAACAGCGCGCACTGCACGCGCAAAAAAGATGCCGAACGTCGATCGACATCCGTAAAAACAAGCATATAGTCAACAAAAGTCACGAGAGAATGGGGCGTAAGCCGCCATTTTCGCTTACATTAAACCAGGTTCCATACCAATGCTTAATCGAACGCAGCCGAATCTAAGCTTTGATCTGCGCGGCAGAGAATCCTTTCGCCGCAAGGATGTCTTTGACTCTGTCCTTGTGATTCCCCTGCAATTCAATGAGGCCGTCTTTCACAGTTCCTCCGCATGCAAGTCGTGCCTTGAGGTAGCTCGTAAGCTCTACGAGGTCGATTTCGTGAGGGTCAATTCCCTCGATAACAGTCATCTCCTTTCCGTAGCGCCTTTTGTTTACCTTCACAGTTACTCGTTGCTGTTCCTTGGCTACTTCTTCACAAATGCATAACTCGCTAGGGAGTCCGCAAACGGTACACATTCCAGAGCTCATGCCTTTTTAGAAACCTCCGATTTCTCGGTATATCTAATTATATCGCCTCAGATTATATAAACATTAGAGTTTTTTCAGGGGCTTTTTCGGCTTCTTGCCCCCAGATTGAGCCGCTTCCGAGAAGACCCATACGCAAAATTCTGCCTTTAAGAAATAGAAAAGATACGCCGACGTGACAAAAACTGTAGGGTGCTGCGGCCATCGACAGTCAGGTTCTTTCACTTCTACCTATAAATAGATTTTTTACTGATCGTGTTTTATGTGACTAGCATGCAAGAACTTGCCAACGACGAAGCTGTCGCGTTTATCAAAACGAAGAAGTACGGAAATTTGGCGCTGTGCAAAAGCAATCAGCCGTACAGCATTCCGATCGCCTACACGCATGCCGACACCGCAATTCTCCTCTATCAACACTCCCGCGGACGGACGCTCGAATATCTTGAGGCAAACCAACGGGCCTGCTTCGAAATTCACGATATTAAGGGCTTCAAAGACTGGAAGTCGGTCATCATTGAGGGCTGGATCAGCCGCGTCACGAATCCTGCGGAACTCAGAGAGGCACTCAAGACGATTGAAAAGAATATCGATTTGATGGACGGGTCGTATGAGGAGACCGCACGAGCCATCACGAGTGGCCGAGTCGGAGGCGTCTACAAGATCTTAATCGAGAAGCTCAGTGCCGTTCAATCGTCTGAGTAAGCGCACCTGCCTCGCCGATAGGAGCGGCCCACTTCTTCCAAACTCGCCACGCAACCTGCGGGGCGGCCTTCATAGTGTAGATTGCGCTTAAATACCGTCGCACAACCTCGTTCGCGCCTTCTAGCCCTTGAACAGCTTCTTTTCTCACGCTAAACATCCGCATTTGTTCGTCTCAAACAGGGCCATGGGCTTGGTCGGCTTTTCCGCACCTATCGTGGGAAATGCGCCCCATTAAAACTGCTAAAGCTATATGACTTTAGCTACGAGTCTTATAGAGTCGCGCTCTCGTCCGTCAGCCGTGTCGAACCGGGCGGCAACTCAACAGTTAGACGAGCGACGTCGACGCGGGCGCGAGCGAAATGGGAGGCGTGATGAGCAATAATGAACTGAATTGGAAGATTGGAGGCGAAGCCGGATACGGCATCATGACCGTCGGAGAGATCTTCTCAAAAGCATTTATCAAAGGCGGTTACTACGTCGTTGCACACACCGAATACCCTTCGCTAATCCGCGGTGGCCATAACACCTTTCAGGTCAGGATAGCCGCACAGCAGATACGGGCCCCCACGCAGCCCGTCGACGTCCTTGTGGCGCTTAATGCCGAGACGATCACGCTGGATCTGGACGATTTAGTCCCGGGAGGGTTGCTTCTTTATGACGCGGCAAATTCCGACGTTGCGCCAGCGCGCAAAGACATTACCTTATGCGATGTGCCGCTCGCGCAGCTCATTGCAGACCTGCACCTTCCCAAGGTGGCCATAAACATGGCCGCGATGGGCGCCTCTGTCGGCCTGATCGGTTTTGAGCTTAGCGTGTTAAACGCGGCCATCGAAGACGCGTTTGGAGGCAAAGGCGAAAAAATCGTCGAACAAAACGTTGGCGCCGCGAAGGCGGGATACGATTACGTCACCCGTACCTACCCGGAGCCGTATAAGGGCGGGCTGACCCCGGTCGAAGGGCTGCCACGGATGACGCTAACCGGAAACGACGCGATCTGTATGGGTGCCTTCAAGGCCGGAATGAAGTTCATCGCCATCTATCCGATGACGCCGACGCATACCATTATGACGTACATGGCCGCGCACGCGCGCGAGTATGGCGTGATGATGATACAGCCGGAGGATGAAATCGCAGGGATCAACCTCGCCGTTGGAGCCAGTTTTGCGGGCGCGCGTTCAATGGTAGCGACATCAGGGGGTGGCTTTTCGCTTATGGTGGAGGGACTCGGCCTCGCCGCGGCGACCGAGAACCCGCTGGTCGTCGTCGAAGGTCAGCGCCCCGGCCCTTCCACGGGGCTGGCAACGCGAACGGCCCAAGGCGACCTCCGGTTCTGCCTCCACGCGTCACAAGGGGACTTCTTCAGGGTCGTGCTCGCACCTGGCGACCCCGCAGAGTGCTTCTACGAAACGTTCAGGGCGTTCAATCTCGCTGATGTGCTCCAAACGCCCGTGCTCGTTCTCACCGACAAGCACCTGGCGACGTCGTTTTTCGCGGCAGAACCGTTCGCAACCGAAGGACTGCGCGTTGACCGCGGCTTGCTACTCGCAGAGGGCGAAGTGCCCCCCGATTTCAAGCGCTACGAGACGACACCGAGCGGCGTGTCGACGCGAACCGTTCCCGGACTGCCAGGCGGCATATTCAACGCAAACAGTGATGAGCACGACGAGCTTGGCTATTTCTCGGAAGACGCCCCGATGGTCGCCACGCAGGTCGACAAACGCTGCCGGAAGTACTTCACCGCCGCTACACTCGTCCACGGGATCAAGTTCCACGGCAACCCCGGGGCGGACACCGTGCTCGTCGGCTGGGGCTCGACGAAAGGAGCGATCCTCGACGCGATGGACCTTCTACGAGCGAATGACGGCGTTGATCTGGGATTCCTCCAGGTCGTATTTATGAGTCCCTTCCCCTCGCAACTGGTGAAAGAGCGCCTTGAGGGGGGGTCTCGCGTTATTTTGATCGAAAACAACCGTGGAGCGCAGCTCGGCAGCCTGATAAAAGAGCACGCGCAGATCAGGCCTGACCACACCATCTTGCGGTACGACGGGCGGGCGTTCTTTGCGGACGAACTCTACACTCGCATCAAGGAGGTGCTCTGAAATGGGAGACGTGCATCGCTACGACGTGCCCGACACACGGCCCACGTGGTGTCCGGGGTGCGGAAACTTTGGGATCTGGAATGCGATGAAAGCCGCGTACGCGAGCATGGACCTCGCCCCCCATAAAACGGCGATCGTGTGCGGCATCGGGTGTTCGGGAAACCTCAGCTACTGGATTAACACGTACGTACTCCACAGCCTGCACGGGAGATCAATCCCGGTGGCACAGGGCATAAAACTCGCGAACGGCGACCTGACGGTCATCGTGCACGCGGGCGACGGCGACACATACGGTGAGGGGCTCGGCCACCTGTTGCACGCGGCGCGGCGCAACATCGACATCACGGTGTTCGTGCACGACAACCAGGTCTACGGCCTCACGACCGGCCAGCCGTCGCCGACGAGCTTCAAGGGCACCAAGTGGAAGGTGGCCCCAGAGGGCATCGTCGCGTCGCCCGTGACGCCACTGCCGCTCGCGCTGCTTGCCGGGGCGACCTTTGTCGGGCGCGGCTTCAGCGGCGAGAACAAGCACCTCAGCGAGCTTATGGCTAAGGCGATCCGGCACAAGGGATTCTCTCTGGTCGACATCGGACAGCCGTGCGTCACGTTCAACCACGTCAACACCTGGAAGTGGTGGAACGACCATGTGTACACGCTCGAGGAGACCGAGCACGATCGCTTCGATTACGAGCTCGCGCTGAAAAAGGCGCAGGAAGCCGGAGACAAGCTACCGATCGGGGTTCTGTACGAAGCCGACAAGCCGACGTTCGACGATGAGTATCGGTCCTTGAACGCCGAGCCCCTCGCGCACGTGCCGATCGACAATATCGACGTCGACAAGCTTATGGCGCGGCACCTTTAGGCTTTAGGTTTTAGGCTTTAGGTGCGCGCCTGCCCGCCGCGGGCTTACGAAAGATCATCACGTACTCGTGCTTGAACAGATAAAAGCCGCCCACGAGCGCGCGGTACTTCCACAGGTTGCCGTTCTTTCCCTTGCCGCGTTCGTTATTGAGGATCTCTTTGATGTTGATGGCTTTGAGAACAAAACCCGCGTCAGTGCAGCGCTGCATGCACATAAATCCGAGCGGGACAAGCCGCGAGTCCACGTACTTGTCACCGATCACGAGCGCCATGAACCCGGCCGGTTTGAGCAAGTCATACGCGTGCCGCGCGACCAGACCGATCTTATCCAAAAAAGCCGCCTCTGTAGGCACGCGCGACAGATCGCCGTCGAGCTCACTGAAGCGGATAATATCGTGATAGGGCGGATGCAAGATGACGCAATCGGCCGCGTTGACGTTCCATTCCCTCAGCGTGGCGCGCACGCGCTTCACCGTTAGCGCCGTCGTGGAGTCACCCACAAGCACGGCGACCGGAACGTCGTACGGGTTTTCCGCGCTATTTATGCGCTCGAGTGAGCGTTCAGCGACGCCATGGTCGATCTCAACGCCGAGTCCGGCTCTGCCGAGCCGTTTGCACTCGATGAGCGTTGTGCCCATGCCGCTGAAGAGGTCGACGACGACCTCGCCGCGCTTCGTGAAACGGGTCAAGACCTGATACGGGATCTGCGGGATGAAGTTGCCCCAGTAGTCGCCGACGTGCGGGCCGGTCTTGTCGCGCGGGCCGAGCAGCCATAGGGAGTCGAGGATAACGTCGTCGTAGTCCTTCCAGCGGGAGAGATCAATATCGGAAAAGTCGGTTGACTTATGGTTGTCGGGCATAGGTGTGTGCGCGAAAAAGCCGTAAAGCGGCCTTGCTCGCGGTTTCTGTACCAAAGCAAGCGGTGACCGAACGATAAACTTATCTGTTTTGCAAGGGACGTGAGGAGCAGGGCTCGTGGTCTAGGCGGTTATGACGTCGCCTTCACACGGCGGAGGTCGCCGGTTCGAATCCGGCCGAGCCCATCGTTGTTTTTCCAATCAGCCACACTCGAGCCGTCCATTGAGGCTTTCCCGCTAGCGAGGATTATGACGAGAAATAAGCACAACAAGGATAAAAAGTTGCACAACTCTGACGAAAAGTTGCACAACTCTCACGCGCCCGATCTGACGTGGCAAGAGATGACCGATCTATCGCCCGAAGACGAAGTTGAAGGCGGCTCGGAAATCTACTACTTCACCGATGAAGACGGCAACGTTCACTCGCGCGAGTTCCTTACCGAGGAGCTTATTCCCGACGAAAGTGAAGTCGAAGGCTCGCCAGCAGGAAAACCAAGCGGGAAACTTCAAAAACTGAAGCCTGGAGCAGTCGATATAATCAGCCTCCAAGCACCAAACGAACCCTTACAGCAAGTCACGCTGCCAACGCCGAAATCAGGGGAACCTCCGCTCGACATTCGACTATCTAGTGAAGTCGTCCCAGATCTTATCACAAAGGAACAGCCACAGCGGCGGAGCGATGTTCTCGCTGCGGACAAACAGGTGATCGTCCATCTTCACGACGGCTCAGTTGCTACCGAGCCTGTGGGTGTTGCACGTGAGTATCACAAAAATGCTCCTCTCACACTCTACTTCACAAGGGCGGACCTCGATGCATATATCGCATACCGTAGCGAAGGGATGGCGAAGAAATCAAAAGACTGGATCAGCAGATCTTCTGAGGTTCTGTGGCAATCGACAAAAGGCGAGATTTCGCACCAAACCGTTACAGGCCTCAGAACGTTTGTTCTTGATAAATATCAATCACGAGATTCGCATTCGAAAGTGCTGAGCTTCGCAGTCGGATTTCTCAGTTTCTTGGCTCAAACAAA
>Ga0224517_1000023_pt1 | contig 51078 bp, 55 predicted proteins | sample IRFST100metaG_FD_179886 | JGI IMG/M metagenome (GOLD analysis project Ga0224517, IMG submission 179886)
GGCGGGGCTCTTTGTCAGTTCCCACTCGTGGCCGAACAGCATGTCGAAATAGCCCATGTCCCACTGGATCGGGTTCGGCGTCCAGGCACCTTCCAGGCCGCTGGTGATCGCGTCATCCCCCTTGCCGCTGCCGAAGCTGCTGATCCAGCCAAGGCCCTGCTCTTCGATGCTGGCGCCTTCCGGCTCGGGACCGACAAGGGCGGCATCGCCGGCACCATGGCATTTGCCGAAAGTGTGTCCGCCTGCGACGAGTGCGACGGTCTCTTCGTCGTTCATCGCCATACGCGCGAAGGTTTCGCGGACGTCGCGGCCCTGCGCGACCGGATCCGGCTTGCCGTTCGGCCCTTCCGGGTTCACGTAAATCAGGCCCATCTGCACGGCGGCGAGAGGATTCTCGAGTTCTCGGTCACCGGAGTAGCGCTTGTCGCCAAGCCATTCGCTCTCGTTCCCCCAGTAGATGTCTTCTTTAGGCTCCCAGACTTCTTCGCGCCCGCCGCCGAAGCCGAATGTCTTGAAGCCCATTGACTCCAGAGCGCAGTTGCCGGCGAGGATCATCAGGTCGGCCCAAGAGATTTTCTTGCCGTACTTCTGCTTGATCGACCAAAGCAAACGGCGCGCCTTGTCGAGGTTCGCATTGTCCGGCCAGCTGTTGACGGGCGCAAAGCGTTGGGTGCCGGACCCCGCGCCCCCGCGGCCGTCGCCGATGCGGTAGGTACCCGCGCTGTGCCACGCCATCCGGATGAAGAGCCCCCCGTAGTGACCGTAGTCGGCCGGCCACCAGTCCTGTGAGTCCGTCATCAGCGCGTAGAGGTCCTCCTTCAGGGCCTCGAGGTCGAGCTTCTTGAATTCCTCAGCGTAGTTGAACGCCTCGCCCATGGGATTGGACAAGGAAGAGTTCTGGCGGAGGATCCTGAGGTTCAACTGGTTCGGCCACCAGTCCCGGTTCGACCTGCCTCTGCCGGCCGGGTGTTTGTGCGCACTGCCCGTTACCGGGCTCTTGCTATCTTCATTCATAATGTTGGCTCCTTTCGTGGTGTGAATTGTTGAACAGCGCTACTAATGAATAATAGTGTTTCGCTGCTCATATAGCTTACATCTCCGCTTGCCGACTTCGGAGAAGAGCTTGGCATTGGTGTAGTGGGTGATGTCATTCGTAACGGTGAACGCGCCGATAGCTCCCAGCGGAGCAACAGGCCGTTTAGACATCTCGTTTAATACTTGCGCCACGCCGGTATCTGCACGAGGGCCCAGTCAATGTTGCCGCCGGCAGAAAGCCGTTAAAGATAATTGCCGCGGCGATGGGACCATGCGTAGCAAAAAGCGATGCGCTCTCCTCCTGCGTTTCTTTCAGTTTCTAAAAACTGATCTCTCGCTTACTAGGCGGTGTTTACAAAACTATCCCCGATTTAGGCAGGATTACAAGGGAGCTTCCTAGAGCAATGTCGGATATGTGTCGCCGTCAGGTCAGCGCCGTTAAACTTCAGGTAGACTACAGCTATCTAACTTGAATACCTCAGCACCTGGCTCCAGCCGCCTGATGTCCCACCTGTTTAGCACCAGTGGGTTGCGTCTTGTTGCTGACTTGCTGTTGCATCTAATATGTACAGTAGAGCGTATATGTTGAAAGTTCATTTACTTCACAAAAATCGAGAAAAAATACATATTCTGAGAAGTGATTACGGCTGTCATCCGCCTCGCCTTTTCCGAATGTGTAGCCTGTTCTACGGCGTCGACGCTACAGCTGCTCGACCACGGCTACGAGCTCCTTGTCGAGACTGTTCAAGGAAACGTCGCCTGTCGCTATCTTTGCGGCACGGTATCCGATGGCTGTTCCAGGACAAACCTGCCCGTGAAACTTCGTGACGTCCGAAAAACCTTCTTTGCCGTCTTCATCTTGATCGCCTGTCCTTCGCAAAATCCACGATCGACATCCTATTATCTGCTATCAACATTCATAAGTTCCGGCTAAAGCATTTACTTCGAAACAATCCATAAAGCTTATTCGACTTCGCGAGTGGATCTCCGTGACCCTACGCGCCCTCTTGCGTGTTATAGAGCAATCCACAGTGGTTGGGCCACCGCGGCGTAAGATCAGGCTTGTTGTAGGAACTCATGACCTTCAAGGGTGCTGTAATGCACTTATTTTGAGACGTGGGAGGAGCTCGGTTTCCTCACACCGATGCACAAGGACGCCCACATCAACACCTCAGAACCATCAACAAGCTAGGGGTCGAAGCGTTCCTCACGGAAAAGAGACATTAGTGAAAGTTGATGCGGTCGGCGATCTTAGCTTCTTAGGTAATCTTGATGGAGTACTTTATGTGCTTTCGCACCCATACAAAAGGACTATAGCGTTCCTTTTTTGCGTTATAGCCTAATTTACAGGCGAGAACCGAGGTGTGCTTGTTTAGAAGGGGAGATCGCGTTGTTTGGTAGTTGTCCTGGGACCTCGCACTTACGAACGCCCACCCTGACGATCAAGAAGTGCCCGCGGTGCGGCGAAGATGTCGAAATCTTTTCATCAGACGTTAAGGTCAAATGCGGCAAGTGTGGGCTCACGGTGTTTAACGACATGAACCTGTGCATTCACTGGTGCGCCTACGCAAAAGAGTGCGTTGGCCCTGAACTCTACGAGCAGTTAACGAAGGGTCACAAGGAGCAAACTAAGTCGCCGTAGCGTTATAAGCTTCAGAAGCTGCCGCCCGCGGCTATTTTTCAAGGTGAAAGCTTATAACTAAGAAAGCGAACGTTTGTTGACGACTAGGCTTTCGAACACCTACTGTACGGTTTGCGGGGACAAAGCTGTGAACAAATCGCGCAACAATGCACCACTAGAGCGCTTCGAAATCGTGCCAGATTTCCTCCGCGCCTTTTCTGATGCGGCGCTGATCACAGACGCTGATGGCATCATCATGACCGCTAACGATGCAGCTGTTGAGCGATTCAGCACCGACGCTGACACACTCGTCGGCGCTTGTGCGTACGACGTTCCTAATAACGAAGCCCAGAAGCGCCGGAAATGGATAGCAGAGGTGGTCTCTTCAGGTAAGCCGATGCACGCAGAGGAGCGGCACGAGGGGCGGCGTTTTCGAGTATCCCTCTATCCCGTGGCTACGGCAAATGGCTCGGTCGCCCGCGTACTTATTCTTGACCAGGACGTGACGGAGGAGCGTGATATCGTTGACGAAAAACAGCGCCTCGCCCTGCTTGACGCGGCAAATGATGCGATCACTATCTTTGATCTCAGTGGGCAGATAACGTACTGGAATAAGGGTGCGGAACGGCTGTACGGGTGGAAGCAAGACGACGTGCGCGGAGAACTGGTCCATTCATTACTGCAAACTGTCTTTCCGTCGTCGCTTGAGGACATCACTGATCGCCTTTTCCGCGCGGGACACTGGCAGGGAGAGCTACAACACACCACTCGCGCCGGCGTCGCGGTGACAGTTACGAGCCATTGGACGTTGCAATACGGCGCACGGAATGTGCCGGTGGCAATTCTCGAGACGGCGCGGGATATCACCGAGCGGAAGCAGGCTGAAGAGAAACTCCGTGCCGCCTCGCTCTACGCAAGAAGCCTTATTGAAGCCAGTCTCGATCCCCTCGTCACCATCAATGCTGACGGAAAAATCACGGATGTTAACAAGGCCACTGAGGAGGTAACTGGCCTTTCCCGCGAGGAACTGATCGAAAGCGACTTTAGCAACTATTTCACTGAGCCGGAAAAAGCAAAAGTAGGCTACCGTCAGGTCTTCACTGACGGTTTTGTGAGAGACTACCCTCTAGCTATTCGGCACAAATCGGGTAGAATCACAGATGTGTTGTACAACGCGACACTGTTCAAGAATGAACGGAACGAGATTCAAGGAGTTTTTGCAGCTGCGCGGGATATCACCGAGCGGAAGCAGGCTGAGCGCCAGCTGCAAGAGCACGCCCAACGCACTTCGGTGCTTAACGACGTTATACACGTCATCAACGAAGCTAGCGACCTCCCCACATTGTTTGGACAGGCGCTAGCTACCACGATTGAGCGGCTGGGGTTTGCTGCTGGATTCATTGCCACAGAAAACGAAGCTGGGCGGCTGCAGGTGCGCTATGCCCATAACTTACCTCCAGCCTTCGTTGAATCCCTCGAGCAGATCGATATCGACGCCAATCCCCATGTGCGAGGCGTGTTTCGGAGAGGGGAACTCGTTATCGTCCAGGAACTAACTGCTGACACGCTTGTTGTCAGCCACGGAATGCACGGAGCGGCCGTTTCCGTTCCGGTCTTCGCCGAAGGTTCCCTTATTGGAGAATTCACGATATACGCGATGCGCCCGCACTCGTTTACGCCACAGGAACGAAATCTCCTCCGCACGATTGCAACTGAATTCGGCACGGCGTTGTCCAAGCTTGAGGCACAGGCAGCCGCTCACCACTACGCCGAAGAACTCGCACAATATTCCGTTCACCTTGAGGAGCTCGTAGAGAAACGCACAGCGCAGCTCAGGGACGCCGAACGCCTCGCCGGCATCGGGGAGACCGCTGCCATGATCGGTCACGATCTCCGCAACCCTCTGCAAGGTCTCCAGTACATTGTCGATCTGCAGAGGCTCCGCTTCGAACGTATGTCCTCTGCCGAGCGCGGCCGCGACGAGTGGCAAAAAGAACAAGCGCTCTTTGCCAAGATCAGCGAGCAGGTCTTCTATATGGACAAGATCGTCGGTGATCTCCAAGACTACGCTCGGCCGATCGTGCCTGAGCACGAGCAAATCGTTGTCGAGAAGCTGATCGAAGACGTCGTTCAATCGCTGCCGCGCACGGATGGCGTAAGCATTACGACCGCAGTTCCAGACCTGCAATTGACAGCGGACCCTCACCTTATGCGTCGCGTGTTAGCAAACCTAATCCTCAACGCCGTGCAGGCGATGCCGGACGGCGGGACGGTCACCGTTAGTGCATCTACCGACGATGGCTCGGTGGAGATAAGCGTGCACGATACCGGCATCGGCATTCCGAACGACGCTAAAGACAAGCTCTTTAAACCGCTCTTTACCGGCAAGGCGAAGGGAACGGGCCTTGGTTTAGCGGTGGTGAAGCGGATCGTCGACGCGCACGCCGGGCAAATAACTGTTGAGAGTGAAGTCGGAAAAGGATCGACGTTTACCGTAAATTTACCCAGCGCTGAGGAATTGAAAGTCGAACGCGACTCATCGTTCAGAAGCTAACGTGTCTGGGGCTGCCGAAGTTGCCACGCACCCTTTTTTCTTTGTTTTTGGCCTTCCTAAAGCGAACTTTCTTGGTGGAAAGTTCTTATTCATACCGCGGAAACCCATTATGAAGGAAGGGCGCGTCGTGCAGTTGTTAGCGATACTACGTGTTTTAGGAGTTCGTCGCGGGCGCTGAAGACGCGCGCGGCTCGTGGGAGTTAGGCCACAAATATGGTGGATGGTTACATCCGGCACCGCGCAAAAGAGGGGTTAGACGTGGGTGAGCAGCACGTAGAGACCAATCAAAAAGAGCGCCGAGATCAGTTCTTCTGTCAGCTTGCACACTGCCATCTTGAAGCCTGTGAAAGCGACAAAGACGGCTGGGTGGTCGTTCCCGAAGCAACTGGAACGTCAGCAGGTTACAATGAAGGTGAAATACAAGGCTTTCTTGAGCGTCTCGTAGAGGACGGGTGGATCGAAGTGAAGGGTCCTGCTCGGGCTGGCGGAATCCATGCACGATTGACATCAGCAGGCAGAGCGCGCGCACAAGTGATCTGCAATGACCCGCCATTTGCTCAATAACGGTTGGACTGCGATTCTCATGCGTTGAAGGATAAGGGGATCTAGCGGTGGAGAGAGACCTTTAGAGATGGTTGTTGCGCTTAGCGGTAGAAGGCGAGACACGTCCGGCATCGGGCGTGGCTTGTTCGCTGACACTCTCGGGTTTTCGCCGGGCGGTTTTATTGGCGTGCTCACGCGGGTGTCGTATCTGACGCGCACGACGACGGAGAGAGTCTACTGCATGCTTCTCACCAGCTAATTAAGCAATGAATGCACACGAACGAGCGGTGATGGTACGATGGACTTCGACGAATGCATCCAGTTTGCAACGGAGCACCCCATATGTGCGGCTGCGACCGTTGACGGCGACCAGCCGCGGGTTCGCATGTTGGGAATGTGGTTTGCGACCAAGGAGGGTTTCTACTTCTCCACTGCGAAGGTGAAAGCGATGTGTCGGCAGCTGACGGCAAATCACAAGGTTGAGCTGTGTTTCTACGCCCCACCGAAACACCCGCCTGGCGAGGGAGGAACAATGGACATAGGAAAAGTGCTGCGGGCGTCAGGGGTGGTCGCGTTCCTTGATGACCCGAAGCTCAAAGAGCGTCTTCTTGAGGAGCGGCCGTTCTTGCGTCCTACTGCTGAGAACATCGCCATATTCCGCGTTGAGAAAGGCGAAGCGTGGTTCTGGACCTTTTCCGACAGCGGGCGCGAGTCCACAATTGAACGGATCTCCTTTTAGGTGACTACAGGGGGAAACGAGACCAGAGATCGAACGGAGAGCAATATGACAACTCAAGAGCTTACCACCAAAGACGCGATCGAGCAAAGGCACAGCATTCGGAAATTTAAAAACGACCGTATTCCCGAAGAGCATATTTTGGCGCTTATAGAAGCCGCTAGATTGGCACCCTCAGCCTCCAATACGCAACCGTGGCGCTTCAAGATAGTTTCCGACGAGGAGACCAAGCTTAAACTGGTAGAAGCAGCGTATCACCAGTCATTTGTGGGGCAGGCTCCGGTGGTGCTGGTATGCTGCGCCGACCTCCACGGCTACTTCGAAGGCATCGCCGCGAGAAGTCAGGATTTTGGGAAGGAAGGCGCACTTGAGGAGAGCATGGTGCGCGTTCTTCGTGAGAGGGCCGAACAACTGAAAACGATGAACGTCCAAGATCTGGCTCCTGCGATTGCGTTTAACGTCGCTATTGCTGTTGAACATATTGTGTTGCGGGCCTTGGATTTTGGCTTGGGGAGTTGCTGGGTGAGAATGATCGATGAGCAAAAGATCAAGGAAATTTTTGGCTGGAGTAACGCAATGCACGTCGTTGCACTGCTGCCGCTCGGCTACCCTGATGAGGCCCCTGCTCCACGAAAGCGGCGCACTATCGAGGAGATCCTGCTAGACTGAAATAGTGGCCAGAGCATACGCAAGTTTGGGCCGAAAGACAAGTCAGCGCAAGCTAAGGCTTTCAAGGTCTCTTCGGTCGTTTTCAAACCGTATTTGGTCGACAAGACTCTTAAGCTCGGCTATTGATTCGTTTACGCTCTTTTCTAACTTTGTCACGCGCTCTTTCAAGTCATCTATCTCGCTTTCATAGTCCATTTTTGCAAGCCACCATTTCTTCGTAATGATTCCGTGTGAAACGCAGTAGGATTAATGCGTTACGATGGTTCGCACGTCACCCCATATTCGCGCTGCTGATGCGATCGCACCCGTATCTTTCTTATAATCAGTCGTAGTTGCTGCCGGGCGCTGCCAGGAAGCCACGCATCGTGCACACGGACCTGCAGGTACTGATGCGCTTTCCAATTACACGAACACTTTCGTAGCAGTTTTTCGGCCGCCATATCGGCATAGTCGTTCCTGTAGTCCACGAGTTCGAGTATTAGCTCGTCGACTTCCACGCACTCGTTGTTCACATTTGAAAATGCATGTGACCCCGGATAGTCATTGGCTGAGGGCGGCGCGGAAGTGGTCGTGTGGGCATCGCCTATACTCCCCGGCCTGTGCACGCTGGTGTGACACAAACACACTGTCACGCTTTCCCACACAAATGCACTGTCACGTTTTCCCACACAATCCCTGTCTCACGCGGCCTTATGAAACTAATCTGAGCAGGGTAGCTTGGAGATGAACGTGATGGCAACGAACGTAACAAGCATAAAAAACGGCGCCTGTCTGTATGGACTTCACTTCGGCTGCGTGAACACGACCAACGATCCGAACTGCAACAAGTGTGCAGAGCGCCTCGCCAACGCCGTGAACAGCGTGCTTCGACCGACGGCGCAGAATATCTAGAGGAAAACGCGTTGCAAACCTGCTCCCAGTGGCGTAAACAAAAGAAAACGGGACAGCTGTGGTTGGATCCACACAGTTTGCTCTAACGAAATGCCGCGTCTTATCGAAGTGGGCGACGTCGCTCGGCGCCCGATGTGGCGTTGTCTCCTAGCTTACGGAGGCTACCGAAAAGCTTATTATGTCCTTAACTCCTACATTGCGGAAGAGTTTAAGGAAAGGCCCCCTAGATTTTCAGCGTTTAGGCACTATTAGCAGGCAAATTTTAAACCAGGCCCAAGAGCAGATACGCAGCATGACCGATGCCATCGTAACAGAGCACTTAAGTAAACAGTTTGGCCAGTTCGAGGCACTGAAGGACTTGAACTTGACAATAGAGCCAGGCGTCTGTGTGGGATACCTTGGCCCCAACGGCGCCGGCAAGACCACCACAATCAAGATTTTAACTAGCCTTCTTCGACCGACTGGTGGCAAAGCGTTCCTCAACGGAATCGACGTGGTGCGCAACCCTAAAGAAGCGCTCGCAAGCGTTGGGGCTGTTGTTGAGACGCCCCAGCTTTATCCGCAGCTCACCCCTATGGAGATCCTATCGTACTTGGGGCAGTTACGCGGCTTGGACAGCGATGTGATTCGAGAGCGCTCAGTCGTACTGCTCGATGAGGTAAAGATGTCGGATTCAGCCCACAAGCGAACGGGGGACTTCTCGACCGGCATGAAGCAACGAGTTGCGATTGCCTCGGCGCTCCTGCACGATCCATCCATTCTGATATTCGATGAGCCAACGATCGGCCTTGACCCGCGCGGCATGATAGAAGTCAGGGAGCTCATTATGCAGCTTAAAGAGAGAGATTTTACTATTTTCATGAGCTCTCATCTCCTTTACGAGGTGCAGGAAGTGTGCGATAAGGTCGCGATCGTTGACAAGGGGACGCTCCTCGTCTATGATACCGTCGCCAACCTGTCGAACGCAGGCGAGGGGGGCGTCTCGCTCACCGCCGTTGAGCCCATAACCGCGGAACAATGCGCCTCCGTGCAAGCTCTGCCTAACGTGAGATCGGTAAAGCGAGTCGCTACGTCAGAGCTCCTTATAACTGTCGAGGGCGGATTGAGCGAGCAGTCGGACCTGCTTGACCACGTAAAGAGTATCGGCATACGCGTAGCGTTCTACAGACCTGTACGGTCTGCTATTGAAGATGTTTATTTGAGGCTTGTGCCAGAGGAGGAGTCATAGTGCCGCCAAGTGATCTCAGGCAGATGGCGGTTGTGACAAAATACGAGCTCCTCAAGTACCTGCGCAGCAAGAGGCTGCTCATCATAGGTGCGCTGCTTGCCATACTACTCATCCTTAACCTCGTGGTGCCCCCCACCATAGGATCCGGATACGACCCCGATCCGATGACATTTACGTCGGGGATGCTTGCCGAAATCGGAATCCTTATAGTGCTCTGTGCAACGTTCTTCGGGGCAGACGCAATCGTGTCTGAATTTGAGCAAAAAACAGGCCTTCTGCTTTTCCCGAACGCGGTGAAAAGGCACGTGCTCGTGCTTGGTAAGTTCATCGCAAGCGCAATGATATCGGTCGGGGCAGTCGCGCTTTACTACGCCGTTACAGTAATCGCGGTGGTTGCAATTGACGGGAGCATTGCTGCGAACACTAGCCTCTCATTCTTGTATGCCTTAGCCTATGTGTTTGGGATACTGGCGATCGCTTACCTCTTCAGCGCCATTTTCAGAAGCTCAGTGTATTCGATCGTGCTCACGTTTTTTACGTTTTTTTTGATACTGCCCATAATTGACAGTTTGGGAGCCAGCATTGCACACTTTAAGCCGTGGTTTACACTTACCTTTGCATCGGGCATCGTTCTCGACATCTTGCAGCAGCCCTACCCTGTGGATGTAGTGCGCACCGTAGAGCGGACGTTTCGTAACACGACGAGAACCCTCACTGTCGCGCAGTACTACCCATCGGTGCCGCAGGCTCTTGCGGTGATTTTCGTGTACTTCATAGTTGGTCTCATATTGGCGCTGTACATAACGAAGCGACGGCAGATGTGAACACGACAACACCTGAGACGCAGCTTAATTGTTCGCCACGGTGCCCACAAACTTGTCAATCTGCAATTTCACGCCTCTCATCAAGATCACATAAAAGGAACCGGACTACGTACCACACGAGGTGAAACACCTGGACGACGAGAAGTGTGCTCAGTGCGGGAATCCTACGTCAATTAGGGCAAGGTTCTGCCAGAGTAGTAGTGCGCCGCTTGTGCGCGAGGACACACCAACTCCATGAGCTGTAGGCCTTCTGCAGCCCGCCTACGGCGCCACCCCATATCCGCCCCCGCCAGATTATCGAGCTACCGTGCACCGAGTGCCGCGGCGCCCTATGAAGGCGTGGCGATTCGGTTTGTCGCCATACTCCTCGACACCATTATCATCGGCATCATCTCTAGCATTTTGACCGCCTCGTTCTTTGCGTTCTCCCTCGCGCGTGTAGCAACGCGGGCGATCCTGTTCGGCCCCATCGTAGGGCTGCGCATTTTGATTATATTGGTCATCTGCTTCCTTTACTTCACACTGCTCGCGGGTCGCTACGGACAGACCGTCGGCAAGATGGCGGTCAAGATCAAGGTCGTAAAAGAGGCGGATGGTTCACCGATCGACTACGGAGAGGCTGCAGTGCGGACGATCCTTCGCGTCATAGACGGCTTGTTTATAAACCTCGTTGGGGTAATCTTAATCCGGTCACCTGACGAGAAACAACGTCTCGGCGATCGGGTCGCACATACGGTTGTCGTGAAAGCCTGAAAGGGCTCGGTCCTCTTTTTTCAGTGTGCGCCAGTGCTAGGCGCAAACAAGTAGCTGGGTGCCATCTTTTTAGTGCAGTACCAGTTGCCTAATGCCGGAGCAAACCGTCATCGGAACTTGCCGATGTGCGTTCGTTTACAGCGTTAGACACGGCGCCGTCCGATCAAGCAGCTCACTCAGCAGGGCGAAATTGGCGGCATCCGCGAGGATAGCGTCAGCGTCGGGGCGTTACCAGTCGCAACAAATATCCCAGAAAGACCCGCTGCGTCTGCGCAACTCGTGCAAGCATCGCTTCGGTGGAATAAAATGTCGCTTTAACGACCGCCAACTCGCGACGTGGGGAATAGAACGTGTAAATAGGGATCCCTATTGCGATCGTTATGAGTCCAAGAATGACTGTCGTTATGCCGCTTTCGAAGATCAAAAGCGCCGACAAGAGTATGCCGGCGACAGGGAGAATCGGTCCGGTCAGCTTTTCAATGACTGTGCGGCCCGCTGTAGTCCGTTCGCGCTCCCGTAGTGCAAGAACCACGGCACTGGTGACGAGATACACGAACGCAAGGTTAAAGGTCGAAAAGAGGATGAGCTGACTCAAGCCCCCGAACAGCGAGAGGCCCAACGCAAGAACGCCTTGGGCGATGAGATTCTTATGCGGTGTGCCGTATCGCGCGTGAAGGTCGCTAAAAAAACGTGGAAAGAGACCGTCGAGTGAGATGGCATAGGACAGTCGGGACGTCGACAACGTGCCCGACTCATCGGACCCAGAAACGGATATCAGCGCGCCAACGCCGAGTATGATGCCGCCGACCATCGCCAGCGTGGGCGTTAGCGAAAACGCCACGCTTCCAGCGGTGGCAAGGGGCGCGGGAGCGAATTGGAGCGACGTCCAGTTAACGACGCCGATGATGATGAAGTTCGTCGACAGGTAGAACAGCGTGACTATCGCCATTCCGACGATGATGGCCTTGGGTATCGTCCGGGTCGGATTTTCAATCTCGTTCGACGGAATAACGGCGAGTTCAAACCCGGCGTACGCCCAGAAGATCAAAACGAGCGCCTGTCCAAAGTGGCCGAAGCCGAGCGGGGCAAAGGGCACGAAGTTTGCACAGGTTGCCGCCGGATTAAATGCCATGTAGATCGCCCCCGCGACGATCAACAGCAGAAGAGGGCTTAGCTTCGCAATCGTGAGAACGTCATTAGCTCGTCCTGCCATCTTCGTCCCGCGTACGTTGACGTAGGTGATCGACGCGATGAAAAGCACCTTAATGACCACGCCCTCCACGGTGGTGAGGGCGGGGAAGAAAAACGTGAAGTACCGGACGAAGGCGACGGGAAAAACGGCGAGCGCCGCCACTTCGGCGACCCAGAGCGGCCAGCCGACGATAAACCCCGCGAAATCTCCCCACACCTCCCGTGCGTACGCGTAGGGTCCGCCGACCCGTGGCACGAGCGTTGCGCATTCGGCAAAGTTGAGCGCGATGATAATGGCGATCAGTCCGGCCGCCACCCACGCGACGAGGCTTGCTGGTCCGAGATACTGGCTACCTAAGGAGGCAACGACGTAGATGTCGGCGCCGACGATCGCCCCGACGAGCAAATTGGTGACGTCAAAGAAACTAAGCTTTTTCAATGTTGCGCTGGGCTGCATGCGATTAGTCTTGCAAACGAGCGCTACCAGTAGTCCGAACCATTAAGCACCAACACCGTGCAATCAGCGCAAGCAGATACATCAGCCATCGTCTAGTGATTGCTATCGGGTCCGTATGTGTAATCGCATATAAGCCTTTTCTCCTTGTTCAGGTTAAGCTGCAGCCGATGGCTGCGTTGGTAACAGTGTGACTGCGCGTACGCGTTCCCCAACGCGTCGTGGCAATCCAGTGTGCCCCATCACACGTGCATCCCGCTGCAAAAAGCCCCAATTGGTAGGCGACGATCAGCCGCGCGTGGTTCAAGTCACCGTGCGCGTCACAGAAGCGTGAGTAGGTCGCTAAGCGACTCTATGGCACGCTCGTAGGTCGGCGGATTGCGATCGTTTCGGAGACGACATACCGTGTGCATCCCCAGTTGCGCCGCGGTCTCCAGGTTTCGCGGCTGGTCATCAACAAAAACGCACTGGCGCGGTGCAACACTGAGTGAACGCAGGAGGACGTGATACAGGCGACGGTCAGGCTTCCTGAAGCCGTGATCACCACTGATAACGACTGACGAGAAGAGCCGGTCGAGGGCGAAGCGCCTTCTCAGATAGGCGGACCACTCGCTCACGTCATTTGACAGCATGGCAAGCACGTAGCGCTTCTTCAGCCGTTCAGCGACGGCAACAAAGTCGGGATCGAGCGTCAGTTGCGTGTCGAGGTACTCGCGCTCGCTGGCGGGATACGTGCACCCAATCCGTGCCCAGAATTCCCGAGACGATATATGGCCTAGACTCGCCGGCAGGTACAGCTGTCGAATCGCGTCCCCGTTCGTGCAGCCACACTCGCGCGCGACAAAAGGAATAAGCAGATTGCCGACGTCGTCATCCTCCACGAAGGTGACGCCCATCGCATCGAAAACCACGACATCGATGTTCTTGAAGCGCATTGCGTGCTCCTGTGACATACAGGGAGCGCATCCTACTTGTCTCTCACTACGTTAGCGTCCGGGTAGCAGCTGACGCTTGGTTCCTCATTGGAGAGCGCGCAGGGCTAACACGCACATTTGCTAATTGTTCCTTTGTGTAACGTGGGTCTGCCGGTCACTTGAAGCGCCCTTGCTTCGTCCGATTTTTGTACTGCGGGACGGTCCTAAGGCAAGGATTTGCGCAGATGAAATGACACAGCACAGAGCTGCTGTGACAAAAAGCACCGTGTTGAACGGCGCGGGACTGAGGATTCCTGCAATGAGGAGTGCTACTCGCTCAGGCCTCCCAAACGTAGTGAACACATGATCCCTCCCGTGCGTCCGACCGTAGACCCGTGCGAATAAGAGCGCGAACGCACCTCCAATCACTAAAAAAGCAGAGGGAGGCACACCTGCTCCAAACACGGCACCGGCGACGAAGAAGAGCTCTGAGAACCGATCAGATATGCCGTCAAAGTACAATCCGAATTTCGTTCCACGGTTTGTGCCTCGCGCAACGGAGCCATCGAGCGCATCGCAGAAGACAGCGACGGCGAAAAGGATGATGCCAATGTAGAGGTGGCCACGGAGCGCCGCGAGTCCGGAGGAGAACGCAAGGCACAGTCCGATCGCCGTGATTTGATTGGGGGTAACGCCAGCGCGGTCTAGTCGCGTGGCGACGCGCAAAAGAACTGCATCTTTGTGTGGCTTATAGCGGTAAAAAAGGCTCATGTTGTCGCGATTGTCCGTTCGCTTGTTGATTCACTAGGCCCTCCTCGTAACGACGTATCACTGAGTTGATTCTTACATCTTTACTAAGCACATATAGATATCACGTATAAATATCTCAACTGCACGTGGACTCTTTTGAGATACCCCCTCAAATCCTGAGACGTTCTGAGCGCTAATTGGTTGTGTGCGATGGCACGCTACGACATGTCGTCCGCTTCCCCAGAATATACTTAGATCGCGCGCGCCAAATAAACGCAACCGTGGCAACGGGGATTTGTTTCAAAAACGGGACGGCGTCCGTAAGCTAACTCGGCGTGATCGTCGTGCGCTTAATGACGAACAAACGCGAAGCTATATGTGAGAGCGCGACATCGTACCGTCAGTGGGATTCTAAGATGCGAAAACACTTTTTCGTGATAATCGTGGCCCTCCTGCTAACGGCCACGGTCTGCGCTGCGGGGTGCACTAGCAATAACACCTCACCTAGCGCTTCACCGACGCGAAGCCCGACGTTCGCCCCTAAAAACATCTCAGGATACCGCACCTACACGAACAGCTCTGCCGGCATTGCGATCCAGTATCCCCCTTCATGGCAACACTCAGAACCCGGGGGTGGAATCTACGCACCAATTGCCTTTTTTAACGTGAGTGGTGTCGACATGTCATTTACCATCGTATCTGAGAATTTAGGACAGGGTACGACGCTCGATCAATATTCGCAGGATCTCATATTGGCACTACAGCAAAACTCGACTAGCTTCACGTACAATTCAAGCAATACTACGCTCGCCGGTTATCCTGCGCAGAAACTCGCCTTTACTCTCGTTAGCGGAGGCACTACTAGACAAGGGATCATCGAGTTAACGCTAGTCAACAACACCGGTTACGCTTTGACTTACGTGGCGACACAAGATGTGTACCACAATTACGTCGGGATTGCACAGAACATGATGCAGTCGTTCAATATTACCACGTGAAAGACAACGACGCCAGTCTGCCTATTCGCAACGCCCCGTACTAGTATGTTACCGAGACCCTCTGCCTTGGCCGCTGAGAGGGCGATCAAGGAGTTGACTAAGTCGAGGCTAAGCTGCCCGAGACAGTTGGTTGGATTGCACCCCCTCTCACGCTTACAGGGTTAGCGTGGCGTCAGAATACCGTGTCGTGATGTGAATAACCGGCGTGACTCAGCAGTCCTGCCTCCAAGCGCGATGTCACGCAGTGGTTTCCTCAAGCCGTGTACTTGAGCTGAACTAGTACTGAAGCGCGTACCAACACGCAAGCGCTGCTGCTAGCACAACGTCATCGTATTCGCCGTCGCGCCACGCCTCTTCCCATGGGCTGCCGGAACTGATGCTGACCCTCGTGCCGAAATCCCGCAGTTCATCTTTCAACAGGTCCCATAGCGGCAGGTCGTTTGCGGCGCGGAGCCAACTTTTGTTGAGCAGCAGCTTCACTGAGCGTGCGAGCTCACGCTTCGGGACGCGGTAAAAGCCGTCTTCGTACGAAACGTCGTCTCCGCCGATCACTACGGGCATCGGCTGGAGGTGTGCCGCGCGGAACGCGTCGATGGCGGACAGGCCCACGCCCGTGGCGTCCACGACGAGGTAGTGTGGCACTAACCGCCGTGCCCCGGACGACCGTTTCGGTGTGAGCGCGCGAACCCGACCAATGATCGCGAGTAGGGGCGTGCCCGAGGGTAACCGCTCTATGTGGCGAACCTGCAGATTGACTGGTTGATCGGGCGGCTCACCGCGACCCTGGCGCAAGCCACCAAGCGTTGCCCACGGGGCATCGGGCGCTCCGCCGGTGAGTAGGCTGAGCCCAATCTTTTCGATCGCGACGATAGCGGAAAAGCCATCGGTGCGGCCGAGATCACAGCCAATGAAAACTCCGGCCACACTGGGCTGTGGGCGCTCACCCGGTTTGTAGCGGGCATAACGTCGGGAGAAGTCTTGGGCGTCTGAGTCGCTTATCACGATGATCGGTCGCTTATATACCCCTCTTTGCCCTTAGTCCCTTCCCTGTTTTTTCCCGTTCCGCTCCGTTACTCGTGTATCACTGTTGATTCAGGCTGCGTGTGTAGATAAAACCGCTCGAGAGGCGCGTTACTTACCAGCGGCGCATTTGCGTGTGTTTCGTGCAGTTTTCGCCGCTATCGCGCTTGACAGCTGTACGGTGCTATTGCTGGGACGCGTCAGAGGGAAGCGAGCATTCAAACTTCAGAAAACGCGATCAAATCACAAAGTTTAAGCCGATTGGCAAACCAGCGGTTTCGTGGTGTAGGTAATGCGAGTAAGCACGTTGAATCAAGCGTATGCCGAAACGATTGACTTTGGTGCCGCCGCTCAACAGGAGCGCCTCCGTGAGCTGTTACAGCGGGCGGTCGATGAAGTCGCACGAAGATACGAACACCGATACCTGGAGCCAAGTCTCGTTTCGTTTGTGCTCGCGCGCATGGTGCACGACGCCGATCCCACGTTCTCTGAAGCGCTCGTGCGAGCCGAGTTTCTCAAGTCCGCCCTTGAATTCACCGAGCAGCTAGATCGGGCGACTCGCGGCAGGTTTTCGCTAAGCCACGTGTGGAAGACGTAATTGCCGGCGCGGATGCAGCCGTCACGGCGTCCGATGAGCGCGCACATGACCGTTGTTCGAGACAGTTACACGTGTGAAGCAATTGCTTCGTACGACGCCCTACGTTAAAAAAACGGAATAGGGTTTCGTCTCGTCCAGTGCTGGGCGCAAGCTCAAAAAGCACAAAAAGAGGACATCGCAAGCGGTAGCACGTAGGGCAGTTGACCATCATCAGGCCTGCCTACGCAGAGTCTATCGTGGATCCTGCGTGAGTGACCGACGCGTCCGATAGGTAGCACACGGATGTTTTTACGCGAGCGAAGTTCCATAAGAAATGAGCGCGGCGCGGCACACGATCGCACGGCATCGGCATACATATAAATTCTGTAATGACTTTTAAATGGCAGAGCGGCGTGAAACTGGTGAGTGGGAGCGGATCCAGAAAACGCGCTCGCGTCATCAGCCGGTAGCTGAGGCGTCTAGGTCTAGGCACGATCTGATTCGCGGAGAATCTGTGACTGCGGATGGCACGTGCAGACCTGTTGAGGCTCAAAAGAGCTGACGCGCGATTCTTTGCTTTGGCGGGCGTTACCATCATTATCGTCGTGATGCGACGCGCTGGCACGTGAGCGATGACACGGCACCGGCGGCTTGAACTGAGCGTACGGAGTTGATCATCGCTGCGTACGTCCCTCACAAGTGAGATGGATGCCGACGGGAGAGATTTCGTGCGGCATTCCTGTGGAAAAGACGACCTCGAAAGTTGCGGTCCGTTGCGCATTTTCTGAGGCGTAGATTGGAAATACGGATCCCATTATTCTCGCGTAAAAAAAGATTATCAGGAAACTCCGCTTATCGGGCACGAGGTGCCGCCGCTAGGAAAGGGAGAGCGCAAATAAACAGAGATCAGCGGTGCTCGGTCGCTTAAACGCCAGGCAGGACGCCCGACAGTGTGATGAGCAGCGGCACCAACGCCAAACACCCGATAAGGATGCAGAAATAGCCGAAGTTTATCCGTTCAGCCATCCTCAAGAGCGTGCTAATGGTTAATAACGAAAAGAAGAACGCGATGACGATGGCGATAAGAGCGTAAACGGTGAAGTACGAGCCGCTTTTTATTACGGTCAGCCCTATTTCAGCTCCGATCACGGCAGGGATGTACATCAGAAAGCTCAAATTGAGAGCGTCCTGTGCTGAATAACGACGCAAGAGGAGCGCCGACACGGTCAGTCCTGAGCGACTGAATCCTGGGAGTATTGCCACGCCTTGCAACATCCCTACGATGATAGCATCTATTGACGAGAGCGACCTGTTTCGTTTGCCGACTCTCTGCCGTGCGTGCAGTTGCAGCAGCCCGGTGCCGATGAGGAGCGCGCCGATAAACGCGATGGCGTAACTCCCCGTCAGCTGCAGCTTTGTCAGGCCAAAGACGAGCAACGGAGCGCCAACGAGCGCGGTAGCAAACGTCGCGATGATGAGAAACGTCGTCAGTCGGTTGTACCCGCTCGGATGGCGAACGTCTCGCACGTAGGTGGGCACGTTACGCAACAGTTTGAGGATATCGCCTCGGTAAAACAGCGCGACGGCGAACAACGACCCGATATGCAACCAAATAGCGTAGTAGACCGCTTCGGTGAGATTCATATTGTAGAAGCTCACCAGTATCACGGACATCATCGCCTTGCTGCTGACCGGAAGCCACTCGGTTATGCCCTGTATGATACCGAGCACGATTGACTGTATGAGTTGCGAGATGTCCATGCGGGGTAAGCGTAAGTGCGACAAACTCTATAAAAATCTTTGGTCGGGCTCATTCTAACGAGGCTGCTTCTCCCAGTTACCACTGTGCAAAGGTGTTTAGAGGCTCCCACCGATCCTCTTTGGCCTTCGGCATCGGGTGTTCCGAGGTGCACCGATATACTCACGTCAGCTGGCCTCGCCCCTCACGGGAGTATCGCCAAGGCTATGTGTTGTGATACGACCCTTAACTCGCGCTTGCCATCGCTGTTTCGCACGCCGTTTTGTCGTCTTCGCCGTTATGCTGCACCGGTCGTTGTCCAGGTCAAATTAAATCCGTACTGAAGAAGAGCACGCGCTTTCGCTTCGGTCGCCGTAATTATCGCCCCGGCCATCGCTCCCCTCGCTGAGCTTCGCAGAAGATAACAAGATTATGTTGATTGTTCCAGATGACAACGGGTTTGTAAGACCAGCAGCAATTAACGCCGCAGCACACACATCGCAAAATGGAAAACGAGAATAAGAGCACGAATAAGCTGTAGATCGTCTCAAGACGCGGGTATTAGAGAAACCCTATGAATATGAGTGCGATGCTCAATCCGATCATAATGGCGACCGTTGCCCCCGCGATGTAATTGAACATCCTCGTATTGACGTACTCGCCCATGATCTTCTTGTCGTTCGCGATGACGAGCATATAGATAAGGATGACAGGGAGCAGAATTCCGTTGCCGACTTGTGACAAATAGAGGATTGAAAGGAGGGGCACGTTTGGGAGCGAGATGAAGAACGCTGCTAGCACTATTGTCCCTGTGTAGAGTCCGTAAAATACTGGGGCTTCTCGGAAGGTCTTGGAGACGCCTGACTCAAAGCCGATTCCTTCACAGACGGAATGTGCCGTCGAGAGGGGCAAAATGCTCGCTGCAAACAGTGAGGCGTTCAAGAAGCCAAAGGCAAACAGTGCAGATGCGTAGTTTCCTGCCAGCGGGGCAAGCGCGGCGGATACGTCAGCGACCGTGTTCACGGGAATCCCGTGCACGAAGATGGTTGCCGCACAGGCTATGACAATAAAAAATGCCACGACGTTCGTCACGATCGAACCGGCAATGGCGTCAAGCCGTGAGTAGATGAGGTGCTTGAGCGGAATCCCTTTTTCGACAACAGACGCCTGGATGTAGAACTGCATCCATGGCGAGATCGTCGTCCCCACCAACGCGACGAGCATGGTGATGTAGGCAGCAGTAGGCGTAATGTGTGGTATAAACGTATTTGCAGCAGCGAGTTTCCAATCAGGATGTGCCAAAAATCCCGAAATAATATACGAGGCGTAGAGCGCCGATCCGACCAAAAATATTTTTTCGACGCTTCTATAGCTCCCGCGAACGACTAACAACCACACGAAAAGGGCGGCAAGCGGCAGTGACTCGTACGGAGGAATGCCAAAAATTGAGCCACTCACAGCTATGCCGGAGAACTCGGCGAGTGTGTTGCCAAAATTCACGGCCAGCAGCAAGACCATGATAAAGAAGACCAATCTAACGCCTGTCTTCTCACGTATTAAAGAGGCGAGTCCCTTACCCGAAACGACGCCCATGCGTACGCCCATCTCTTGCACCACAGCGAGTGCCACCGTCATGGGGATGAGCGTCCAGAGCAATAGGTAGCCGAATTGCGCGCCGGCAAGGGAGTAGGTGGTGATGCCGCCCGCATCGTTGTCGACGCTGGCGGTGATAATCCCCGGCCCCATGATGGCCAGGAACAGAGCGAGTCTGATGAACCACGGGCTCCTGAAGTACCGAGTGACGATCCGGTAATCCAAGACGCGACACTCCCTTCAGCCAAACGCCTTAGGAACCCGTTTCTTCCACGCGGTCGGTAAAACGATGTCAATCGCGTCGTCAACGGTGACGATGCCCTTCAGTTTTTTCTCTTCGTCCACGACGGGAAGCGCGAGCAGGTTGTATTTGGCGATTTTCTTTGCCACGTCGCGCTGGTCGTCCATCAGCTGAACTGTGATAATATCGGTGTGCATGAACGCAGAGAGCTTTTCCTCAGGGCGTGCGAGCAAGAGATTACGCAGTGAGATCACCCCCACAAGCGTCTCGTCCTTCGCGATGACGTAGATGTAATAAATGGTCTCAACATCTGCTGCAGCGTTGCGGATCTCCTCTATCGCCTGTTGTGCGGTGAAGTCTGCATGAACCGCAACGAATTCATTTGTCATGATGCCGCCTGCCGAGTCCTCTGGGTATTCGAGGAGCTCTCGTATATCCTCCGACTCGTCCGGTTCCATAAGGTCGAGGATAGCTTCTGCGCGATCCACGGGGAGATCCGCGAGCAAGTCCGCGGCGTCATCTGGTGACATCTCTTCTAGAATCTCGACCGCGCGCTCGGTCTCCATCCCTTCGATGAGCGAGACCTGCCGCTCAGGGCTCGTTTCTTCCAACGTATCCGCAGCGGCCTCTTCATCAAGCGAGTTAATAAGGTTCAATCCGTCGTTCACACTGAGCTGGTCGAGGATGTCCGCGATGTCGGCGGGGTGAAACTTAGTTATCTTGTGCTTGGGGACTTTCAGCTGCACCGCTGATGGCCCGCTGTGTAGCGTATCAACAGCGTCCCAACTGATGTAATTGCCCTCTAAGTGAAGCCGGGAGCTATCAGCGACTTTTTCTAATCCGAGCCGCCGCAGCAGCCCACGGATGCCGATGTCGACGCCGATGAGTCGATAAGAGCCATTGGTGCCGGAGAGCTGCAGGTCATTGACGCGTCGCAACTTCTTTCCCTGCACGTCGATGACTTGCTTGTCAAGAATATCTTCGACCAAGTGCACCTCGTGCTCTTGCACGTCGTACGGCTGTATCTCGTCACGGCCGACTTTAAGAGGGATCTGTCTTCCTAAGCCTTCTACCTGTGTCCACGGAACGTTAAGCGTGTGTTTATCAGACGTTCTCACCGTCAGGGCCTTTACTTTTGGATACGGCGTATCTGCCGACACGATCACGTCTGCAAGCTTTCCTACTTTTTCCCCGCGAATGTCAATCACAGGCTTCTTCACGATTTCGCTCAGGCTTAGCAAGGCCATTTCCTTCCCTCCACTACACTAGGAGAGGCACAGTCCCCTCCTTTACACGCTCCATGACGATCATCTCGGTCAAATCGTCGACACCATCAATCGAGCGTATCTTGCTGTTTATGATCTGATTGAGCTCCTCCATATTGTGAGCCCAGAGTTTTGTCAGAAGATCATACTCTCCTGACACGCTGTACACCTCTGAAACCTCGTCAAGTTTCGAGAGCGCGATTTTTACCGCGCCGTGCTTTTCGGTCTCTGTCTGGATGATGATGATCGCCGTTATTTCTAAGCCCACCTTCTCAGGGTCGAGAATCACTGTGTATCCCTTGATCACCTCTCGCTCAAGCCGCTTTAGCCGGTGAGAGATGGTTGCATCAGGCACGTCGATGTCTTCTGACATCTTTGATAACGTGATACGGGCGTTCTTCACGAGAGCGTGAAGTATCGCTAAATCAGTCTCATCCATCTCAGAGTCAACGTCTGCAGTCATAGGTGACTTTGAGTGTATTACTTATTGTTTATATTATTTTTGGAAAAAAAGCATTAATCATAATAAAAATAGAGCAATTCACTAAATATCTCCGTCAAGTTGGGAAATAGTACAGCTGCCCGTGCGAGCCGCCTTGTTCGCCTTGCGAGTGAAGACCTGCGCGCCCGGCTAGGCCTCAGGCCCCATGATCACACGTCATGTAATCCAAAACAATGTGCGCGCGATACCCAGCTGCAAGAGTGCTCGCGTCGGTCGGAGCCGCGTGGTAAATGGGCGCTCACGCTCGCCGTAGTGCGCGTCACGTCACGACTGAGCTTGTTGTGACGCCTGCCCCTACTTTTATTCAATGCTCATCCGCGATTTCAGCGTTCCCCAGTCTTGGGCGTTGGGAATGCGCTCGGCAAGATTAACCGCATTGTGGAACGCGGCGGCGGGCATGCTTTCCACATATAAGTAAAGAGGGACGGAAGCTCTTCGATGTTGACGGCGGCGACATTCATCGCAAGCTTTGCCTTCGCTGTTCAGGCGTTGCGTTGACAGCAGTCTTAGCCACGCTTACGAGCTCTTTGCCGCGCCTTCCGCGTGACCTCTCCGCCACTCGTTGTCGCGACCAAGCCTCAGCGGGGGTACTCATCGCGCTCGCCGACCAGTTGTCAATTCATGCTGAGGGTAAGCCGGCCAATAGGCAACGAACGCTGGCACGTAGCTCTGTACGCGGAACTTTGCTGCGGCAATCAATTCTATGAGCGAGAAGAAGCGTTAGCGTTTGCGACAAACAAATCGAACTCGTGCGGCATCGAGTATGCGTGCGCGTGGAGATACGACGCCACGACATTGCCCTCCACGATGCCATCTCGTCCGTCGATTCCGTCGCCCTGTGTCACGCGATAGGCGAATCGCGCGTCAGCATCAACGGATGCAGTCGAGTAGTGATATTCGTGCCCGCGAAGAATATCGCCGCTGCGCGCAATTGCACAATCCCTGACTGCCTCTACTGAGACGTGTCCCAATGCTTGTCTTTTCTTTGTCATTTGGACGTCCAACGGGAGCACGTTTCCAAGTGAGACTCTTTTACCCTCAACCGTGGAGAGTGAGCGTGAGAGGAACATAAGCCCCCCGCACTCGCCGTACATAGGCATGCCGTCTTCTGCGTTCGATTTGACGTCGTTCAGAAGGTGCGTATTGGTGCTCAATTGTGCGGCATATAGTTCGGGATAGCCGCCGCCGAAGTACAACCCATCTACCTCGGGCAGCGCGTCGTGAATCGGAGAAAAATAGACCACTTGCGCGCCCTTTTGAATCGCTTCAATGTTTGAGCGATAATAGAAGCAAAATGCGGCGTCGTATGCGACCCCGATCAGTGTATCGGTTGTGTGACGCAGCTCCTCCGGCTTATCGACCGTGATTTGCGTCGCTACCCGTTGGATGGACTCGATATCGAGTGAGTCGTAGATTGACTTTAGGGTAGCGCCGGGCAACGACCTTTCGGACCCCATGTACAATCCGAGGTGCCGAGACGGAATTCCCTGAACGTCCGCGGCAACGACCCCCATCAGCGGGACATTTATTGCAGCTAACGCCCGGCGAATGCTTTCAGCGTGCTTTTGACTGCGGACGCGGTTTGCTATGATCCCGGCGATCGTCAACTGGTAAGGGGTATAACGCGAATACCTGATGAACCCCAATGCCTGTGCTGCAACGCTTTCAGAAGAAGCGCTCGCGTCAATCACAAGAAGAACAGGGACCCTTAGAATATCTGCAATCTTAGCGTCGCTCGATATCCCGTCGTACATGCCCATCGCCCCTTCTATGACTGCATAGTCCGCGTTACATTTTGCAAGCTCTCTCTTGACGCCTTCCTCACCCATCATGAACGAATCAAGATTGTAGCAAGGTGCGTTGGTCACCTTTTCGAGGTGACTTGGATCGATAAAATCTGGGCCGACTTTGTATGACTGCACGCTGTATCCTGAGTCCTTAAGCGCTTTCAGGATGGCGAGCGTAATTGTGGTCTTTCCGATCCCGCTTTGAGTTCCAGCAACGAGGAGGCCTTGCATCATCTGTTCATGCAGGATTCCGGTTAATAAATTTGCCCCATAACTGCTCCGGCCGTCACAAACGTTAGCGCGCGCAACGGGACAAGAGCTCAAAAATACGCATTCTACGGTGGGTATTACAAAGCATTAGCTTTCGATACGTTTCCCGTGCCGCAACCTATACCGGCAAATGTGTCACCATCGTCAATTTGCCGTTTGTCGAAGGCGAAATTTAAGCTTTTGACGGTGCAACTCTGAGCATTAATCTTAGAGTGGTCCTCAAACACCACAGATAGCGTGCACGTAATTCGGCAACCTTTTCCAGCGGCACGCTTTTTAGGTGCGCGATAACAAACAGGGTATAGTACGTGCTTCGCTCGTGTCCGTGCAGATATTCCAAGACATGTTTCATTGAATTGGGCAGCAATAGGAGGAAACGCTTTGTGCGAACTCGCCAAAATACACCACGGAAGCTCCTTTAACAGGCGATAAACACCACATACCCCCATTATCACCTGCTGCCGATTCGTAACGCGCTAAGGATGACTGCGAGGCTTAGCCCAATGTCACCGACTCCAATGGCAAGCCAGAGGGTGATGATTCCCGGAAAAGCGAGCACCGCGCAACGTATAAATGAAAAGACTGTTCTTACAAGGTAGCGAATTAAGATAAATTGACTTATGTCAAAAAAAATTGATTTAATCGAAAAAATTTGACTTAAACCAAGAAAAGGTGATTTAGTTGCACATTGCTGATGGTATCTTGTCGCCGGCGTGGGTAATCTTTTGGTGGCTAGTCGCTCTAGTGTTTATTGGCATCGGAGTTATTCAAATTCGACGGAAGTCAATAAACAACGCTCAGTATCTGCCTATGCTAGCACTAATGTCTGCAGCCGTGCTGGTGATCTCGGTATGGCACGTTCCTGTACCAGTCACTGGGTCAAGCTCCCATCCTTGTGGGACGCCTATGGCCGCTATCATCGTAGGACCATTTCCCGTGGCTGCCGTTACTTCCATAGTTCTCTTCTTCCAAACGTTCGTCGGACACGGAGGGCTAACAACGATCGGTGCGAACGACTGGTCGATGGGAATTGTGGGAGCGTTTAGTGGATACGGGGTGTGGCTAGGTTTGCGGGGGCGTACAAGCATTTTTTGGGCTGCTGGACTGGCGGGATTTGTAGGTGACATCCTCACTTATCTCACAGCGGCATTTGAGCTCGCCATATCGATTCATCCGGAAGCGGTGCTTCGTTATATTGGTATCTTCTTGCTGGGATATGCGCCGACACAGCTCCCCCTCGCGATAATGGAGCTCGTGTTTACCGGGCTTGTCGTGCGCTACATCGCCGAGGTGCGGCCTGAAATGATGAAGTATGCCGGCTGGACACCGCCACCGGTCAAGACGACTGAGACGACTGGAGGTGCGGTCTGAAATGATGAAGTATGCCGGCTATACGCCGGCGCCGACCAGGTCGACTGTAGGGGGTAAGTAGGATGGACAAATTTACTAAGAACGCGTTGATAGCATGTGCGCTACTGTGTGCGTTCATCATCAGCAGCTTCTACGTTGGAACCGCCCTTGGCTTCAATATGAGTGGGGGCGCTGATGACAAGGTTAACAGTTTAGCTACCGCAGATGGGGGTGGACAGGCCCACGATTCGTGGTACTACGTTACTCAAAACATGGAATACATTGGATTTGGTTCGATAGGTATGGCTGGCGGCTTCATGTGCGGCTACCTTTGGGTAATGACGTTCGAAGAAACAAGCAACATACAAGGACAAGGCAAAACTGAAGTTACGAGGCACAACTGATGGTTGAAATAATAAATGGGGATCCATTATCGGGGCTGCTCACCACTCTAGGGTTTTTTGCGATGCTTTTCCTGGGCCGGTATGTGAGACACAGACAGGTGGATAAAAGGCGGGAAACCACCCGCTAGCTCACCGCCAGATGCGCTAAGGGTACGCATCACGTCCATTGAAAAATGAAGCTCCCTAAAGTTCTGGAAGGAACCCCACAGAAATCACAGGCGAATATAGACAGGGGGAACGATGGATCTAAAGAAATACGCTCCTGAATGGAACCCTGCAAAACTACTGGGCGAAAGCGGTTTAGGCTCGGATCGCCCCGGCACCAGCGTTTTCAGGCACGTTGATGCCCGGGTCCTGCTACCCGCCGCTTTTATTGTCATACTCGCACTTTCCGCAGCAACGCGGTGGTACGTGCCCGGTACCGTTTTCGTTGCGGTGCTTTCCATCACGATTTACTCGGTCCGTGCACGTGCTGCCTACCTGAAACTGTTGTTGTACCCCATTGGTATCGCTGTGTTCCTTTTCGTCGTCCAGGCTTGGACGTACGGATCCACCGTGGTTTTTACGGTGATATGGCCAGTATATGCCCAGGGAATCGCCTCAGGGTGGCTGCTAGCCAATCGAGTCCTTGCTTCAGTGTCGATTCTGTTCCTCCTCGTGGAGTCCAAGTCGCAGTTAGAATTGATCGAAGCGCTCAGGTGGTACAAGATGCCGGTTGAGCTGAGGAACCTAATGTTGCTTATGTTTCGCTATGTCTCGGTGATTGCAGAGGAGTTCACGACGATGTTTCACGCTCAACAGGCGAGACTGGGATTCTCCTCGAAGTTAAGCTGGTTTAAAAAAATAAACAACCTTTCTGTCATCGCAGGGATGCTGTTCATTCGATCCTTCGATAGGTCATATAGAGTCATTATGAGCATGCAGGCGCGCGGGTATAGGCAAAACGCCGATATCGGAGGTAAGTTTGAGCGTTTCGCCAAGAAAGACTATCTGTTCGCAGCATTCGCGCTCGCTATCGTCGCAGGCATAGTGTTGGTGGGGGTGATGTGATGGCGTCAGCCATAGAGTTTAAGAACGTCGTGTTCAAGTACCCCAGCGGCACCGCTGCCTTGGACGGGATCAATCTCAAAATTAAAGAGCACACAAAGGTAGTCCTCTTAGGAGAGAACGGAAGTGGCAAGACGACCTTGCTCTTGCACCTAAATGGCCTCCACATGCCTACGAGCGGCGAGGTGACAATTCTCGGCAAACCTGTCAACGCTGCCAATATCGACTGGGTGAGGACCAAGGTCGGAATGATTTTCCAGAACTCCGACGATCAGTTGTTTGCGCCGACGGTGTACCAGGACGTCGCCTTTGGGCCAAGAAATCTTGGCATGGATGAGACGCGCATAAAGGAACGAGTGGAGGAGGTTCTTGAGGTGCTCAACATCACTCGCCTCCGAGACAGACAACCGGGCGCGCTCAGCGGCGGGGAGAAGCGGCGGGTTGCCTTGGCAGGCACCTTGGTTATGGATGCTGAAATTATCTCCCTTGATGAGCCACATTCTGGACTGGACCCGCTGGGATGCCTTGAGTTTAACGACCTCCTCGATGAGTTCCACTCCAAGGGACGGACAATCGTCGTTGCCACACACAACGTTGAGTTTGCTGCCTCGTGGGCGGATGAATGCGTCATTATGAAGAATGGAAAGATAGTGGGGCGTGGAACTCCAGAAGACGTATTTTCGGATGCGGAGATCGGCCGACTATCAAGCCTCGAACTACCGTCATTTGTATCCATATATAACGAACTGCAGGCGAGGAACTTCGTCTGCAAACGGGGAGAAGCGCCATTTGACATAATGGACCTCGTCACAAAAGTCGAAGCGCCATCGATAAAATTTTTTGAGAATTCAGAGGGGTTGCGTAAAGGAGCGCGTGTTGCGCTTGCTCATTCACGTGATTCGTGGGTCGTTGCACCAGAGGGTGCTAGCGATGGAGAAATCCTCACACAAAAAGACGGCATGGCAGTCGTCGGGTTGGACGATGACAGCGCCCCAAAGAAAGGGGAAATTGTAATCTTCAAAGTGCACGACAACGAACGGTACGATGAGCGTGTCGCAGGGCGTGCAAAAAAGTTGATCGAGAGCAACAGGGGAACAAAAATCGGCGCGATGGGGACAAATGCCAAGCTGCTAGCGAAGCATCACGCAATTTCACTTGATTTTGGAGTAGATGTGATTAACAAGGCGATTTCCTATGCATCGAGAGGCGTTGACGTAATCCTTCTCGCATCCGGGAACATGGCTGAATACGCTGGAAAGAAGGTATACAAGATATGTCCGGACATATTCTTCCATTACGTCAATACGAAGGACGAAGAGATGTTGTGAGATCAAGACGCTCTACGGAGGCGTTGAAGTCCGGTAGGTTTGCGACCAACAATAAGGGGGGATACTACCGCCAGTAGGCTGCAGTGTCAACGGTGACTCTTAAGCGCCCGCATCCGAGCGCCGATATGCATTCCCATCGAAGTGAGCATTCACACTGCCACACGCACGGTGTGATTGACCCGTCCATCCCCGCCTCGAAACGAGGGATCTGGGCACTCAAGTGGTCATTGGTAGGACTGATGGCGGCCGCGATCCTACAAGCCGTTATCGTTTACTACTCGGGAAGCGTTGCGCTGCTGGCCGACACCATCCACAACGTGGACGACGCATTGACGGCTATCCCGCTCTGGCTCGCCTTTCGCATGAGCACGTGGAAGCCGACGAAGCGCTTCACCTAAGGGTACGGACGGGTGGAGGATCTGGCGGGCATCGCCATTGTGCTCACCATTCTTTTTAGCGCTATTCTAGCAGGCTACGAATCAATTAACGGCGTCTTTCATCCGCAGGTGGTGCAGTTTCTGTGGGCGGTGGTGGCCGCGTCATTGATCGGGTTTGCAGGCAACGAGATCGTTGCGGTCTTTCGCATCAACGTTGGCAAGGAGATCGCGAGCGCTGCGCTCATCGCCGATGGCCATCACGCCCGCATCGATGGGCTGACAAGCTTGGCCGTGTTTTTCGGAGCCGTGGGCGTATACCTCGGCTTTCCGCTTGCCGATCTAATCGTCGGACTTGTCATAACCGTGGCCATCTTGCGTATTGTGTGGGGCTCAGGCAAGGAGGTATTTACCCGGGCAATCGACGGCATCGATCCCGCAATTTCCGACGAGATTCGGGATGCCGCCGTGCACACCGAAGGCATGAAGGACGTTACGGAGGTGCGCGTCCGGTGGAGTGGTCACCGCCTCCTCCCTGAGGTAAATATTGCCGCAGATCCCGAGTTATCAGTTGAAGCAGGGCACGTCATTGCGAAAGAGGTCCGCCATCAGCTCCTGTATCACCTTACCTATCTCTCGGACGCCGTGATACACGTCGATCCGCTCAATGCATCAGGGGAAGAACATCACTATGTGAGTGGACACGACTATGGCGACTTAACCCCGCACCGGCACGATAAGTGATGCTGAAAGTGATGTGGAACAAGTTTCATGCCGTGACTAGCATCGAACTGGATGCCCGAGATAGCCACGTTGCTTTTGCAGACCTGCTACGCCGCTTACGCGCCTTTGTCTCGCACTTGGCCCTCTCTCGCTTGTAGCAGCGTCCTCAACGTATTTATGCAAGTGTAGCGGGATAGATTATGGCGCGAAAGGAGCCCTAAGGAATGGTGAGCGGCGGCCCGACTAAAGCAGAAATCATTGCGATAGCATTAGAAAAGCTCCAGATAAGCAGCGGTGAGACATTTGCCGATATTGGCTGCGGAACGGGCAGCGTGTCAATCGCAGCCTCGAAAAAGACTAACAAGATCATTGCCGTGGATCAGAGATCTGAGTCTATTGAAACGGCCAAACAAAACTTCAGCGAAGCAGGGGTCTCGGCGCTCATTACCCTCCTCCGGGGCGAGGCCCCTTCCGTCTTGGAAGCGTACGCAAATGCGATCGACAAAGCATTCATTGGCGGAACTAAGAACTTCAGACGGACAGTCGACCTCCTCGTGCCACATTGCAGGCGCTTTGTTCTCAACGCTGCAAGACTTGAAGTCACTGCCGACGCAATCGGGTACATGAAAGAGATCGGGGTATTCAAGGAAGTGCTACTTGTCAACATCGCCAAGGGCCACGAACTTGAAAACCTCACCGCATTCACCCCCTATAATCCAGTCTTCATGGTGGTGGGCGCGTGCTAATTGGAGTAGGACTTGGACCTGGAGATCCGCAATTGCTGACACTAAAGGCAGTGAACGTGCTGACGTCAGCGATTAAAGTGTTTGTTCCGGGGCGTATCTCTTATGAACTCACCAAACCGTATGCCGATCCGGAGATCCTCCAGTTTCCGATGACGTACGATGAAGCGGAACTTGAAGCGGCGTGGTATGGCAATGTAGAGACAATCGCCGCCTATGCCGTTAGGGGGCGGACCGCTTTTGGAGTATTGGGGGATCCAAATGTTTTCAGCACGTTTTCACACATATCGAAGATGCTCAGAAGGCGCATGCCGCACATCGACGTCGAAACCGTGCCTGGCGTGAGTTCAGTTACCGCTTCCTTCTCCAGGTTCGACGAGTCGATAGAGGGATCTTTTGTCGTGTCGGACGGATCAGCCGTGCAATCGACTCTTGTTCTCAAAGCGACAAGACCTCGCGAGATAGCTGCGTCGCTGGAAAAGAGGGGATTTTTTGACCTCAAGTTGCTTGAGAACGGATTCACCGGACGCGAACGGGTCTACAAAAAGGATTTTCCTCTAAAGGGCGAATATTTTAGCATAATGTACGGCAAACGACCATGAAAGTCTATTTTGTTGGAGCAGGGCCGGGAGATCCAAAATTAATAACCTTGAGGGGCAAGGAGCTGATTGAAGACGCCGATTTGATTGTTTATGCGGGGTCTTTGGTAAATCCTAAAGTCCTATCAAACGCGAAAGGAAAAAAAGTTGATAGTTTTGGAATGACGCTCGAGCAAACGACGCGCTTGATCGTTGATGCGTGGAAACAAGGCCTTCGCGTCGTGAGGCTCCATAGCGGCGATCCTACGATTTACAGTGCGGTGCGAGAACAGATTCTGGCGATACTGCCGTATGGTATCGACTATGAAATAGTTCCTGGGGTTTCATCGGTGTTTGCCTGCGCCGCTGCATTGGGCCAGCAGCTGACAAGTGAGACTCTCGTTATTACTCGGCCATCCGGCAAGACTTTAGCAGAGGATCAACTCGTCGAGCTGTCGAACCTAAAGCCAACCATGGCAATCTTTCTGGGCGTTGACAAGATTGATACGATTATGCAGCGCGTGCGATACGCGCCAGAGACTCCAACGAGCGTCGTGTATCACGCGTCGTGGGACGATCAGGTTATAATCACCGGTACCGTTTCAGACATAGCCACCAAGGCACGCGAAGCCGGAATTACGAAGTCGGCCATCATCTTGATTGGCGATGAGCTCACCTTCGAAGGCGAAAGGAGGTCGTACCTATACTCGCCGAAGACCTAAGTATTGCTATCCTCTGTTTTGAACGAAACATAGCTAGCGCACAGCGCATTCAATCGGCAATCGGAGGGCAGATTGTCACCTATCAAAAAAACGCGTTCAAAGAGGCACTCTCCTCCTGCACAGCGGTGATTGCCATAATGGCCACCGGCATTGTCGTTAGGGAAATTGCTCCATTTTTAAAGGGAAAATGGGTCGATCCGGCCGTAATAGCCGTAGATGATCGATTAAACTACGCTATTCCTATAGTTGGCGGTCATCGGGGGGCCAACCGAATCGCGCGCGAGCTCCACAAAAAAGACGTCGTACGACTCGCGGTGATCTCTACCGCGACGGAAGCAAATGACGTTCAAAGCGTAGAAGCTATCGCAGCTCGCTTGAATCGCACAATCGTCAATCGCACCAGCACAAAAGCACTCAATACGACTTTCCTTTTCAAACCGGTCGAAATTGCGCACTTGACCGGGCCGAAGATCGTGATCGTCGACGATGATGTGGCCGTGCTCTCGAGAAAAAATGTTAGTGCCCTCGCAGTCGGCGTCGGAGCTCGCAAGGGCATTGACAAATCTATGGTGCTCGAAGCAATCAATTCGAGTCTTGTCGAACTCAATGCGTCGATAGAAGATGTAGACACTATTGCGACCGCATATCTGAAATTGAGTGAGCAGGGCATAAGCGAAGCTGCGTTCGAGCTAGGAAAACCGATCGCCTTTGTGCCAAAACAGATCATCGACGCTACAAGGGGTCAAACGAGCTCAAGAGCGGAAATGCTCGGTCTTTCTGGCGTAGCAGAACCGTGCGCGCTCGCGCTTTCAAACCTTTGTGAGCTACTCCTCACAAAGCGAGCGTATGGAGGTGTTACAGTTGCAATCGCCCGGTAGAATTCAGGTCGTTGGAATTGGTCCTGGCTCACTTGAAGACATTACCTTGCGAGCGACTAGCGCCATTGCCCAATCCGACTACGTTATCGGGGTCTCAACGTACATCGACCAGATATCATCTCTGCTTCGCAATCAAAAGGTCATCAAAGGCGCTATGGGGGAAGAAGTGCAGCGGGTAAAAAAGGCGATAGAGCTAGCCTCAGAAGGAAACAACGTTTCGATCGTTAGTGGCGGGGATCCCAACGTATTTGGTATGGGGAGTCTCGTCTTAGAACTGCTGGCAGCACAAGACGGCACGATCGATGTTGAAATTGTGCCCGGCGTGACCGCGGTAAATGCTGTGGCTGCCATACTGGGGGCGCCGCTTTCCAGTGACTACGCGATCATCAGCCTTAGCGACCTGTTGATACCGTGGGCAGACATCGAGAAGCGACTCACATCAGCAGCTGAATCCGGGTTTGTCATCGCGTTGTACAACCCGCAGAGCAGAAGACGGAAGCGCAATCTAGCGAGGTCCATCGAACTGCTTAAAAAACACCGACCTCACGTTCCCGTGGGCATCGTCCAAAACGGCACGAGGCCGGGAGAAATGACCGCCGTGACCACGTTGGAGACGCTTATGGAACATGAAGCGATAATCGACATGCACACAACTATTATAGTGGGAAATCGTGAATCATTCGTCTGGAAAGACAAGATCATAACGCCAAGGGGGTACCGAAGAAAGTATGGATACTAAACGCGAACCAAGGTCAACCAGCAGCTTGATGGGCGCAGCCACCGCAGAAGCGCTGCGTATAGCGCATCGATCACAGCAGATAGTGAGCGAAATTATTGCGGATGAGAGCCCTGAAGGCAAGATTAAGCAGCGCGTGGTAATGGCGACAGGCAATCCTCAATTCGCTGAACTGCTTCGGTTCTGTCACAATCCGATAAAAGCAGGGATTGCGGCAATAAGGGCAGGTGCGAACCTTTACACGGACATCAACATGGTTCGCGTTGGCATAACGAAGGACATAGCCCGTTTTGGGGGGGACGTCATCTGCGCGCTTCCAGAAAGCGACGACGTTTCGGATGGAGAACTTACACGCGCTTCCGCGGGTCTATCGCTGCTAGGAAGCCACCTAACAGATTCGATCGTCGTGATCGGAAACGCCCCTTCTGCAGCACTTACAGTGGCAAAAATGGTGCACGACGGTATAGAACCCGCGCTGCTCGTTGCGACGCCCGTAGGATTTGTCAATGCTGCTGAGTCAAAAGAGCAGATCAGACAACTCAAAATTCCGTCAATAACGAGCGTCAGTACCCAAGGAGGGACGCCTGTGGCAGTGGCGGTCGCTAATGAGCTGATATCGATGTCATTCCGATAAATCGGCTGAAAAATGTGCAGCTTAATCGACCCGGTGGCAGGCTTTGCGATCCCGCAAAAATGGCTAACGCGGTCTGGGCTTTCCCTACCTGAACTTAAGCGACGCATCGACAGTGGACTTTACACGCTGACTGCTTCCGGGACGTTGCTGAAACGTGGGCTTACCACCGGGACGATTTCCGCGGCTGCCGCAAAGGCATCGGTGCTGTCAATCGCAGAGCCAACGACGCAAGTCGACATCCTAACGCCGATTGGAATTCGAGTAAAAGTTCACACCACCTCTGCCGACGGCTGGGCACGCGCACAAAAACCGAGGAGCGATCACTCGAAAGATGTAACTGAGGGGCTCATTTTTGAGGCGGAAGCTTTCAAGGCAGTCGGAATCCAGCTATCTCTTGGAGAAGGAATTGGAATCGTCAAGAAACGCGGATTGCGAGCACCCTACGGAACTCCAGCCATAAGCCCGGAGGCGCGGTGGTCGATCGAAAACGCGATCGGTGAGGCCACGCGCAGTATAGGGCTCAAGGGAGCGCTCGTAAAGCTTTCGGCCATCAACGGAGCTGCGATAAGCAAAAAGACGCTTAACGAAAAAGTGGGCGTTTTTGGCGGAGTCTCAGTCCTTGGTACAACCGGATTCGTTGAACCTTGGAATGAATGCTTGGTTGGCTCAGCCGAGAATCTCGCAGAAACTGCCGATAGGGTCGCTTTGACAACAGGCCGAACGGGATTCAAATATGCAAAAATGTACTTTCCAGATCACATCACGCTCATTGCGGGCAGCAATCTCGAAAGAGTTTTTCAAAAAGCTGAAGGCAAAGAAACGATCATAATAGGTCTGCCGGCGCTGATTCTAAAATGGGCTAAGCCCGACATATTGAACGAAATGAAGGCTGACACCGTTCAAGAACTGTTTGATAGGGACCCCTACGCAGAAGGGATCACGGTAGCATTGACGGCTCTGAAGACGCGCACAAAAGCAAGAATCATCATCATAGATAGGGCTGGGAAGATAATCAGAGACATTGGATGAGAAGAAACACTGCTGCGCAGCAAGCGGCAAGAGGGCGAGCGTGAAAATTGTAGGCGTTGGTGCAGGACCCGGGATGCTGACCCAGAAGGCGATTGACGCCATCAAGAACGCAAGGCACGTTTACGGCTCAGCTAGAGCACTGGGACTGGCAAAAGAGCACATTCGGGGAGACGCGACCGTTTTAGAAAGCTACGACTTGCGAGTAGAAGACGATGCTTGTATTCTCTCTACGGGAGATCCTATGCTTTCCGGGCTAGGCAGGAAAGCTCCGCACGATGCCGAGATTATTCCAGGAATATCGTCGTCGCAGTTAGCCTGTGCACGGCTAAAAGTCGATGCAACAGACATCGTTGCCGTCACAACTCACGGCAAAGAACCGAGCCAATCTAAGAAAATGCTTCAAGAAGTCGCGCTTCTTAATAGAGATCTCTTCGTGCTTGCCGACCCAAGTTTCGACTTGGTCGATATTTGCGCATATTGGGACAGCCTTGGATATGACGGCGAGGTCGTTGTGCTCGAAGATCTGGGGTACGAAACTGAAAAAGTGTCTCACGGACGAATCACAAGCCCACCAAAGCGGGAATCACCGCTTTTTTGTGCCGTCGTTCGGAATCTTGCGCAAAAAAAGCAGAAAAAGAAGCGCCCCACCGGGTACCCGTTCAGGTTGGCCGACGGATAAACCTTTCCAGTCGTTAACAGCATCCCTTAAACGGCGGGATGATGTCCGTTCCGCAAATCTTTATGGCTTCTTCGACGTCAGGGTCTGTTGGGCTGCCAACCGCAACCTGCGTCACTCCAGTGTCGAGCAACTCGGCGATCTTTTTGTTGCAGGTATCCGCGTCGCCTGCTCTAACGAAGGCGTCGATCATGTTATCATCCACTAACGGCGCGACATCACCCCATTTACCTGCTCCGATAGCTTCACCGATGGCTTTAGCTTGTCCCGATCGATACCACGTCGCCGAAACTAAAAACACCTTGTTTTTCTTTGAAAGTCCTTGCCAAGCGTCTTTCTTTTGTCATCGTCCCAATTCGGTGCCGTAGCAGCGTTTCAAAGATTGGCTACGCAGTGCCCTGAAAGAAGAAGAGCCCGCCAAGAAACGGGGGGCTACTAGTAAAGCAGCGGTAACGAAGGCGGTGGAAAAAAGTAAACGAGCATTAAAGCGGGCAAACGGTTTCGAGCGCATGCGACAACAAGCCCGCAATCGGAACTATGCGATAAGAACCTAAAATGGATTGATAACAACTTAACAGATTCACGTGTCATTGCCTATATCAAAAGCAGTCTCTTCTTAACGAATGCGATGAGCGACTTATTGCTCGTGATGGTGCTCTCCGTCGGGCGAATGCAGATGCTCGTGCATTAGCTTGCCGTGCCGGTGCATATGCTTGTGAATCAGGTTTGCGGACATCAATAATTCAAGATTGTTCATCACCGTATCACAGTTGGAGTCCGCTTTGATAGTATGATCCTCACCAAAGACGATGGCCCTTGTGCTTATCTGTTCTACGATATCTAGATCGTGGGTGGCCGTGATAATCGTTTTCCCCGCTTTGGCCAAATCCTGCAGCAGCTCAATAAGCCACAGTTGGCTGCGTGGGTCTAAACCACCGGTAGGCTCATCTAACAACAGCACGTCGGGGTTAATCGATAGTATCGAGGCGATGCACACCTTCTTTTTCTCGCCGCCGCTCAGCGTATGCGGTGCCCGGTCCCGTAAACTGGAGATCTCCATCATCGAAATGACCTCCTCAGTCCGCTTCTTGACTTCATCGTTGGGCAGGCCGAGCTGCAGTGGACCAAAAGCGATCTCGTCGAAGACTGTGGAGGAGAATAGCTGGACATCCGGGTTCTGGAACACGAAGCCGACCTTTGTCCGGAAATACTGAGCGAATTCGTTGTTTTCGAGCGCGTTGAAACGCTCTTCCGTCACCGGTTTACCGAACGCATAAACTTCGCCAGACGTCGCGTATATCAGCGCATCCAATATTAAGAGAAGCGTTGATTTTCCACTGCCGTTGGCACCGAGAACCGTAATCTGCTCTCCCGCGGTCATCGTTATGTTTATGTCTTTCAACGCCTCGAACTTATCCAAGTACGAGTGAGACACGTTTTGCAAATCGAAGATTGTCTGCATGAAAAGGCCTTTTTTGTGAACTTCAGATGCTGATGAGACTCTGGGAGATGAGTCCCAGGATCACGCAGCATGCAAGGACGGTTACGATCGCCGCGTAATCCCGATGGCGCATGACATTAACGTGCATGAGCTTTACGTCGCCATCAAAGCCTCTTGAGATCATCGCTTGGTGTACCTTGTCACTCATGTCCAGCGATTTCACGAGCATGTAACCAACACGTCCACCTACCCACTTTTGCTCTTCCCGCAGTGGCAAGCCTACGATCTGCCGGCTCCTTCTGGCCGTAAAAAGGTCCGCTATTGTGTCCAAGAGCAGGAAGATATACCTGTAGCACATGTTGATCGTCAGGACGTACACCTTGGGCACCTGAAGCGTTCGCAGCGATTTGAAAAGCAAATCCCGCTGAGTTGTGAGAAACAGTAGTATTGCAAGGGATACGCACGCAGCAACGCGCAGGATGAACGTAACAACGTAAGTCGTGCCTTGCTGGGTGATGTATATAGAGCTAGGCAGCGCGATTGGTCCCAAGTGGCTGCCGTTGCCCAAAGTGGCAATCGGGACCAATACGTTGCCTGCTAGAAAAACATTGAAGAGCATCGGTATCACAATAATGCCTGCAAAAATAGGGATGAAGACCCACACGCGTTTGACAAACCAAAGCACCTCTATCTTGCTGAAATAGGCGAGCACCAAAGTCAAGAGATAGATGATGAGTAGCACCCAGGGACTTCTCATCAGGGTCACGCCGACAATGAGCACGAGCATCGAGATTAATTTTACGCGGGGATCCAAGCTTTGCAATAGCCCTTTACGTTTTGCAAAGGTTTCGGAGATGAGACTCTCTTGGAAGAAAGCGAGGACGCCATCAACTGTTTTCTTCGCAAAGCCCTTTTTCTTGGCTAAACTGGCGGCGCCCTGATATGGCCCTGCTTCAGTCGCGTTCATCCAGTCGGGTATCATGGGAGTTGTCGATAGTTGGTGCCTGGCGATATGGCGTTAAGTTTGACATATTTGACGCCCTTTAATGCCATCACAGTTTCAGCGACTTGCCTGATAGCCTCTCCATCACCGTGCAAAACGATGATCTCCAAGCAATTTTCGTGGTCCAGATGTACGTGCACGGAAGACGTGATCAGCCCTATATGGCGGTGCTGTATCTCAGTCAGGTCATCAGCCAGCCCTCGCTGGTCGTGCTCGTAAACAAGCGAGATGACGCCTACCCGTTCGCCCTGGACCTCATTCATCCACTCATAATTTACAATATAGTTCCTAATGGCATCTCGTAAGGCCTCTGAGCGAGACGAGTAGCCGCGCTTCTCGATAATCTCGTCGAATCGATCCAAGAGATCGCTAGGTAAGGACACGCACGTACGCTCCAATTGCTTACTCATCAATTTCACCGCTTAATGTGTAATACTTCTGTTACAAAAGTATTACTTCTGGCCATAAAAATCACAAAAAAAGATGAAGGGTAATGAATAGGCTCTCTACTATTCATTATTGGTTCTCTGTTCCACCGTGTCTTCCTTGTCTTCCTTGTCTTTTGTTAACTCTCTTCCGATCAGGAAAAATAATACGGCGAGGAGACTTACCCCTATGATTGCCGCTAGGTAGTATCCCAAGCTCTGGCCAATGAAGGAACTGGCCCAGTCGGTGCCGTAATCCGGTATCGGAGCATGGTACAAACCGTTCAGACTGGCGAAACCCCCCGGGACGTAACCTATTAACGACTGTAGCTCATCGACGCTCCACTCACCGTATGCAGTGCCGCTTGCAATTATGCCGAGGGGGACCAGGATGACGAGTATCAGCAACCAAATGAGCAAATTTCTTAAAACCTTTTCCATGACCTTCACTTCGCGTCAAGCTGGTGCCGCGGTAACCCTTGGTTTTGATGCTGATTCTATTGCTTTGTAGTTCCATATGATGCTTGGATCGTTCCGTGCAATGTAGGCAAACGCCGCTGCCGTAACGACCGCTTCGATAATGCTGAAGAAGAACGCGTGCCCGAACACCATTGCCGGCACCGTTACGTTGAGCCCATACGGCATGTACAGTGGCACGCCGGTGGCCGAGCTATTGAGTATGGGCTGGATGCCCATCTCAAAGCCAGCGCAGGCCGCAGCGACTGTCAAGCCCAGCCACCCACCGACTCCCGCGCCAATGATTCTTCGACGTTCGGTGATCTTCGTCTTTCCGGCGATAAATGCATAGGCATAGTACCCGACGAAGGGTATGACCACGGCCATGTTGAAGCAGTTCGCGCCAAAAGTTGTGATCCCTCCGTCACCAAAAAGCAAGCATTGTATGAGAAGGGCCACGGATGTCGTTACGACTGCCGCCCACGGCCCCAATATGATTGCGACTAACGCGCTGCCGACTGCGTGTCCTGTACTCCCCCCGGGTATAGGCACGTTGAACATCATGATGACAAACGAAAAAGCGGCTGCAAGTGCCAGATATGGCACCTGTTTTGTTCTGAGATTCGTCTTTAGCCATCTTCCCGCGTAATACCAAATCGGGATCATGATAAGCCACAATGGTATGTACGTATTCGGTCCCAAATAGCCGTCTGGCATGTGCAACTAAATCACCACGCGAAGATGTGCCGATAGTTATAAAAAACTATCGAATAGTATTACGAAACACACACTTTTAGTATAACAGTAATAACGCTTAACATACAAAGACGGTTAACACGCCGCCTCGCTGGCCAGACCTCAACGGTGCTACGCGCGTGCTGGGATTTGACCTCGGTTCCCAGCACGTCCCATTTTGCAGAAAGATTTGTCCTCTGCAACATCGCCCGTATGGGGCCGAAGCTTGCACTGGAAGAATGGTCACAAAAGAAGTTGCCAACGCATACAAGAGGAAGACAACTGCAAGAGACGCCAAGCAGAGGAATATGTGCCTAATTTTGAGCAATCAGCGCCACGCACAAACTCTCAACAACGATGATTTATCAACTAAAACTGATAATTATCAAGATAAGTTGATATAGGATAAGGTACACTTAACCGATGGGATCTAGAGGCGGCTTCGACAACAGTATGGCGGGCGGTTGTATCCCCCGTCGTGGGGTTGAGGCGGTTGACGTTAAAATCAAGCTACGAGCGGGCCCATCAACTCCTCCCGATGCACGCTCGCACGAATTGGCGACCGATTTCACGAAGGGCGCGGTACTCCCGTCTGCCTATCACCGGCTCGTGCCCCCATCCCGTGACACACCGCAGCCTGTATTCGAATTCGCCTCAGGATTCGTTCTTGTCGTTTTTTGGCTTATGGGGGGGCTATGGGCGAGCACCTGGCAGTACGTGGAAATAACGTTCCCCGTGATCCTCGTCGCGACGGTCATCCTCTACGCATACGCGCGCGACTTAAATCTGATGCTGTCTGGGGAAGAATCAGCGCAGCACCTAGGCGTAAGCGTGGAGAACCTCAAAAAGATCCTCTTAGTAACGTTTCGATCATAGTAGAGTAGCTGTCGGTTTCTGCGGCATTATCGGGTTTGTCGGACTCATGGTGCCCCACGTGGTGCGGATGTTTACGGGTCCGGGTCATAAGGCGCTCATTCCCGCTTCCGCGCTCTTCGGCACTCCTTTGCCATCAACTTGGTGCGGCATAACACCGACATTCGCTGGGTTCAGATGTTGCTCGGGCACACGCGCTTAAGCGTCACGTCGGTGTATCTGCAGTTCAAGGAGAGTGACTTACAGCAGATCTATGACGCCGTACCCTTTTGACTTTTTTTTCATATGATAAGTTGCTCCCAAAGGTTTTTTCGTTTGCGTTTTGGCAAATTCAAGCTCATTCTGTAGCTCTCGATATTCTAGTCCGTCTGACTACTAATTAGCCTGGCCTAAACTATTTATATTAGGGCAGCCTAAACATTATACAGAGAATCATGTCGCAGGAACATAAGCTAAGCGCCTCAGAAGAGGAATATCTTGAAGCCATTTACACGAGGCAGGAAGGGGGTGCCCGAGCCGCTACAACGGGAGATTTGGCGGCCTGCCTCGGCGTGAAGGACGCTAGTGTAACGGAGATGCTCAAGAAACTGAGCGAAAAGGAACTCGTGAACTACACGCCCTACCACGGCGCAACGCTCACCGAGGCGGGACTCAAGATCGCCACCAAAGTGAAACGGAAGCATCGGCTGCTTGAGCGCTTCCTGGTGGATATCTGTGGGATCGGTAAACGCGAGTCCCACGAGCAGGCGTGCGAGATCGAGCACGTCATTTCAGATAAGGCGATCGATAACCTCTCCACACAGCTGGGAAACCCTGCAACATGTCCCGGCGGAAGCGCGATACCTGATGGCGAGAAAGGAGACGAAACGGAAATCTCAAAGCTGTCTGAGATGGGAACGGGGACGTACATGATACGCTTCTTGACGTCTCCAGAGCCCGAAACGATAAGCCGGCTGTGCTCACTCGGCCTCATCCCGGGACTTCCCGTGAAAGTGCTGCGGAAGATCTCGAACGGTCCCATTGTCATCGAGATGAAGGACACACAAATCGCGCTTGGCAGGGACGTCGCCGAGTCTCTTCTCGTGAGCCCGGAAGAAGAGAAAGAAAAAGGAATACGAGAGAGAGCGAAAAGGGCGCCCGCTCACGTTATCCCAGGCTAACGCGCATCGCCACGTAATGCGCGACGCGCAGACTTGTTAACAATGGAGCGGAGCCGCTAGCTCATCACACATATGCCAGAGCTACCCTCGTTTTTGAAAAAGTGGAAGACCGCGCCGAAGAAGGCGCTGGCAGAACCAACTATGGGTGCGTTATGCCCCCCCGTGCAGGAGACGCCTTCGCTTTCAAAAACGCCAGACACCACATCGAAGCAGTTCGCGCTGATGGGTAACCCCTCTGCAGGGAAAAGCGCGATGTTTAGCCAGATGACCGGAGTGAACGTCATCGTTTCCAACATCCCGCAGACAACGGTGATGGTGCAAAAGGGGCTGTCGCAAGTTAACGGGCATAACCTCTTTATTTATGATCTTCCTGGGGTCTATTCCATCACGGCCGTTACCGAAGATGAGGCGGCGACAAAGGAATTTCTGCTCGGCACTTCCCTGGATGCCGTCATTGATATCGTCGACGCCACACGGCTTGAGCGGAACCTCTATCTTACGCTGCAAATGCTTGAGCTCGGCCTGCCCGTGGTCGTGTCACTCAACCAGGTCGATCTGTTAAAGACGCTCGACCTCGACATCGACGTCGCCGGCCTGGAAAAAGAGCTTGGAGCGCAAGTGGTGCCGACCATCGCCACCCAGGGTGAAGGCGTGCATGCGACGCTCGAAACCGCCTATCACTACGCCGAACGGCCGTCGAAACGGGCGCCCCGTCAGGTGAGCTATGACGACCACGTCGAACGCGCCTTAGCGGCGATCATCCCACTGCTTCCCGAAACGGGCATCCCAAAACGGGGGTTTGCGGCGCGCCTCCTTGAGGGCGATAAGGACTTCGAGTCGCGCGTGGATGAGCACACGCTCGCGCGCGTCAAAGAGTTCAGAGATGAGGTAGAGCGGGCTCACGGCGAAGACGTCGCCATAACCATCGCACGGGGGCGCTACTCGACTGCCGACCTCATCGCGAGTGCGGTGCTGGTGAGGAAGGTACACAAACCGACGCTCGCAGAGAAGTTCGGCGACATGGCGACGCGCCCGCGGACGGGGTACCCCCTGCTCGTCGGACTCATCGGCGGCATGCTGGCGCTCATCTTTTTCGTAGGGGGCTACTTAAGCGATCTCATCTCCGCGTTCTTTGAGGGAATCGTTTTCCCCCCTGTCTTTGGGATCGTTGATGCACACGTTGCCAACGTGTTCATCACGTCCGCCGTCCACTCCACTCTGCTCGCCTTAGCGGCAGCGCTCTCCATTGCCGTTCCGTACATAATGGTCTTCTTCATTTTCCTAGCGATCCTCGAAGACGTGGGCTACCTCCCACGGGTAGCGGTATTGCTGGACAGGCAGGCGCACGTCCTTGGCCTGCGCGGCAGATCGATCGTTCCCCTCCTCTTTGGCTACGGCTGCAGCGTGCCCGCGATTATGGCGACACGGGCGCTTCCCACGAGAAAAGAGCGGATCATCACCACCGCCCTCATCACGATGATTCCGTGCTCGGCGCGCACTGCGATAATCCTCGGCGTCGCGGCGACCTACGCGGGAATCCAGTACGCGCTTGCCATCTACCTCATCTCCTTCGTGCTCGTCATCGCCTCTGGGAGGCTGCTGCGATCAACTGTGCCGGGAAGGACGGCGGGGCTCGTGCTCGAAATTCCGCTCATCAGGAGGCCGGCGCTCGTCCCGATCCTGAAGAAGACGTGGCTGCGGATGAAGGAGTTTCTTTACATCGCCGTGCCCCTGCTTATTATAGGGAGTATCGTGTTCGGATGGCTGGATGTAACCGGTCTGAGTCAATTCATCGAGGGGCCGATGACGCCGATCACCGTCGGTATTTTGGGACTCCCCTCCTTCACGGCCATCTGTCTCATCTACGGGGTGCTGAGAAAGGAGATGGCCGTGGAAATGCTTGCCATCGCGTCGGGAACGTTCATATTTAGCACAGTGATGACACCGGTTCAAATATTCGTATTCTGCCTCGTCGTCACTCTCTATGTTCCATGCATTGCGACGTTTGGTGTTATAGCACGGGAGCTCAGCGCGCGGTGGGCTGCGGGCATCGGGATCTTTACCATCGTTGTGGCGCTCATCGCTGGCGGAATTGCGTTCCGGGTGCTCACGTACGCGCATTGGTGATAAAAATGAGAAGCAGGACGTTTGCGAATATGGGCGGACCCCCGCTCACCCATTAGGTCGGTCTTTATTCTTTCTTCGTCGAACCACGAATATGGAGGCAAGTGACACGACGACAATCGCTCCAACAACCGCGAAGACCGCCGGCTCAACAAGCCCACCGTTCAGGCCACCAATGATTCCTGCGTAGGCAGATGCGACGTCGCTGCTGGGTGAAGCGTTGCTGCTTGATGAAGCAGCGGCGCCATTACCTGTCGTCGTCACCGAACGATCGAGCGTTGTGAACTGCACGCGTCCTGTGCCCCCCAAATACTTGATGTAATCGGCGAGCATGTTCACCTTTGAGGCATTAACCGTATAATTGGGCATCTACTCGATGTAGGACACGCTTTTTTTCTCACTGACTTGCGGGTTTCCCGCTATCATCGAGGACAGTTGTTAGGAGTAAGAAAATCCGCCCTTCGGCGGGGCCTTGTTTGGTCTTGTTCTTATCCTTAGAAAGCAGGCAAAGCAAAAAACTGCGATAAATGGGAACGTGGGCTCTTTATTATCTACGTTCTTTTCTTTGGAATTACTGTTTTTGATGGGCTTTTCCATTTTGACGCGCGGCCGCTTGTAGACTAATCCTCGCGGTTACGACACGTGCCTCAGCATTGGATCAGAAACTATCAAGCGATGCTGCATGCAAAACGACGTATGGTAAGCTCTCGCTATTTGCCATTCAAATCTGGTATCTGGGGGTCGAGCCACACGCTATCCTCACTCCGCTCTATTGGCGATTCTCCTCTTCGCATGACTTCTACATGTTTTTTAAGCCTGTTAGTTGTCAGTTTCACGGAGATTCCAAGCAGCCGGCCTTTTACCAATCCGCTGCCATTTTTATCAAGACGTCGCAATAATTGTGGGACAACGTGAAAATCGTGATCTAAGCACTCACCCATAAGTTGCCAATGCTCGGGCGTCATTTTCTTAGCGGTAAATGTCTCGTTACAATCGAGGGACGACCCACGCATCGAAACGAAATTCATAGGAATTATAAGCGATTTTGTCGCAATCGATTTCAATTCTTCGACGAGTTCGATGCTCTTGATCACATCGTCTGTGGTCTCACCTGGAAGCCCATTGATCATCGTCGCTGCACAAACCCAGTCGTTATCGTCGAGGATGCCGAACGCTTGAGTGGCGATCTCGTGCCATTGTTCAATTGACGAGGGCAATGCTTTGTTCTTCATATACCGCGTGAGCAGCCGTACACTTCCGGTTTCCAAGCCAGTTTGCGTACCTATCCAATCCTGACCAAGCTCCGAGCTCATCATCTGGGAAAGTGCGCTGATAAGGCCAGGATTGTGATACACAGACGCAAGGGCTACGTGACTCGCACCGATATTGTTAACCCCTTCAATAGACACCACGCGCGCGAAGAGTTTCAAAACGCGTTCTGTATCCGGCACCATTCCTGTCGTGCCATAGCGCAGGACATCCTCCGAATGGAGGAGTATTGAGCTCTGGCCTGCCTTTACGTTCGTTTTGACATCCTTTTCGATGTGGTCAATGGGCTTGTGCATTACGTGGAGCATGTTAGGCGTGCAGAAAGAGCACCCTCGACCACATCCTCTTCCGATTTCGACTAATCCGTGGATCGTGGCACCGATGATGTTAGGTATCTCCTCTAGGCGCGGGCTGACTCCGGTGACGATTCTAGGCAGCTCCTCCCCGGCAAGTATGGACTTAAACATTTGAGGGATCGTAATTTCGCCCTCGCCAAGATGCACGTAATTGATGTTCAGTTTGTCCATCGTCGCCTCGTCCGCGAGCTGCCACGCGGCTTTGCCGCCGGCGACCACCACCTTCTCTTTCATGAGCGGTTTTTGCATAAGCTCCAAGAACTTGACCCTGTTGTAAGGAGGACCCCTGTCGACCAAATCGACGACCTCAGACGTTGGCGGATTGATGCCGAGAAAATCGTGGCCGCTTACTGCTACTATCTCAGTTCTGCTGCCAACGACCTTCTCCAAGTCGTGTGGGTGCACGACTGCTACTTCATCCTCGCCGAATTCCTTCGCCAAGCTTGCTTCTACGATCCGAAGACCGAAGTCCGAATAGAGCGCTCGCAAATTCGTTCGTGGCACCGGCGGCGCCCACACGCGAAAGAAAAACCAGTCCGGAATAATCCCTTGTGGCATGCAGGTCGTGAACCCCACAAACATGCCTCCGCGGTACCGACTCATCATCGTTTCATCGGCAGTAAGCACAATTTTGGGGCTGTCGGTTCGATTTCGAGCTGGCAATTTCGTCATAGATCTATAACACCTAACTTAAGACATACTGCGACGGCGTTTGTGACAGTTGCTTTAACGGGGTTCAGCACGAAGTCCCTCTGCTTCTTTGCGATGGCCCGAGTTAAGAAACGAGGCGCGCATATATAAGTTGACGCACCCATTGACAAGACCCCCGTAGATCTCTTGTCGAAAGGGGGCTTGTGCGTGCGACAGGTTTTGCAAGGGTGAACTGGCTCCAATCGTTTACCATAAGTTCTATATCGTAATAATCGATGTTTTCATACTCGGTTCCGGGATACGGGCGGTTGTCACCGAGAACATCGCGAAATCTGGGTTTATCCGTTTGGCGAGATTTATGGTATCGATGATCTTTTGGCGGTTATCTTCAGGCAACCTGACCATAAACGATGCGGTCGTCGCATACTTGTACTTTTTAAGCACGCCAAACGCGTCAATCACTTGATCGGTTGTGAATCCCTTCTTTATGAATTTCAACTTTTCGTTTGTTGCAGACTCAATCCCAGAGAAAAGGCTATTGCACCCGACTTCGCTGAGTCTGCGCAGCAAATCCTCGTCAATGGAGTCTACACGTCCGGTGCAGGACCAATAAAATTTAAGGCGGTCTCTTCCACACCTAAAAAAAGGCGAACCTATCCCCGACCTAGGGTGCTTTTTTCGCCTTTTCTATTGCCTTCGCGGCAATACCAGGCGTCGCCGCTAAAGGAATGACGGGCGTGAACTCAGGGTACGTGCTGAACTTCCTCGACACAATGAGCATGAGCTCTGTCATTTGTGCCTCATCCAGATCGGCTACCATGAAAACACCGCGCAGGCCGGCCTGTGTATACGACGCCTCGGGCGCGAAGCTATCCATGATATATCCAATGAGTGGTCCAGGCCCCCCTTCTTCGAAGTCTAAGCTATTACCTACGTCGGCAGGAATCTCGAAATATACTAAGTAACGCACGATTGATCACCTATCACATAATTCAACGTTCAAGCATAAGTGCTTTCACCCGGGTTTGCGTGCTTCGCGGGCGCTAAAATGGCCGCGAGTCGTTCCGTAGCTCATTCAGTAGGCAGCGCTGGCGGAGCGTTGACGACACGTAGACCTAGGATCGTGGCTGTGAGCTGAAAATCGCTGCCAGTTGTTAATGTGCCGGCTCGTGCGACTAAATACGTTCAGGAAGGAGCCCGATATTCTTGTGTCTCTACTGGATGACGGCCGCAGCGGCACGGCGGGTGCGCGTCCAAACCGACGTCAGCCGTGAAGCCGCTGGCAGCCAAAGAAACTGAGCCTTGACTTGCTTCATTTCGTGCCCCGTGCCATGAATATGCTGATGTCAGCGCAGTTGTCAGTGGAGTCCGATGGCACCCTCGCTCGCTCTCCAGTGCTGCTCACCACGACTTTTTTCAGCCCCGCTTCAGCAAACCACGTGCGCACATCCTCCCTCCTAAATCCCATCCATCGATCGGTGCGCTCCTCCGTGAGAAACGCGAACGCGTGCTCATCGAGGTCGGTGATTATGAGCGGCCCCCCTTTCTTGAGAATCCGCGCCATCTCACCTATCGCTGCTGCCGGGTGCACCACGTGGTGGAGGCACATGTTGGCAAAAACGTAGTCCACGGCGCCGGCGCGAACGGGGAGACATTCGGCGCTCCCGATGCAGCAGTGTAGACCCGCGCCGCTGAACGCCTTGCGCCTGAGTACCTGCAGCATAGGGAGAGACTCGTCGATCGCGAGCACCTCCACGCCGTGCCCGATAAGCCCTTGGGTTATGAATCCGGTTCCAGCCCCAACGTCAGCGGCTAGCTTTCGCCGCTGTACCCGTGCCTCAGAGAGCGCCCGGTCCCGTACAACCTCAGAGAAATAGGTACGCCGCATATCATCCCATCGTGGGGCAATCTCGTCAAAGTAACCTCTCTCGTGCATGCCCTCCCCTTTTAGCTTTTCTCCTTAGGCCCATATCTTGACCTCCTTTTCCTCGAAGGCAAGGATATCCACTTGGATCATACACAGTGACTCTGTCCCATTTTCTTGCAGATGCGGCAAGAGTCATCAGCCTGATGCTATTACGATGAACCCAATCACCCGTGTACGGCACCTACGAATGTTCTAACAAAACCATTGCGGCTGTCCACGCATCGTTTGTTGTTCGCTCGTTCATAAGCGTAGCTGCCTTAAAACTGATACACCCTTCTGTATGTGGCTGAAAGCGCGAGCTGCGACGAGAGGGCCAAACAGCGCCCACAGACTTCGTGACATTAAACTCGCAAGTGAATAATACTCGACCTTCCTCTCTCATCACTGTAGTCCATGAATCGCCGCATATCTGCGTCAAACAAATCTCGTGGGATGTTTTTAAACATCGGAAACTGGTCTATCACGGTGATGCGGTCATCCCACGTTGTAATTTCACGCGCGTCTTTTACCTCCCACGCGTCAACGTCGCCGCGGAAGGATCTCCTGAAGCCGCGTATTACCTCCATCGTCTCCTTCTCGTTGAGCTGATTCCACCACGCTTCGAGATCGGACCACGCCTTACCTTTCGGCTTTGTCGGGAGCTCGAGCGTGGCTATCATGTCGTTCAGTTTCTCTTTCTGGCCTTGTGGTGCATTTATCCACCACTCCTTTATCGCATCCAGCAGCGCTGTTCTCATAACGTCCCGCTGCTCCGGCGACAAGATATTCATCCCCGCGCCAAAGCCATCGGGTGATCGCGATCTGATGTTAAACACGATTTCGCCGCCGTCGAAATTGTCCGCCAGCATCGAAAAAAACTGTTTTACCTGGGACCCCTCAAAGAAACGGAACACCCCGCCAGCTATCATGAATACTCCATCTTTGGAGTAAGTGATGTCCTTGCACCAGCTCGGATCCAGGAAGGATTTCGCGATGTATGTTACCCTGTCAGGTTCCGGCAGCAGCTGTCTTCTGATGTCAATGACCGCAGGGAGGTCAAGGTCGTACCAGTGAATCAACCCGTTATCGACTCGGTAAAAGGTCGTGTCCAGTCCTGCTCCGATGTTCACGACGCACGCGCGGGGGTGCTCTATGATGTAGGTTCTGAGCTTTTCGTCAAACTGTCTTGCCCTCAGCGTAATGAGACCTAATCCTGGTAGATCGAGCTTATGAGAAATACTGAACCAAATACCCTGCACATCGTCACTCGTTGAAAAGTCATAGTCAATTTTTTCAACGAGCTCAATAGCTTTCTCATCGTAAAATAGTGAGCTGTACCTCTTGCTTAACTGTGCCCGGCCCCATAAACAACCCAACATCGACTGCGATATGCCGCTTAACTGAATCTTTACTTTATCCTGTTGCACGCCTACTCCTCTCGTTGTTTACCTGCTTGATGCGTCGTGTGGAAGGGGTGCACCACAACAACAACGGTATCCGTGAGACATCACATCAGCGGCGTGCACTCTTCACTATGCTTAGCATATTAAGTATGTTTAGCATAATATAACTTTAGTCCGGTAACTTGATTCTTTGTTATAACGCACAGCAATCGATTGAAGAGATCACTAACATTCGACTAGGATATACGCGTAGATTAGATTACACCGCTTTGTGGTGTTTCGGTGAGTTCGAAAAGGCCGGGCTTCTCAGCGCAAAGAGTTTTACGATGGGTGCGAGAGGCGAACTAGCCCCGTCGTAAGCAACATGCCCAGTTTGGTGGGCAGCACGCTCCGGCAACGCCACCACTCTAAAATCCTTCCGCGGCAATCCTTCAAGCGGCACTAATGTGCAGCGCTGGCTAACTCCGCAAGGCGCGTATTAGCGTCATCCCTGTAGACGCCTCCGTGATAGCAGATCACCGTTTCGATGTCGTATTGTGTTAGTTTCTTCAACGATTTCATGGCGGTTTCCATATCGTATGCTGATTGCGGGTTCGGCCCCCGCAACTCGCCGTCTGCGGCGACTAATGCATCGCCGCTAACAAGGATCTTGCTCTGATTTAGGTACAGGCAGATATGTCCGGGGGTGTGACCCGGGGTGAAGATCACCGTGATTCCTCCACAGTATGGCAAGACCTCCCCATCCGCGACTACCGTAGTGACGCTCGCTTTAGGCGGGTTCGCAAACAGCGCTTCCATCTGCTGCCGTTGTTCCTCAGGCACCGACCCCAGCATCTTCGACAGGCGCTCCTGGTTCATCTTAACCAACGGCTTTTGGCCTTCTATGTACGGCCTCTCCTCTTCTTGGCACAGCACGTCGAGGTTATGAGAAGACTCTCGGACAATATCTGGCAAGCTTCCGATATGGTCGATGTCCTGATGGGTGACGATCACCTTGTCGAGCCTGTCGAACGGGACGCCTGCCCTAGCCATCGCTTCACGGATCTGGTGCAGCATGCCGGGGAAACCTGCATCCACCAGCACCACCGTATCATCATCCCAGGTGAGTGTCGGATGAATGATGGTCTGTCCCCTGAAACTCTTCATGGATAATTCCAGCACCTCCACATTATCGGCTACTCTCATCACGCTCCAAGGCCTGTATAAGCCTTGGTTCACCTCCTTTGTTTTTTCAGTATGCCTTCGTTTTCTATAACTATCTAACGCTGCTCAAATCTTGCTTGTGAAATACGCGTTTGATTGGGGGTGGTGGGGGCCTTTGGCATTATGAAAAAACCGGCGAGCCGAGCCCCTTAGATCGTCACGGGAAGAGGGAGGGCGTCGCGAGCGCTCCCGTCAGGAGTGATAATGCTTCTATTGATGGACATACGACGTCCCCCACGATGGCGCCGTGCCAGGCAGCTCGCATGACTCCGAGACAATTTTGTTTACGCGCATGATTGCTTCACGCAATGTCCTTAGATGCTCAAGAACGTGTCACAAGGTGAAACGAGTTGCCCACCATTGCGCCGCGCGACATCGAACCGAATACTAGTAGGGTCAATTCTCGCACTTGGCAGCGGGGTGGCGGGCCCGTCTGTCTAAGACCGTAGTACAGTTAGTTACTTGTGACTCGTCTTGCTGGGCTCTCTGGACTCGTGGGTTCGTTTGTGTGGTGGCAGTTCGACGACCAAAAGCGAGATAACCTAAGCCCGCCGCTTTAGCGCAAGAGTACGTCACACGAAGCACATTAGGAGCCTCGAACGTGCACACGCTAGAACTGCACAACATAAACTCGGGATACAACAAGAAAACCGTCTTGCACGACGTAAGTCTCACGATACAAGAGCCGTCGATATAC